>Ga0123353_10012750_pt1 | contig 11984 bp, 6 predicted proteins | sample TergutLab28metaG_3_FD_92763 | JGI IMG/M metagenome (GOLD analysis project Ga0123353, IMG submission 92763) | Labiotermes labralis P3 segment gut microbial communities from Petit-Saut dam, French Guiana - Lab288 P3 | ecosystem: Host-associated > Arthropoda: Insects > Digestive system > Gut ... | reverse complement strand
TTTTGCATTCCTCTGTGCGCCTCTGTGTCTCTGTGCCTCTGTGTGAAACACCCGAGGGGGCAGAGCGCATCCACTCTTATGCCTCGGGAACACCCGAGGGGGTAGAGCGCACCCACTCCTGCGCCTCTGTGCCTCGCAGCGCATTCCGCCCCCAACTGTTAACTATTAATTATTCACTATTAACTCTCCAATAATCCTTGTCTCTCATGCGGTGGTTATAGTACATTGGTTGCATGAATACGGACATGAGATGGCTGGCGTTGGGGATGGTGGCGGTTGTGGCGTTGACGGGTGCGAGTGCGGAGCCGCCGCAGGGGTTCCTGCTGGAGATGGATACGGTGATGACGGCGGCGCGGGAGGTGACGGCGGCGCGTTTCCCGGATGCGGACCGGGTGCTGGTGGATGACCATGTGCTGGCGCGTTATGAGCCGGATGGCTCGTCGGTGACGTGGGATGATGAGTATGTCAAGGTGCTGACGGAGAAGGGGCGGCGCGAGGGGGCGCAGTTCTCGCTGCGCTATAACGCGCATTACGGGACGTCGTTCGTCTATCGCGCGGAAATCATCAAGCCGGATGGACGCGTCGTGCCGGTGGACGTGGAGGCGTATTCGAAGGTCTCGACCGAGGCGGGGCAGATGAGCCAGAACATCTTCGACCCCCAGAACAAGGTGCTCACCTGCACGCTCCCGGGGCTGGAGGTGGGTGACGTCTATCACATCGTGAGCTGTTACATCCAGTCCAAGGCGCGCGTGCCGAACACATGGTCTGACCGCGCGCTGTTCGAGTACAGGCTGCCCATCCTGAAGCTGGATTACGCCATCTCCGCGCCGCCGGAGCTGCCACTCGACAAAACGCGCCTGCGGATGCCTGTCCCCGGCACGGTGACGCATTCCGAGGTTGTCCAGCCGGACGGCCGCACGCTGCACACATGGCGCGTGCGGGATGTGCCGCAGATGTTCGCCGAGCCGAACATGCCGCCGCTGGAGACGCAGGTGCAGCGCATGATCACCAGCACCATCGGCGACTGGCGCGATGTGTCGCGTTGGTACTGGAACCTCTGCGTGCCCGCATTCGAGAAGACCGTCCCCGAGATGCAGGAGACCGTTGACGCGCTGATCGAGGGCGCCACCACGCGCGACGAGAAAATCGAACGCCTCTTTAAATTCGTCTCGCAGAAAATCCGCTACATGGGCATCACGACCGAGGACACCGCCCCCGGCTACGAGCCCCATGAGGTCGGCATCACCTTCAAGAACCGCTACGGCGTGTGCCGCGACAAGGCCGCACTCCTCGCCGTCATGCTCACGATGGCAGACATCCCCGGCTACCCCGTGCTGATCCACGCAGGCGCGAAGATGGACCCCGACGTGCCCGTGCCGTTCTTCAACCACGCCATCACCGCCGTGGACCATCCCGACGGCGGCTATATCCTCATGGACCCGACCGACGAGCACACCCGCGACCTCCTGCCCTCCTACCTCGGCAACCGCAGCTACCTCGTCGCGCGACCCGAGGGCGAGACCCTGCTCATCTCGCCTGTCGCCCCTGCCGACGACAACCTCACCGTCATCCGCACAGAGGGCTCGCTCGACGAAAACGGGATGCTCATGCTCCAGACCCACATCGCCTTCCACGGTATCAACGACAACGCCTACCGTGGGCATTTCCTCCGCCTGAAGGCCGACCAGCGGCGCAGGTTTTTCGAAGGGCTTTTCAAGAACCGCTTGCCGGGCGCGGAGGTGCTCGCGTGCGAAATCCTGCCCACCGATTTGCAGGAGACGGAGAGCGTGCTGGAGGTGTCGCTCACCACGCGCGTGCCCGACTTCCCCATCCGCGGCGACGGCCTCGACACCCTCTCGCTCCCGTGGCTGGGCGTGTCCCTCGGCTACGTCAACTTCATCCTCGGCGAGACCGGCCTCGACCAGCGCCGCTACCCTCTCGAAACCGGGCTGGCGTGCGGGGTCCGCGAAGACATCCGCATCGAGATTTCCCGGGGCATGGGCGCACCCCACGTCATCCCCGAGCCCACCCGCATCCAACGCACAGGCCTGACATTCGAACTCGCACAAGCCTTCGACGGCGAGACCCTCACCGGCAGCCTCACCTACCTCCTCACCGAACCCGAATTCGCCCCCGCCGCCTACCTCGAACTCAAACAAGCCCAGCAAGAGATGGAAGCCGCATGGCGCCGCCGCCCCATCTTCATCGCCAAGGACACACAGGCGCAAGACCAAGAAACCCTCTTCACGTTCACCGACACCACGCTCCACACGCCCACGTCATGGACGACCACCAACACCTGGAGCAAGCGCATCCTCACCTACGCCGGGAAAAAGAACGGCTCCGAAATCAAACTCCCCTTCAACCCCGTCTGGCACGACTTGGAAATCATCTCCGCCACCGTCTCCAACCTCAACGGCGACGTCTTCAACGTCACCCCGCAAGAAATCAACATCATGGACGCACCCTGGGCAGGCACCGCCCCCCGCTACCCAGCTGGGAAAATCATGGTCGTCAACCCGCCCGGGATTGAGACCGGAAGCGTCATCACCGTATCCACACGCCTCACGCAGACGCAAGCCCCGTTCTTCTCCCGCAGTAAACTTTTCGGCGGAACAGAACCCACCAGCAACGAGACCTTCCGCCTCACCTTCCCACGCAAGATGACCCCGACCGTCGAGACATTCAACAGCGAAGGCATCACCTTCACCGCCGTCACCAACGACACCTCCGTGACATGGCAATGGGCAATGGAGACCTCGCCCCTCATCACCACCGAAGAACTGTTGCCCCCGTGGCACTTCCACCAGCCCGCCGTCTATGTCTCCTTCGGCACATGGCGCGACTTCTCACGCACACTCGACCGCGCCTTCGCCAAAGCCTCCGAGGGCAACCGCGCCACCCGCCAACACGCCAAGCAACTGGTCAAGGGCATCTCCGACCCCCACGAGAAAATGCGCGCCATCCGCGACGATGTCCTGCGCACCATCCGCCCCGTCGCCCCCTCCTTCCTCGACTTCCCCCTGAGCCTCCTCTCGCCCCCCGACCAGACCCTCGCCGACCAATACGGCCACGCCGCCGACCGCGCGTTGCTGATGGCCGAGATGCTCGACGCCGTCGGCCTCAACGCCGAGGTTGTCTTTGCCGCGCTCGACCGCACCGGCTACCCCGCCTTCTCCCGCCCCCAGCGCGACATTCCGCAAAGCAGTTTCTTCTCCCAGCCCCTCGTGCGCACCCGCATCAAGGGCGAGACCTACTACCTCAACGAAGGCGACCAATACGACGAGCCCGGCGCCTCCTCCTTCCACCGCGCCCCCTACCTCACCCGCAACGGGAAAATCGAGACCATCGCCATCCCCGAGCCCCTCCAGAACATCTCGAGCAACAGCGTTGCCATTGACCTCAACGAGCAAGGCGACGCCTCCATCATCGTTGTCAACGACTTCTACGGGACAAGCGTCGGCCCCTTCCGCAAGCAATACAAAGAGATGCTCCCCGAAGACCGCCGCAGACACCAGCTCGAACTCGTCGCCGGCATCTCCAAATCCGCCGTCGCCGCCTTCGACCTGATAACCGAAGTGGACATTTATCCCGGCTTCCGCATCTGCGCCGTCATCGCGCCGAACTACGCCGTACTCGAGGGCGACACCCTCACCCTGCTCATCCCCGACATCTCCGGCCCCCTCTTCTCACTGCGGGGTGACACCCGCAAGAACCCCCTCTTCTTCCCCACCAACAGCAGGGGCGTACAAACCTGCACCATCATCCTGCCCAAGGGTTACACACGCATCCCCCTGCTTCCCGAAAGCAAGAAATGGGAATTGCCCAACGGCCTCGGCACATTCGAGCTTTCCGTCACCGTCACCACCCCCACATACCTCGACGGCTGCCGTATGGTCACGATTACCCGTACCCACGACCTCACCAGCGGCGAGGCCTCCGCCCAACTCTACCCCGCCCTGCTCGAATACAACCGCCTCCTCACCCACCCCTCCATCCGCACCCTCATCGCCGAACGCGAATAGATTGGAAGTTCGGGAGTTCGGAGGGAGGGAAGTTCGGAGGGCGCTACCTTTATGGACGATATGGACGGAATGGACAATATGGACAGCCTCTGCGAGAAAAAAATCCCGAAGCGCACCCCAACTCCGAACTATCGCCCTCCGTACTCCGAACTTCTTTCATTGACTTTCCCGATTTTTTTTCGGACAATATCTTCCATTAACCTGTGAAGGAGTGCGTTATGTCTAAAGTAAGGTGTTTGTTGTTTTGTGCGGTGTCGTTGTGTTGGGGTCTTGGCGTGTTTGCGCAGTGGTCGGCGGGGGAGCGTGTGACCGTCAGCCCGGGGGCGGTGGTCAGCATCAGTACGCCTCAGCCGAATATCTTGTCCATCACGAATAACGGGACGCTCACGTTCACATCAAGCGGTAGCGTGGACATCACCGGGAACGTGGCATCGGTCATCGGGGGGAGCGGCACAGACGCGACGATGACGGTCGAGGGGAGTGTCGTGAAGTCGGGCGCGGGCATATTCTATGTCGGCAACCAAGGGGGGACGGGGACGCTGAATGTCGCGTCCGGGGGCGTGTTCGACATTCAGGCGAATGCGCTGTATGTCGCGGGGAATAACGGGGGCGGCACGCGCACCTCGGACACGCGGGGGTTCGTCAACATCGCTGGCACGCTGATAACGGGGTTGCTGGAGCTCACGCCGTTCTTCCCGAACACGGGCACGGATGCGTATGTGGATGCAGGCGTTGTGTGGCTCTTGCCTGACGGTGTGTTAGAGACGCCGCGCATCAAGAAGAATGACCGCGCCTATTCGTATTTCCACTTTGCGGGTGGGGCGCTCAAGATAACCGCGAGAGGCCTCCTCAACGATGTCGGCAACGGTGGTCACCTCTATTACATCATCGAGGACGATTGCGAGGCAATCATTGACACGGCAGGAAACGATGTCACGTTCAATCCGGCAGCGTCCGGTGCGGTCGCGACACTGACGGGCAACGGCGGTTTGCGCAAGCAGGGCGCAGGGTCGCTGACGTTTCAGCTTGCGGAGGTGGACAACACATTCACGGGCGACATCGTTGTAGAGGAGGGGACGCTGTGCCTCAACCGTCCGCTCGCCCCGAACCAGCAGGTGACTGTTTTCAACGGCGCGACGTTCGTGTTCTCGGCGTTGTCGGACACGGGGCAGGTGCATGTCGCGACGGGCGGGCAGATGCTGTTCACGGTGGCTGGGGATGTCGAAAACCTTGACCTGACCGCGATGCCGCAATACTATGCGAACCGTCTCGGCGGGCCTCCGGCAGGAAGCGCGACGCTGGCTGGCACGCTCGTTTACGATTCCGTCAATTCGGGTATCCCGAGTAACCCGTTCCGCCTCATCGGGCAGGGCGGGACGCTCGTCCTCACGAACACGGGGCTTGACACCGCCTACCTCTGGCTTGGGGATTCGGGGCGTTTCACGTTTTGGGGCGACAGGACAAACACGCTGGCTAATGCTGGCTCGCTCAGACTGGCGGGCAGCATCATCTACCGCCAGGAGGAAGGTAACTTTATTTTGAAAGGTGCGCTTGGCAACCCTGTCGAGTTTAGCCTCGCCGCGCCCAACCAACTTGAAGTCGCGGGCCGTATCGTCGTCGGGGACGGCGCGGATGCCGTGTTCAACACGACAGACGCGACAATCAATTTCCGTGGCCTGCGTGTCGCAGGGGGCGATGGGGTGCAGGCCAGCTTCATCCAGCGCGGGGGCTCTGTGTTGCCCTCGGGTGAATCGTGGCTGGGCTACGACAACGGCACGGGGCGGCTGGATGTCGCGAACGGCACGTTTTCCGTTGCCGGGGATTTGCGGATTGCCATCGGGCAAGGAGACCCCGGCAATATGCGTCCTGACGGGACGCTGATTGTCAGTAACGGGGTCGTCCAGTGTAACACGCTGAACTTCACGCCGTGGTGGATAGGGAGCGACGCGATCTTCACGAACCGCGATGTCGGGCGCGTCCACATCCTCGACGGCGGCATTGTGCAAGTCAACCTCCTCAACAAAAACGACAACTGCACCAGCACCATCAACTTTGAGGGCGGCATCGTCCGCGCGCGCGAAAGCCAAGCGAACTTCGTGATGATCGGGCAGTCGCTCGCCACGCTGGTATGGACTGCGCCGAGCGGTCAGTTCATCACCATTGATTCCCAAGGTCACGCGATTACCATCCCCAACAGCGGCGGCAACATGAACGGCAGGTTGATTGTCACGGGCGACGGCGGATTCAGGAAGCGCGGGACTGGGCGGTTGGACTTCTTCGCCGCGCGGTCGGACTATCTGGGCGACACCGTCGTCGAGGCTGGCACGCTCCGCCTGAACGGGAACAACCTCATCCCCTCGGGCGTGGGCTATGGAGACCTTGTGCTGACCGCGAACGGCTCCCGCCTTGACCTTGCCGGGCGGAATGCCAGCGTCAATAAAATCAGCGGGCTTGGGTTTGTGATGAACTCCTCGGCCGTACCCTCGACGCTGAACATCCTTGCCAACGGGGAGGACGACCTGTGGGCGCGTTCGTATGTCAGCGCCGGGGCACCCGTTAACCTCGTGAAGCAGGGCGGCGGCACGCTTACATTGCGCGAGGCCGACACCATCACAGCCACCGCATTCACCATTCAGGACGGCACCGTCCGCCTCATCGAGAGCTTGGGAGGCTACCCGTTCTACCGCTTCAAAATCGAAGCGGTCAAGACCCCAAGCACCGCAAACTCCATGCAGTTCTCCCAGATCGCACTCTACAACGGCGCGGAGAACGTCGTCCCGAACCGCATCGGCATCCTGTATGATTCGACCGCCACGGGAGACGGCGGGACGTTCCCCAACGGCGAACGCCCCGAAATGTGCATCAACGGGTTTGTCCCGTTCGACCACCTTGTCGGGCCTCCCGGTGGAACGCTGACCAACAACAAGTGGCTCGACTTCCGCGCCGCGCACAACCGCTTGCCCGTGGACAGGGAGCGCGTCTGGCTGCGCTTCCAGTTCGCCGACTCGCAACCACTCACCGCCTACAACTGGGCCACCGCGAACGACACCGAGAACCGCGACCCCGCTGACTGGCGTTTGCAGGGCAGTCGCGACGGCGACAACTGGACAGACCTCGACGTGAAGACGGGGTTCAACGCCACAGGCTTCCGCAACACATGGGTCACCGAAAACGGCTTCCCGCTACAGATAACAGAAGAAATCCCCGTCATCTCCGCGAACACCGTTGTCGTGATTGGGCAAGACGGGACGCTGGAAGCCACAGGCGGGCTACCCCAGCCGATTGGCACACTGGCAGGCACAGGCAGCCTCGTCCTTGACGGCACGGACATCATCCTCGGCGGCGCGACGACACCCGGCGCGTTCTACGGCACCATCAGCGGCGACGGCAACGTCATCGTCCAAGGCGACAACCAATCCCTCAACGCGCTCAACACCGCCACGGGCGACTTCATCGTCCGCTCCGGCACCACGACCCTCACCGCCCCCGAAGCTATCCACCGCTGGTTCCGCTTCACCATCCAGGACACCCGCGCCTACACGAACGCCACCCAGCTTAGCGAGTTCGCGCTCTACGCCGCCGACGGCTCCCGTTGCAATCTCGGCTTGACCCAAGGGGCAGGCGCAACCACGCTCAACCCCGGTCAATTCTGGACGCCAGCCTATCAGTTGGGCAACCCCAACACCGAGACCGCCGCCAGCCTCTTCGACAACCTAACAGGCACGAAATGGTGCTTGAGCAATAACCACATGGACGCGGAAGACCCCGCGACATGGCGAGCCGTCACCATGCGCCTTGCGGACGGCATACAGGAGGTCATGTCCTACAACCTCGCCACCGCGAACGACTTCAACGAGCGCGACCCCATCACATGGATGCTGGAGAGCAGCGCGGACGGCCTCGTGTGGCAACTCGTTGACGCGCGCACCGACTTCATCCCCACGACCGGGCGACAGGCATGGTACAACAATAGCATCCCGTTCGGCCTCCTGCTGAACCGCGCCCTCTCCGACACTGGAGGGACAACCCCCGGCGCCACCATCCCCGACGACGCCATCGTCGAGGTCGCCCCCGGCGCGACACTCGCCATCATCGGCGGCACCGAGGTCATCGGCGCGTTGCGCGTGGACATGGCCACGGGCGCAGGGACGATTACGCGCTTCACCCCCGCCGCCAACGGCACCCTCCACCTCACCAACGCCACCGGCGCACCCACCACATGGGTCATCCCCATCACGTTCGGGAGCGTGGACACCCCCTCCAATCTCTCCAAGTGGCAGATCATCGCCGACGGCATACCCATCAACGGCTACCGCCTCGTTTACAACCCCTCCGCAGGCACCCTCACCCTCAAACCGCAAGGCACAACCCTGATGGTGCGGTGAGGAAAGTTTCGAGTTGCTAGTTTCTAGTTTCTAGCAAATGCGCCTCGGTATTTTCCCTCGCAGAGGCGCAAGGGTGGGTGCGCTCTGCCCCCTCGGGTGTTTTAGCGGAGGCTGTCCATATCGTCCATTCCGTCCATATTGTCCATAAAGGTAGCGCACGGCGTCCCGCCGTGCTTCCCTCTGCCTTTAAAGCGTGGTCAGGAGGAGGGTGGTGGGGGTGGCGGAGGGGGTGAGGGTGTAGTGGGGGGTGGAGGCGGGGATGAGGAGGCTGGTGCCGGGGGTGAGGGTATGGGTGGTGGCGCCGGATTCGATCTGGACGTTGCCGCTCTCGATGAAGAGCGCGTGGAAGGTGGTGCCGTCGAGGGGGATGGTCTGGGTGCCGCTGATGATGAGTTTCTTGACGTTGAAGTAGTCGCAGGAGATGACGTCTGCCCAGATCGCGTGGGGGGTGGTGTGGGTGACGGAGGGGGGGCGCAGGTGGGTCGGGGGGTGGGTCCAGTCGATGACCTTGAGGCTTTCTTCGATGTGCAGGGGGCGCGGGGTAGGGCCTGTGCCTGGGCGGTTCCAGTCGAAGAGGCGGTAGGTGGTGTTGGAGTTTTGCTGGACTTCGTAGATCAGGCAGCCTTCGCCGATGGCGTGGACGAGCCCGCCGGGGATGAGGAGGGATTGCCCTGCGGTGATGGGTATCTTGGTGAGGCATTGCTCGATGGTGCCGTTGGCGAGGGCGGCGCGGAGGGCGGAGGGGGTGGTGCCTGGGCGCAGTCCGGCGTAGAGGTAGGCGGTGTTTGTGTGCCCGAGGACGTACCACATCTCGGTTTTGGGGTCGCCGTGGGTGAGTGGGGCGGTGGCGTTTGAGGGGTGGACTTGGACGCTGAGGCGGGCTTGGGCGGCAATGCGTTTGAAGAGGAGGGGGAAGCGGGTGGGGTCGGGGGCGCGGGTGCCGACAAGGGCGGTGCCGAGGCGGGTGGTGAGGGCGGTGAGGGTGAGGGGCGGGGGCGGAAGCTCGCCTCGGGCGAGGGGGCAGTCGCCGTCGGGGTGGGCGGCGATGAGCCATGTCTCGGTGCCCCAGACGTAGGGTTTGTCGATGGGGGTGAGGAGGAGGGGTGGGTGGGGGTGGCTCATCGGTAGTTGAAGAGGTCGGCGAAGGTGAATGTCTTGCCGGTGGCGGCTTGGAGTGCGTTGAGGACGATCGCCTTGGTGTGCGGGGTCAGCTTGCGGCCTTTGCAGGCGCGGGCGACCATCTTGTGGGTCATGGGCACGGGGGAGGCGGCGACGAGGTCGTGTGCCTTGAGCCCTGCGGCGCTCATGATCGCGGCGATGGGTTGCTCCCCGAAATTGCGTGTGTCTTGGTCTTCCATTATGCGCCTCCTTCTGGTGCGTCTGATGTGGTTTTGCGGAAGGGGTTGAACGGGATGCCTGCCCAGGAGATGCCCTTGTGGTTTGAGAATTCAAGGGTGTTGAGCCTGACCGCGTGGATGAGGACGCCGAGCCCTGCCATGGCGAAGTTTATCCCGTGGCCGAGAAGCAGGATGAGCAGCATGGGGATGATTTTGAGGTAGAGGGGCAGGTCGATGCCCATTGCCATGTCGTTGAAGTTGGAGGCGACCTTTGCGCCTGCCAGTCCGACGGCGAAGAGGCGCACGTAGGAGATGATGTCGCCGAGGCAGTTGATGATGCTGAGGGGGAGCATCCCGAGCTCGATGCCTTGCGTTTTCAGCTCGTGCTTTTTGAGCATGAACAGCGCGATCAGCAGGGCGGAGATGCCCATCACGGGTTTCATGAACCCCGGGAAGTCCATCACGCCGACGATTGACCCTGTGAAGAAGTACATGCCCCACAGCACGCCTACCCAGCCGACCTGGGCCAGGAACTTGGTGTCGGGGAAGAGCGCGATGGCGTTCCAGAGGCGGGCGATGCTGAGGTGCAAAACGCCCAGCGTGAAGCTGATGAGCATCATGTTGGCGTTGCCGGTCTCGGCGTTGCCCAGCCAGTGGCTGACGGGGCTCTCGAGTGCCCCCGGGCTGAAGCCCAGCCATGAGTTGTTCAGCGCGCCCCAGATGATGGTGGCGATCGAGAAGACCGTCAACAGGGTGAACGGGGCGCGGGCGGCGGGTGTGGGCTTGACCTTCTTCCGGCCCCACAGCGCGAGGGCGAGGAACAGCATCCCGTAGCAGGCGTCGCCGACGAGCATGGCGAAGAAGATGCTGAAAAAGGCGAAGAAGGGCAGGCTCACGTCCGCCTCGCGGTATCCCGGTGAGATGCCGAGGCCTTGGAAGAGTGCCTCCATCGAGGAGAACCAGCGCGGGTTGCGCAGGAGGGTTGGGGGGAGCTCCTCGTCTTTGGGGTCGCGTATCAGGATGCCCCAGGCGTGGGTTTGTGCGGCGCGGCGGAGCGTGTCCGCCCTGTCCGCCGGGCACCAGCCGGTAATCCACAGCACCGCCCCGCTGTGCTCGCGCATGGCGTCCGACACGGTGATGAAGGCGCATTGGTCTTTCAGGGCAACCTCGCCGAGGGTCAGCTCCTCACGCAGGGCAAAGGCGTTCCGCAAGGCGGCCCCGATTGCGCCCGCGCGGGCGATGACCTCCTGATGCCGGCGGGTGAGGGCGTCCAGCCCTGCCTCCGGCAGGGGGACGGCATCGCACAGGGGCGGGAGTGGGGCGTCGCCGATGAGGACGGCATGGACGGTCTTCGCGTCCTCCGCCACACGCTGGATCACCGTGCCTTCGGGGGCGGCGTTGGGGAACACGCGCCGCATCGCGCGGAAGAGGGTCACGGGGATACCCGCTGCGGCAAGGCGCGGCGGCAGGGAGATGTCGAACACGCCGAAGGGCTCGATGCGCCTCATCTCGCGGTGCAGGCGGTCGGCCTCGTTGACCATCTCTTGGCGCATATCGGCGAGGGCGAGGATTGCCTCGACTTTCGCCTCGCAGGTGCCTTCGACGGGCGGGAGGGACTGCGTCAGCCAGCGGTCCAGTTGCGCGGCCTGCTCGGGGGTGAGGCGGTGCGTGGCGGCAGGGGTGGCGGTCACGGGCTTCCCGGTGTGGGCGGCGTACAGCAGCCACTGGGCGCGTTGATTGGCGGCAAGGCGGTGTTGCGCGTCACGGAAACGCTCGGTGTCGGCGGCCTCGGCATTGAGGTGCACAAGCTCAAGCTTGCGTAAGGCTTCGAGCGTTTTCTCGCGCGAGGCGGAGACGCACAGGAGCGTGACGTGTTTCATCGGGACAATCATGCGGCGTCCTCCTCATGCGGTGTTGCCTTGCGGCTGCGCCCCTTCGCGATTTTACCGCGCGAGACGGATGCGGTCTGCATATCGCCGAGGGCAATCTTGATGATGCGGATGTTCTCGCGGCACTCCGGAATTTTGATTTTCTCGAAAAGGTTCACGCGCTGGGATGTCATGTTCAGCTCGGCGGTGATGAGTTCCCGCTGGCGCTCCAAAACCGTGCGTTCCGCCTTGAGGCTCATCACGCGCGTGACCGTGACGATGGCGGCGTCGAGCCACGGGGGGGTGTCGAAGAGGTCGAGGCTTGCGGGCGTGGTCTCGATGGCCTTGAAGACGGGGATGGAGACGCCG
>Ga0123353_10012746_pt1 | contig 11986 bp, 5 predicted proteins | sample TergutLab28metaG_3_FD_92763 | JGI IMG/M metagenome (GOLD analysis project Ga0123353, IMG submission 92763) | Labiotermes labralis P3 segment gut microbial communities from Petit-Saut dam, French Guiana - Lab288 P3 | ecosystem: Host-associated > Arthropoda: Insects > Digestive system > Gut ... | reverse complement strand
ATGCGCGGCGTGCCGCATCCGCAGCGCGCGTATAGGCTCAGGCGGTACTGCACAAAGACGCCTTTTTCCCCGCCGATATGAAGCGGCGCCAGGTCACGGCTCATACCGCCGCTGTCTGGGGCGCCGGCTTTTTGCCATGCGGCGGACAAGGCTTCGTCTTCGTTGTTTCCAAAACGCAGCTCTATATCGACTGCGCAGCTTTCCGGGATGGTCCCCTCCCAGGTCGCGCGCGTGAGGCTGGTTCCGGCAGGCAGCTCATACAATTCGGATGTGTAATACTCATTGTCGCCGCGGTCTGCGATATTGCCCGGGCTTATCGAACACATCCCGTGCGGGCCCACCGTCGGCAGACGGGTTACGTTATCCTCAGAAAGCCCGTTTGGAGAACCCCAGAATATTAGCGACTCGCCGCAATGGTTGCCGTATGTTTTATGGCAGGCGACTGCGAGGTCGGTATAACCGTCGCCATTAAAGTCGCCCGCCATACAGCCGCTGGCCGAGTGGACGAAAAGATGTTGCTTGCGGTTTATACTGAACGCTCCGTATTTATCGCCGAAGTAGACATACGCGTCGAGATCGCGCATCCGCCCGTTGTTATAGGAGCAGGCGAAAATGTCTAAACAGCCGTCGCCGTTGAAATCCCCTACTGCGAGGGTGTTGGCGCATGTGACGGGAAGCTGGGATTTCCGGTTTTCCTTATAACCTTGCGGTCCCCCGTAGTATATCGTCACATAAGACTCATACATCCCTGCGGCCGTCTTACCGGTTGCCATGTGCCCTGCGATGATAAGATCGAGCCAGCCGTTGCCGGTCAGGTCTGCAGCCGTAGCCGAGGCTGCACCGTCTGTCAGCAGGCGCTGCGAACGCTCCATAGAAAAGCCCTCCGGCCCTCCCCACAGTATATAACAATAAGGGCCGACGATAGCAGAGACAAAGATGTCGAGCCAGCCGTCGCCGTTGAAATCGGCTGCAAGCAGAAAGCGCGTCTCACCGTATACCTTGTGATCATCCACAAATTCTGGCGTGAACAAGTTCGGCATGTCAGCTTCGCTGGCAGGGCGTCTTGCCACATAGTCCGGGTCACCCGGGTCGAGAATGATCCTTTTCGGATTCCGGGGGTCATATCCGTGTGCGCCGCCTTCGTAAATCTGCAGCTCTTTGCTATAGCAACCTCCCGAGACGACGTCGAGATACCCGCTGTGACGGAAATCGCCGACCGCCACGCCATGGGAGCGGATAGTCGGCAGAACTATGGGGTTTGTTGGGTCATACCCGTTCGGCCCGCCTAAATACAGAAAAGAACCTGTGTCGAGATACATTGCGTTTTCGCAGCAGTTCGCAACCAGGATATCCGGCCAGCCGTTGTCGCGTGAGTCGAATATAGCCCCGTCTACAGCCGCCCACCCAGGCAACTCGATACGCCTGTCGGGCGAGTATCCGTCAGGACCTCCGAGGTAAATATAGATGTTTTCATCACCGAGCTTGCGCCCGCTTTCATGGTTTACCGAAACGACAGGCCGCCTGTTTCTGCCCGGCATTCGGGCAGCCAGCAGCTTGACGGCGTCCTCGCTAAGCAGCTTCGCAGCGCATACAGCATTTCTTTCCGCGTCAAAGGAAAAAATAAACGATTGCGAACTATATGACTCGCTGACGCCGCCCTGCGCCAGGAGTAAATAGTTCCGCCCATCGCACGCGATCTCTCCCGATGCGACATATTGAGCGGAAAGGGTCTCAAACTCCGTGCGGGCATTCTCGTGAAAGCCTGCCGGCCCGCCCCAGAACACAGCAGACATAACCGGCTTATCTTTGTCCGCGCATACCGCTACAGCGAGATCTTCAAAACCGTCGCCGTCAAAGTCGGCCGCGCACGCGGCGACCGCGCCCGGAAGCGTTGCCGCGAATAATTCCTCGAACTTACGCTGCGGAGTTGCCGATAAGAGACGGACACGCTCGCCCTCGACGACAAAAAGCAGGTCACGCCCGTTTAAACGCACGGTGCAGGGCTTCCATCCACGCGGCGCTTGACGGCGCCCGGCTGTTGTCGAGCTCGCTTCGATGTTTTTTTCACTTTGTTCGAAAATCCATGTGACGTCTTGACTTGACAACCCGTTCTTCCCGCCCCAGAGCACGCCGGCGCCACCGCCTTCAGTTTTAAAAAGGATGTCGCAAAAACCGTCCCCGTCAAAATCGCCCGCGGCGATATATACGGCGTCCAGCAGGATATCCGTGTAGCCGCTGGCCCGCAGGCCCTGCTCCTCTTGTAAGTATACGCGCAGGAAGTTGCCGCATAAAAAAGCCAGATCGCATGCCCCGTCGCCGTTAAAATCCCCTGCTGCGACGCAGCGGCAGTCCGGGGCCGGGAGTTCCGCCCGGTATTTTTCGCTGAAGCCCTCGTCGCTCCCGTAATAGATTATCGCGCTTACATCCGTATATGTGCCGTTATTCTGACAGGCGACCACAAGGTCGTCGTATCCGTCGCGCGTCAGGTCGCAAAGCACCGCGTCAAACGTACCGTTTGAAGGGAGCTCACTCGCCTCACCGCATGCGAGCGGATCGTCATAGACGTACAGCGGAGGACGCTCGCCCATACTCTGGCTGTTCGCAAAAAAAAGATCGGGCCAGCCGTTACCGGTAATGTCGAATTGAAAAATACGCTGCAGGACCCCTTTTGCGGAGACATACAGGTTTTGGCCTCCGTTTGACATGCTGCCCTTGCGAAAGCTTTCAAACCCCTCTTTGCGCCATACGCCCTCTGCGCTCATTATGTAATTTCCTCCAAATTCATAAATTTTCGCCCGTTCATCATAAGGCGTCTATATTTTTGTGGCGGCATGCCATATACCGTCTTGAAAACACGTATGAATACATTCTGGTTTTGATAACCGCAGGCCTTATGAACCTCGTTTAAGGCGAGACCGCTCAGTATCAGAGACGCCGCGTGATCCATTGACTTATATTTTTCATACTGCTCGAGGGCAAACCCGGTCCGCTCCATAAATAGCTTTTTTATCTTCTTACGGGAGCCCGCTCCCCGCCCGGTCTCCGGATCGGCCTCATCCGCGCGTGGATCGTCGAAACGCCGGATATAACCAAGGACTGTATTGTTTATGTTCGTCTCGTTTAACAGGCACAAGCCCGCGTCGAAAAGCGATGTGATGTTGATCACGCCCGGCGGTAACAGACCGCTATTTGGCGTTCGCCCAAAGAACGCCGCGACGTCGGACTTTAGGATCTCAAACAAGGCTTCCGCCGCTTGAGCGGATAAGGCGGAATTAACGCAATTAGCTGCTATCAGCCTGGAAGCCACCAGCTGATAGCGGTCCACATCACAAAAAGCGAGACCGATCGCAAGTTCCATCTGGCTGGTCAGCGGATAGTAAAAAGAGATCCCGTCACGATCAACAATATCTTTATGGCAGAGTACCGCGTCGCCGGGCGCCCGGCTTGCATAGTACAGCGCTTGCGCGCCTTCGCTGTATGCTGCGTGAAGCATATCCCAGCCTCCCGCAACTTCGCTCAAACCCGCCGCAGCGCGGAAATTGCTTCCTGCTTGCCCGATGCAAAACCCCAGATAATTATGGATCGCGTCCCTGAAGCTTTTGTATTCCACAGGTATTCTTGTGTAAAACATGAGCGTTATATGCGCTTCATCGCACGGGATAACTTGAATGGAACAGTCCAGCCGTGATATGTTGCCGAGAAACACCTGCATGAGTTCATCGCTTTTGGCAGCCGGAAGGTTGTTTACGCTTTTATCTGTTATATGCACGCAGGCTATGCATAATTGAATTGCTCCAATGAACGCAGTCAGGGTCTCTTCGGGGCAGATGTCGCTTATATGCGCGTATTTTATTTGATCCATCGCCAGCCCGGCGCAAAGGCTCCTGAATATATCGGCGTTCCGCCGGTCGTAGCGCTCCTGGGCCGATAGTATTATACCGCTTATTATTTCGCCTGACTCTTTAATGAATCCGCCGCTGTAGATATTATAAGCAGGTATTTTGTCGGCGGGGATTATTTGTGTTACAGAGTTTATGATCCTGTTGGCGTACTGGAAATCCCGTATAGAGAACACAGCCATTAGGAGGGCCGCAATAAAAAGGGTGGATGCGAATATGGACGCGAATAATGATAAGTTCCTTCTGATATTGGGAGTGAATGAGGGTAGGAGCTGCATATTGAGTTCCAGGTCGTAACCGGCCAGTTTCGCTGTATAGTCCCCGGAAACAAAGATGTCTGTTTCATCATCAGGTTTCAGCATGAGGGTAAAACCGTCCGTTTCCAGTGAAAAGCTCACGCTCTCCCATTTAGATGGCAGCTCGCCTAAAAAGTATCCGGGCTTTAGAAAGAACATGACCAGCCTTTGGGAATACGGGTTGCTCCTGTCGTTTACGATTAGCAGGATTGTTTCATGCCTCCGGTTTTTTATCTGTACCGGGGTTATTTGGCTGATATACATGTTATCGCTGATTTGGACGCAGTTGTCAAAGACTTCGCCGATGTCTCCGATTTCACCGTAAAAGGTCGCATTCAAATGTGTCCGGGCGTCGACGCTGCCATAATTATTGATAAAGCGGCCATAGTTCTCCAGATATACCGCAGTCATCATAATATCGTTGTTTAGATTTGATAGAGTCTTTAACTCATCTGATAATTGGGCCGCGTCGTAATCAAAACTCGTTTCGCTGAGCCCGCTTTGAAGGTAAATGTACTTTGCCGAACGGAAAATATTACCGGATACTTCCTCGATTTTCTTCAGCTTCATCAGTAATAATTCACGGGAAAGGTCAAACAATTGGACGGCTTCTTTATCGTACTGGGCTCGGATACTCCCGGCGGTAAAGGTGAAAAGCAGCAGGACAAGCAAGAGCGCGGGTATGACCGCAATCAGATACACCATTCTGGTATGGAAAAGATACCTGAAATACTTTCGTACTGCCGACGTCATACCGCGCCTCCGTTTCGTTTCCGGAACTCGCCCGGCGTCATCGCGGCCGTTGCCTTGAAATGCCTTATCAAAGCCGCGCTGTCTCGCAATCCGCATTTTTTTGCTATCGACTCTACAGTATCGCTGGTGCCCAAAAGGAGATCCTTCGCTTCCAGAATCTTTTGGTCCGTGATGTATTTTAGGAAACCGCAGCCCCTGGCTTCGCCGACTACCTTTGTCACAAAAGAGTTCGAGACATTGAAACGCGACGATATAGTTTTTAAAGAGAGCCCGGGGTCGAAGATATTATCGTCGATATATATTATTATACTATCCCTGAGTCTGTCCTGGCTTGCGGGTTGTTTATCAAAGTACCCGCATAGCGCCCGGCTATGTTCCTGTAATTGCGCCGGCGTATCGGCAAAAAGGAGCCTTTCCGCAACTTCGCGGCATTCCGGGGAAGGATATAAAGAAGCGATCCGCAACAGCGCGGCCCTGGTCAGGCGCAGGCTGTCAGGATCCAAGAGCCCCGCGATATGCCACCCGAGCCCTTCGTAGTCGCCGCATAGAACCATTTTATTTATTTTAAGGTATGTTTCGATTGTAAAATGAGCGTGGCCAGCCGACGGTTTTTCGGGGAGAGGGGAAAGCGACAGCGTTTGCGGCAGGTTTGCGAATTTTCGCAATTTCGTCATGTTGGAAGTAAGCTCTTCGCAAATCCTCTTATAATCCCCGACGCCTGTGTTTGTGTAGTCAAGGCCTGTAGCCAACAGCATCTCCGAGTGATGCCTTTTTTGCCTTCTTGCAAGGGAAAAGACCATTATGATGCCAAGCAGCGCGATCAACAGGAGCGTAGTGATATAAACGCCAAGGAAGTGCGCCGGCTCGATATTCTCATAGACCACCACCAGGCGTAAGCCGTCCAGCGAGAGCATTCTGCTCTCGTATATGCGGCTGTCGTCCGGATTTGAGCTGGTATCCGCATAATTGAAACGGAACTCGGTATTATTGCTTTCATATACCAGGCAATTGTCCTCCCCCAATATTGCGAAAGCTAAATATCCGTATTCCGTGAAAGCGAACCTGCTGTCAAGCGCCGCTTTAGGAATATGTGCATAGATCACGCCGGAAGCTTTTGCGAACATACCGAGCGGTATCCTCTGGTAGACGTCTATACCAAGGTCATTGCCCCTGAGTACCAGCGGGTTCCTATAACCAGATGTATTAAGTATGCTGTTCCACATGAAGAAGGCGTCGATGTCACGGAGCTTGTTGACGAAATAACCTGTGGCGTCATGTAGAGCCTTAGTGTCGAAAACTGTGCTGCTTTTGTTGAGGTATAACACGATATTATCAATTTCGTTGTTAAGCAAGAGCGTCGTACGAATGTTGTGGATCAACCTGTTGATCTCGACAGCCCTTTCGCTTTCCAATATGTCTTTGGTGATATTATAACTTGAGAGTTGCCGCGCGTCACTGGAATTTGCCAACTGGTTTATCGAGGAATGGATGCCCAGCAGCATGCTCTCGGTAATAGTGGACAGCATTTCGACTTCCTGATGGTTTTGGTACTCCTTGTGGGTCGATAAGAGCCCGCCAATGTAATATGAGTAAGCGGCCCCGATGAAAATCATCGACGCAATAAAAATAAGGATATATATGGCGGCAAATGTGTTGCCGCCGAATATTTTTTTCAGGACCTTTTTCAAAGCGAACCGTCACAGCCTTGTAATGGATTCTTTGAATAGTTTTATCTTTTATAATTGCAAATTATCAGAATCCGGGCTAATCGTCAAGCGGTATATAAAAAGAAAAAAGCATACTGTGAAAAATATGATATTTCATCGCAAAAAACAGTGCGATGCAGCACGCAAAATGGAGTACAAGTTGGATTTTAGTGAAATAAAGCTATATTTATTATTTTTTCGCTTAATATATAATCATTAAATTGAGAAAGATAGAAGGCTGGAACCTTAGGTTGCGGAAAATCACAGTAAGAAAATTTTTCACGTCACAGTGGCAATATCTGGTTCTGGTTGCCCCTGCCATAATTCTGTTTCTCGTCTTTAATTACTTTCCTATGTTTGGGCTTGTCCTTTCTTTTAAGAACCTGACGCCGGGGCAAACGATCTTTAACGCCCCGTGGGTAGGTTTTAAATGGTTTACCACTTTTTTCAACTCGCCTTACTTCTGGCGCTCCATCAAAAATACGCTGGTTATCTCTTTCTCGTCTTTAATCATTGGTTTCCCGCTGCCGATCATTTTAGCGCTGATGATCAACGAGATCAGGAACAAGCGGTATAAGAAGTTATCACAGTCAATCAGCTATTTCCCGTATTTTATCTCAACAGTTATTGTAGTCCAGATCCTGATGAATTTCCTCGGGGTCGACAATGGATTGGTCAATAATCTGCGTGACGCCGCGGGGCTTGACAGGATCAACTTTTTCAACGCGGAGGAGTGGTTCCTGCCGCTATACATTATTACAGATTTATGGAAGGGATTGGGCTGGGCTTCCATTATTTACCTCGCGGCGCTGACCTCGATCGACCCGGCGCTTTACGAGGCTGCAATGATAGACGGCGCCAGCAGGATAAAGCAGATATGGCATGTTTCGCTGCCGGGAATACTGGGGACCATAATGATATTGCTGCTGCTTAATGTCGGCAACATCCTCAACGTCGGTTATGAGAAGATCCTGCTGATGTATAACCCTTCGACTTACAGCGTCGCGGATGTAGTATCGACATATGTATACAGGGAAGGGATCATTAACTACAGAGTCGGGTATGCAACTGCCATAGGCTTGTTCAACCAGCTCTGTTGCTTCATTATACTGACGACCTCTAACAAAATATCGAGAAGAATCAGCGGAGAGAGTTTATGGTAAGAAAGATATCCACAGGGGCAAGGCGGTTAAAGCGTGCGGAAATGATGACAAGTACGATGAAGATCAGAAGATTCAGCGGCGACTTCTGGTTGTCGGTTTTTTGCCATGTCCTTGTAGGGATCATCACAATTTTAATGATATACCCGCTGGTTTATGTCTTTAGCATGTCCATTTCCGCGCCGCAGTATGTTAATACAGGCAAGGTGCTGCTATGGCCGATGGGATTTACCCTTCAGGCTTACGGGCTTCTGTTTGACAGCGGCGTTATCTGGTCGAGGTATATGAACTCCCTTATAATCATCGTATTAGGCGTCAGTACGAATTTTATCGTTACGGTGCTTGCGGCATACGCGTTTTCCAGAAAGGATTTTATACTCCGGAAAGCGGGGATGGTGTTTGTCGTGATCACTATGTTTTTCAGTGGGGGCATGATACCTGCATATCTGCTTGTCAGCATGCTTGGACTGATGAACACATACTGGTCAGTAGTCCTGCCTTCGGCTGCAAGCGCCTGGCTGATAATTATCGCGCGGACATACTTTCTAACGATACCTGATGGCATCGTCGAGTCGGGCAAGATCGACGGGTGTTCAGAATTTGGGATCCTGTTCCGGATCATGCTGCCGCTTTCACTGCCTGTGATCGCCGTAATAGTGCTTTTCAGCGCTGTAAACCATTGGAATTCTTATTTTTCCGCGATGCTGTACATCACGGACCAGTCCAAACAGCCTATACAGCTATACCTGGCCAGGATAGTAATGAGCATGCAGCCCGACAAGATAATGCGCGACGTCGCCTCCCAGGTGATAAACAAGAACACCTATAGGGAGCAGGTCAAGTACGCTGTAATAATCGTCACAATATTGCCGATCATGTCCGCGTACCCGATTTTGCAAAAGTACTTTATCACAGGCCTCTCCGTCGGCGGGATAAAGAGTTGAACCCATATGCGCGCGACGCGCGGCGTATCGTTGCGTGTTTTGAATATGTTGAATAATCTAAATGTAAAGGAGAATCAAATGAAAAAGATTACCGCGTTATTCCTGTGCTTTATACTCATTGCCACGCTATCGCTTTCAGCATGCAATACTACGACCCCGCCATCCGATGGCAGCCCCGGCGCCAGCTCCAGCCCCAGCCCCTCCAGTAACGGGAGTTCTTCTTCGGACAGTTCGCCGTCCGAAAGCGTGTCCGAACCCGGCATAGTCAGGTTCTTCGCTTATGACGCGCGCGGCGAAGTAAACTATGACCAGGGGTTGCCGGTCATTGTAGAAATCGAAAAAAGGCTGAATGTCAAATTTGAATGGGAGATCATGTCATATAACTCATATGAAGAGGCGCTTAGCATAAAACTAGCCGCCGGAAGCGATATGCCTGATATGTTTTATTCATGGCTGCTTAACCCTGACGTGCTCGCAATGAATAATGCGATCATTCCGCTTAGCGATTATTTCGACTCGTACATGAGCGACGCGGGCGCCGTTGTCGCTGCAAACCCGGACCTGAGGGCGCAGATAACCTCCCCGGACGGGAAAATCTACTTTTTGCCCGATTTCTACGACAAAACCAGGGTCAACAACGGCTGGCTTGTCAGGCAAGACTGGATGGAGAAACTGAATATACCCGACCCGCAGACTCCTGAAGACGTCTATCAGATGCTGAAAGCCTTCAAGGAACAGGATCCGAACGGGAACGGCCAGAGGGATGAGATCCCGCTCAACTTTGCGTATTTGAATTATATGTGGATGATGACATACCAATGGTGGGGGATCCAGGCTATTGCACCGTGGAACTGGATGGCGATTGACGGTTCAAGGTTATATTCATATGTGACAGAACCGGCGTTCCGGGATTGTATTGAATGGCTCTCGCGCTGTTATGCCGATGGCCTCATTAACCAGGATGTACTTAACGTCGTCGACGCGGACTACACGGGCGCGATCTATGACAACAGGGCGGGCCTTTTCTTCGGAGGATTCAGCAATATGTATACTGATAATATCCTTCTCAGCCATCCCGACAGCGGGGCTGAACTAAAAATAATGATGCCTCCAAAAGCCCCGGGAGCAAAAACGACGGGTATCCGCGTATATGGAAACACAAACGGCACTTACTTTATATCAGCGGCAGGGAAAAACCCGACAGATGCGATGCGCGTTATGAACTTCGTATTCGGCACCGACGAGGGGCGTTTCCTGCAGCGCGCAGGTATTGAGGGCTTGACATATATCCTCAAGAACGGCGACCCTTACCCCACCGACGACGTTCTTAACCCTCCGGCAGGCAAGACCTCTATCGACGTCCTTTATGATGTGGGCGTGGACATGGTTATGGCAAGTTCTTTCACACCCAGGCTAATTGCTTTCAGCGATGCGCTGGGAGGCGCTTCGCAGTGGATCCTTGACGGGAAGAAAATGCTTGCAGATAACCTTGACCTCTCGCCGGAAATGAGCCTCCGTTTTACAGACGAAGAGGTGATACTTACTACCGAGATACATGCCGATATTGACACATACATAACCGAGACTTTAGCAAACATCATCGTCGGCAAGGGAACCATGGCGGACTTTGACAACATGGTCGCATATGTCAAGGACAAGGGCATAGACAGAATCGTTGCAGTGTACCAGGCTGCATACGATAGGGCAAACTAAGCGCCGCGCCGCAAGCCTTCTGCATTTTAGTGCCTTATGGACTCATCAGCACAACAAAAAACACGAATTTCGCCGTCCATAAGGTGCTAACACCGCTCACAGAGCGGTGCGCCGCCAGCGTAGCGCCGATGAAGCAAGCGCGGTAGCGCGCAGCTCCGCTCTGCGGCGAGGGCGGGAGCCCGAGTCATCAGCGGCGTGAGGGCGCAAAACGCAAGGGCGGATTCATTTCGCCCGTTAAGCGTTTAAGCCCGATGGGTTGTGGGGCGGAGCCCCACGTTAGAAAAACACTGACACATATCGGGCATCCATTAACAGGCTCCCTTTACTCTACTTACTAACGGATGAAGGGAGCCTGTGAAGTGAGTCGCGTAATGAAATGAAATCCTATATTACAGGGACGCCAGGGGAGCCGGGGATGGTCCTGATCCCGATCTCCCCGGCGTTAAATATTCGCGGGTGGCTGCTATCAATGTGGAATACCCGCAGGACCGTAAAGGGTGATCATGATATGGGCAAGGCGAAAGAACGCAAATATCTGTATTTTATCGATGACAGTCATCATGTACCGGAGGGCAGCGGAATCGATGATATACTGGCTCGGATGTACGACCCGATCGATGGCTGCGGCGCTGATGCGATCATTTATTGTGTGGACGTCAATAACACAGTGCCGTATAACTCCGAGTTCGTCGGCAAGGACGGCGAGGCGAACAAAGGCCATTTCTACCAGAGCGGGCCCGCAATAGCCAGACAGGTCATGGATAACCTGCTGGCTGACGGAGTAAACATATACGCGGCGGTGGTCGACGAGGGCCACCGTCGCGGGTATGACATGTTTCTTGATTTCAGGGCCAGCGACCAGCATGACCATTGGGATGTCTGCCGCGATATGACGCCGCAGTTTAAGCTGGATAACCCGCATTGGCTCAACCCTAAGGAATATTTCCCTGACTACTCAGGTAATAATGAAATGACGACCGCGCTAGACTTCACACGCCATGAGGTCAGGGAACTCAAACTCAACGTCATGTGTGAGCTCGTCGAAAAAGCGGATTGGGACGGCGTGGAGATCGATTTTATGCGCACGCAGACTTACTGGCGTTGGGATAAAGGTTATGTTTACTCGCATTACATGACGGATTTCGTTTCAAGAGCACGGGCAATACTTGACGAATGCGGCGACAAGAGCGGGCATTACATCGAGCTTGCAGTCCGGGTATGCACTACTCCGCAGGGCTGCAGGGTAGCCGGATTTGATGTGGAGCAATGGGCGCGGCGTGGTCTGATCGATATCGTGATCGCCGGAACCGGAGGCTTGTATATAGATACCCGGGGGTTCATGGACATGTTGAAAGGGACCGGCGTCAGGTTTTATCCGTGCCTTTACGGTAACTATGAACGTATCCATCCAGACGACCCGACAATGCGCGGTATTGCAGAACACTTATGGTCGGGCGGCTCGAATGGCATCTACGCATTCCATATGTATGCGATACACGCCAAGCGACATGGGCT
>Ga0123353_10012744_pt1 | contig 11987 bp, 11 predicted proteins | sample TergutLab28metaG_3_FD_92763 | JGI IMG/M metagenome (GOLD analysis project Ga0123353, IMG submission 92763) | Labiotermes labralis P3 segment gut microbial communities from Petit-Saut dam, French Guiana - Lab288 P3 | ecosystem: Host-associated > Arthropoda: Insects > Digestive system > Gut ... | reverse complement strand
TGACGCCTAACTCCTTTACAGGAACATTCTCGCCGCAGGGTTTTGACGTATTACTTTTTGCGATCTTCACTTACCTCCGAATCTACATAAACTTTCTACTATAAATACAATTCTTTTCAGAATTATTTTTGTGTTTCGTAATATTGCTACGAATGTCGTAAGAAAGTGTTTTTTGCACCTAAGCGGGACCTCGGGATGAATCGGTGCTTTTGAAAAACTGATATGAGGAAGAGGAGCGCAAAGGTTCGCGATCCAACGTCTTGCAATAACAGAGGCTTTCGGTCCCTGCTGTTTTTCATCTTCAAAAGACCTTCGTTTTTCTTTCTTTTTTTAGAAGCACATTGCATTGTACTTTATTTTTTACTGGCTTGCATTTTCCCTACGAATGATTTCATCCAAAATGCAGTATCAAAATATTGATAAGATAAAAAAATAAGACCCGGCTTGCGCCGGATCAGTTTAGCTGTTCTGAGCAGTACGGGCAGAACTTGGGCAGCTTCGGAAGGCCGCTGAGGTCCTCGCCGCAGTACGGACAGTTCTTGAACTTCTTGCCTTCTCCTGACGCACCCGTGTTCGCTGCGGGCTGGGCGGGAGTCTGCTGCACAGGCTGCATCCTCAAACCGGGTGCCGGCTGGCCGCAGTGGCTGCAGTATTGGTACGGATATTCGTTCAGGCCGCCGCACGTGGGGCACATGACCTTCGTCGGCTGCTGTTGCTGGACACCCTGCACCGGCTGCTGCTGAAGCTGTTGGTACATCTGCGGGAAAAGAAGCATTCCTGCACCCATTGCCGCACCTCCTGTGGATTCTCCGATGGCGTTCGCCATGCTTTCCATGACCTCGTACTTTCTGAACGCCTCTCCGTTCTTGCTGCTGAACTGCAGGTAGTTGAACACCTTCTGCTTGTCCTCATCTGTTGTGAGGGCTTCGTTGATCTTCAACGAGAGCAGTTCGATACCCCTCTGGGCAAAGTACGTGTCTATCAGGATCTTTGTGTTCGTGGACGCTTTTTCCAGGTTCTGCATGATGTCCATGTAGTACTGGGCGTTCATCTGCTGGATTATCTGCTCGTTGATGAAGCTCTTCATGAACGCGTTGACATCGCCTGTCGAGTAAGCATTCAGCCCGCCGAGCACCTGAGTGTAGAACACCGCGGTGTCGTTGATCCTGAACTGGAAGTCCCCGTTCGCCATAAGGACGATTGGCACCTCGTATTCCTTGGCGGCCTTGATCATGCTCCTGATACCCCATTTGCCGTTGAATATCTTCAGCGAAATGTAAACGATCCACACCTTGAACGGCGTCTCCTTGAATCCAAGAGCCATGTTGTACAGCTTGGTAAGCCAGGGGATGTTCGCCGAAGTGATCACATGCCTGCCCGCCTCAAGCGTTCCCATCAGCTGTCCGTCCCTTATGAAAAGGGCGACCGCGTGTTCGGGAACGGTTACCGAGGTTATCGTCCTGAGGTCGTCCTGCTGCGACCTGTAAATAATGTCGTCCGGCCCTTGGTTGGCCCAGAATACCACATTTGTCTTTTGTTCTGCCATGTTTCTCACTCCTTGAATCCTCTCATGACCGTCTCTCTTTCGTTGTAGTCCGAAATAAGCTTGTCTATCGTGATCTCAAGATCCCTCAGCGGAGCCTTCAGTTTTTCCTCGCCGGAATCGATCAGCTTTACAAGCTCGGCCGTCTCGTTCTTCATTGAGACCGCATCATCCATAAGAGCGGCATCCCACTGGATCAGTTTGTCCAGTTCCGACTCCAGTATCTTCACCGAAGTGTGGAACGCGCTGTACCCGTTGACCGCTTTTTTCACGTCTATGTAATAGCGGTCTGCTTTGCTGCGTATCCTCTCGGTGTCCCTCATCAGGTCGAGATCGTTCAGCGTTGCTCTCTGTATTGTTACAAGATCGAGCTTTGCTTTCTCGAGCACCCTGGCGACTTCGTTCCTTACCGCCCTGTCCTCGTCCCTGCGGAGGTTCTTGTCCTTGTATCCTCTGTAGATCGGGATGTAAAGGCCGATCTTCTCCACAAGCGACTGATTCTTTTTCATTTGACTTTCTACCGTATTATCGATCGACATTCACTGTCCCTCCTTTTTTCCGTTGAAAACTGCCGCGAATATTCCTACCAGAGCCAAAGCTATCAGGAATATCGCCACCAGTATCCAGATGTTGACGTTCGTGTATGTTTGCAACATCCCGATCACGCCTATGACGGCTATGATCACTCCTGCCGCCAGGATGTAAATGGATTCGGGCGGGCGGAACTTACCGCTCTCGCTCGGATACAGGAACGACATGGCAACCAGCGCGATACCGATTATCAGTAAGGCTGTCCACAGGGTCATCATCGCTTTTCCGGTGGCGACATAGACGATCAGGCCTATCGCCACGGCGATAATGAACGATCCCAGCGCGACCGCCGACAAAGTTCTGTTGTTCATTTTTCTTCCTTTTCCTTTAGTTTTCTATCTGTTTTTTAATATTTATATTACTATCATCTGTGAAAGTTCCATTCTGTTCATCCGCTGCGGTACAAGTTTTCCGAATCCGCTCGGTACGACTACGCGGTTGCCGTTGACATCGCAGGGTATGAAGATGAGGGATTTCACCTGGGGGCTGCTCAGCTTGAGCTTGTTGTCTTGGCTCGTGCACACCGAAAGGTAGTCGCTCACCAGCTTTTTCGCTTCTCTCTCAGTGCTGAGAGGGACGACGACCTTACGCCCTCCGGGCGTGTTCTGTGCCGCCGATGACGACAAACGGCCGATGCCTTCCCCGTCGCTGATGCTCTTCTCCGTTCCTTTGATCCCGGCAAGGATGCTCTTTTCGGGCCTGATGGAGAATATGTCCGTCAGTCCGCTCCCCGGGTTGCTGAGGCACTGCGGATCAATGACGAAATCCGCCGGGACCAGAATGTCCTCCGACACCTCCACTCCCTTCTTCCCCCCTATGAACGAGCCGGTCTGGAAAGTGTACTTCAGGTCGATATCCCAGAACGGTATCAGATACTGCCCGCCGCCCGGTACGATCGAGAGGGTCCCTCCGGACTTTGCGCTGAGAACCTTGGAAAGGTTGGCGAAGACCTCGGTAAATCTGTCCTTGTTCCCCAAGAGGAATCCCCAGTTCCCGGTCTTCGGGTAATTGAAGCTGATTATCCTCTTGATCGTGTTCAGTACCTGCAGCGGATCCGCGGAAACGCCTCTGATCACAAATCCGGCAATGTCCGAGAGGATCTTCCCCTGCGTTATCTCCATATCTATCGCCTGGAACATGATCCCGAGGTTCAGGTCGGTGGTGATCGCCGCTTTGACCTTGCTGAGCTGCGCGACCCCGTTCTCGAAATAGGACAGGCTTCCGCTGCCCTCTCCGTTCAGGAGCTTCTCGCACCCTGTGCATATTCCGGACAATGCCTTGAAACGGTCCGCGACCGGCCCGTATCCTTTGATCTTCCCGAATGCCGCCGCCGCTTCGTTGAAGTTGTTCGCCATAAGCGTATATCTGCCCGGCTTGTCCTCCTGCAGAAGCTTCGTGTTGTTGATAAGCATCGCATATCCCGAAGCCAGCTCCTCTGCCGACACCACGATGTTCTTAGATGCGTCATCGACCGCCAGAGCCTCAATGCTCTTGACCCTCGCGTTGAACTCGAACGCTTTTGAGGATGTGTGGGCGGGCACGGTGCTGTTGTCGGTCGTAAAGGGAAGAGTGATCAGGGGGTTAGCAAGCAGGGAATTGGCCGCGAATTTGTATTCGGAGTATTCCGTTTCGACCCTCGGCCTCACGCTGTTGTTGAAAATGTTGTACCTGGCCACGGAATCCACGTTCTCGCTCTGCGCCATTGAGAATCCGCCGGGTATGGTCCGGCTGATCCACGATTGGATCTGCCCCATCATCTGATCGAGATAGGCTTTTGCATCCACCCTCTGCTGGGAAGTTCCGCAGCTCGAACATGTGATGTACGGGGAATCCGACTCCAGATCTTTCTTGTCAAGCGGGGCGCCGCAGTACTTGCACCTGAGCATTACCATGTCGTCCAACGTTTCACCGTCTCAATAGACTCATGGTTGTGGACAGGTTGTTGATCTGTGCCTGCAGCCTGGCTTCCATGGCCCTCATTTCCTGCATCGCCCTTTCGTGATATTGTTTTGCGATATCGTCCGCTCTCCGCGAGATGGAGGAGTAGCAGGGTCTGCACACGTAGATCGAATTGTAGTCGGCGGGTGCGGATTTCAGTATGTCGTCGTCGGATTTCCTCATGAAAGGCGAGATGTCGCTTGACATTGCAACAAAGTGCACGCCCTCGCCCGTTGCGGGCCTTCCGCATATCCAGCATTTCACGGATTTGGAGTATGCGTTGATGGTGTTCAGTACGTTCTTTCCATCCTCCCCGAGCTGTTTGTGGCAGGCGTAGGAGTTCTGAAGCAGCTCGGCAGCCCTCTTCGGGTCTGTCATCACGGCGGCCGAAGCGAGGTTCTCGTATCCTTGGGCCTGTATGTACAAGGCCTCTTTGATACCCGTATTGACCGGGTTCCCGACGATCTCGCTGATGGAGATGCTGTCGTTTCCGATCATTGTCTGGTATTTTCTCGCAACATCGAGGAGCTTATTGCCTCTTTCTTCTTTATTGGCGATGCTGTCGAGGCTCATGCGTTCGGCCAGCAGTCTGCACTCCAATGCAAGTCTGGAGGGGTTGATCTGCGTCAGCCCGAACTCAAATCCGTCGGTCATGCCGTCAAGGGTGGCCGCAAGCTTGGTGTACCGGTTGAGGTTGTCTTTGTCAAGGCACGCGTCGATGATATCGACATACGCCCTGGCGATCGTCACTTCCCTGCCGCCTTTCTCGATCATTTTTTCAAAATTCTTCTTTGCCTTAGCGTATTCCTTCCTTTTTATCAGGTCTACGCCCTGATTGAACAGGTCATCGCCGGATTTGAATAATGTTAATGCCATACTTTTACCTGCGGGCTGTATAGCGGATTGTATAGATGTTCCTTTCGCCCGCGTGTTTCATAGTGTTAATGTTATTACCCATATAACATCAAATAATATCTATTTTCAAGTTTTTCTCCATAGAACGCTGATTAAAGACAGTATTTAATGGAAAAACGTTACCCAAATTACAATCATATTAGACGATTTAGTGCAGTTAAGGATAATTTATTAAAATTGTTTACATTATTTCCAAAAACATTAGATGTTTGTCTAATTTTGAAAGGAATTAATAATCATTTAGAAAAGTTTATTAATAGGCAGTCACAGTCACGGTCAATGGTTAGCGGCAGATTCAGTGCGGTAGAGCAGGCATTTCAAAGAGAGCCGGTGGTCGTAGTGCCTCCGGCACGTGAAACTTCGTCATATTACGGGTGCAATGTTTTCAACAGGGATACGATGAGGAAGTACCTTTCATCAGAAACAAGAAAGGTCATTTACGAATCGATCGAAAAGGGCGCAACTCTGGACAAATCGGTCGCGGAGCACGTCGCGGCGGGAATGAAACGCTGGGCGATGGATATGGGCGCCACACACTACACACACTGGTTCCAGCCGCTTACCGGCGGAACTGCGGAAAAGCACGACTCCTTCGCGGAACCTTACAAGAACGGCACTACGCTGGAACAGTTCAGCGGCGACAGGCTTTGCCAGCAGGAACCCGACGCATCATCCTTCCCGAACGGAGGGCTCAGGAACACTTTCGAAGCGAGGGGATACACAGCATGGGACCCGTCCTCTCCGGCATTCATTCTGGGAGACTGCCTCTGCGTGCCTACAGTATTCATATCATATACGGGAGAGGCCCTCGATTACAAAACGCCGCTTATGAGATCGGTTTCAGCCGTAAGGAAGGCCGCCGCCGACATGCTCAAATATTTCGGCATGGAGAACGCCGAGGTGTCCGCATACCTCGGGTGGGAGCAGGAGTTCTTCCTTGTGGACAGCGCGCTCTACGCGCAGCGCCCGGACCTTATGCTCTCGGACAGGACGCTCCTCGGGCACGACAGCGCCAGGAACCAGCAGCTGGACGACCACTACTTCGGCTCGATACCGCCGAGGGTGATGGAGTTCATGAAGGACCTGGAGTTCGAGGGGTACAAACTAGGGATCCCGCTCAAAACGAGGCACAACGAGGTTGCGCCGAACCAGTTCGAGATCGCGCCGGTGTATGAGGAGATGAACCTGGCGATAGACCACAACCTTCTCCTGATGTCGCTGATGAGGTCCGTAGCAGATCGCCACAAATTCAAAGTGCTCTTCCACGAGAAGCCGTTCAAAGGAATTAACGGCTCGGGCAAGCACTGCAACTGGTCCCTCGGTCTGACCGACGGGATAGGTCTTCTCTCCCCGGGAAAGACGGACCAAGAGAACCTGAGGTTCATGACGCTGATGGCGAACGTGCTGAAAGCGGTCTACGACAACAACGGGCTGCTGAAAGCATCGATCGGATCGTCCTCGAACGCACACAGGCTCGGAGCGAACGAAGCTCCGCCGGCGATAGTGTCGGTGTTCCTGGGAATGCAGGTCACATCGGTGTTCGAAGAGCTCATGGGCGCCACTGACATGGTGAAGATCAAAGGAAAGAAAGGGCACAGCGTCGGCGGTATACACCAGATCCCCGAGCTGCTGCTCGACAACACCGACAGGAACAGGACGTCGCCGTTCGCCTTCACGGGCAACAGGTTCGAGTTCAGGGCGGTTGGATCGTCTGCGAACTGCGCTCTGCCGATGACGGTGCTAAACACCGCCGTGGCATATCAGCTCATTCAGTTCAAGAAAGCCGTCGATAAGAGGATCGAGGCAGGGGAGTCCACAGAGAAAGCGATCATGGAAGAGATCCGCGATATATACAGATCATGCAGGGACATCTGTTTCGACGGGAACGGGTACTCCGACGAATGGAAGAGAGAGGCCGCTCGCCGCGGACTTGACACTGAGACCTCAGTTCCGGTGATGTACGACCAGTTCACGTCTGAAAAGACGGTAAAAATGTACACTGAAACAGGAGTGTTATCGGAGGTCGAGCTGAAAGCGAGGAACGAGGTCGCGTGGGAGCACTATTCCATGAAGATCGACATCGAATCCAGGGTGCTGAGTGACATGGCCTACAACCACATAATCCCGGTCGCGATCAGGTTCCAGAACGTACTGTTGGAGAACGTGCTCAAGAGCAGGGAACTGTTCACCTCCGCCGAGTTCAAGAAGTACTCGCCGCAGGAGCTCAGGCAGATCAAGGAGATCGCAGACTACATCAACATCGCAAGGACGATGGCCGACGAGATGGATTCGATGTGCGATGAGTTCTCCAGGATCGGAGGGCGTAAGATGGCCCTTGCTTACCACGACAAGCTGGTTCCGCGTATCGAAGAGATAAGAAAATGCATGGACATGCTCGAGATGGTCGTCGACGATCAGATGTGGCCGCTTCCCAAGTACAGGGAACTTCTGTTCATAAGGTAAACCGGCGCTTGCAACCCGAATGGTATCGCGGCATTGCCCCGCAGGGCAGTCAAAGCAAACAAGATGCCAGCCATTTATTCTTATTTTGCCAGGTGACTATTGTTAACTTGGCTAATTGTAATTACATAGCTTATATCGAGATGGAAAAATGCTACATGCATGATAGAATTATCATACGACAAAGAAATGCTCGAAGACGAGCTGGAAGAACTGATAGGAAAATACGACACAAAATTGCTCATCTCAGAAATGATTTCATTCGCAATCGACATTGCGCTGGCAGAGCAAGAGGACACAAACATCGAACTGAGCATAAAGCTGAGGGAAATTGAGGAAAAACTAAAGATGAACTGAAAAACCACTTCCATTTTTTTAATATCGGCAAAAAAAGTTCTCATAAACAAGGAGAAAGTCAAAAGAGCGGGAGGCTTTCGAACGGCAGCACATGCCTGAACGGAGGCTTGTCGGCTCGCTAAAATAATATAATAGTGAGGCTTTCAAAAGGACGGTGAAGTTTTGTCCGAGCTGATATTGGGGAAGACAGTGTCCGAAAGCATATACGCCGAACTCAGAGGGAGAATTGAGTCCCTGAAGTCCAAAGGCATAACGCCCGGGTTGGCCGTAGTGCTTGTCGGGAGCGATCCCGCATCCGAGGTCTATGTCAGGATGAAAGGTAAAAAATGCGAAGAGCTCGGCATGCATTCAGTAACGATCGTGATGCCTGAGAGCACCACGGAAAAAGAACTTCTGGATAAAGTGGAACAATTGAATAAAGATGTGGCCGTCCACGGATTGTTGGTGCAGCTGCCGCTTCCGTCCCACATCGACGAGAAGAAAGTGATCTATGCAATAGATCCGAAGAAGGATGTGGATTGTTTCCACCCTGTGAATGTGGGGAAGATGCTTATCGGGGAGCCGGATTTCCTTCCGGCGACGCCCGCCGGGGTCCAGCAGATGCTGGTAAGGTCCGGGATAGAAACAAAAGGAAAACATGTTGTTGTAGTGGGGAGGAGCAACATCGTCGGCAAGCCGATGGTTGCGATGATGATGCAGAAAGGCCCCGCTTCCGACTCGACGGTTACCGTGGTCCATTCAAGGACCAGGGACCTGCCGTCGATCACAAGGCTCGCCGATATACTGATCGTAGCAATGGGCAAGCCGAATTTCGTGACCGCCGACATGGTAAAAGAAGGCGTTGTCATAATAGATGTGGGCACGAACAGGATAGACGACCCGAACTCGCCGAAAGGTTCCAGACTTGTCGGGGATGTCGATTTCGAAGGTGTAAAAAACAAAGCTGCTGCGATATCTCCGGTGCCGGGGGGAGTAGGCCCGATGACGATCTGCATGCTCATGGCCAATACAGTGCACGCAGCAGAGAATACCGTTTCAAGGTGATCAAATGATGAGGGAATGTGAGGAGCACGGATATTTCCGTGATGAATATTGCCCGATATGCGGGGAGGAAGGAAAATTCCTGATGAGCGACTTCGAAGTGGAGAAACTCGGAAGGACGATGGCAGGCATACTCAGACATGGCAAGTACGATCTGGATATGGATGAGCAGGGTTTCGTCGATATGAGAGATATCGTCGCGGTCATGAAGGCAAAGAATCCGAGGATGAAGTGGCTGAGGACCCACCACATCGAGGCAATGTCCGAAACAGACCCCAAGGGAAGATACCAGATATCAGGCGGCGATGTAAGGGCCACATACGGCCATACGATCGAACTCAGTCTCAGGCATCCGGTCGATGATATTCCGGAGACGCTTTATTATCCGACCTCCGAAGAGAAATGCGATGAGATACTCAACGAGGGCCTTTTCCCCACGGACAGGGCGATGGTCCATCTTTCCCGCACATACAAGGACGCGGTAAAGGCAGGGTCCGTCAGAGAGGACGGGGCCCCGATCATATTAGCGATAGATACCGTCGGATGCATCGACGCCGGAATAGAGATAGGGAGAGCCGCGAAAACCGTATTCCTTTGCGACCAGGTCCCGTCGGAGTTCATTGAGATATCCGACGAAGAGCCTGAAGACGAGGAAGACGAAGAAGACACGGATGATGAGGACTTATAATGGTGCAGATTCTCAGACCCGACGAGGTCAAAGAAAAATACGGCCCGCTTTTCTGCAGAGGCTACCTGACAATGGTGGATGAAGCAAGAGGCGTTGCTCAGATCGTCGAAAAATGCATATCGAAAGGGCCTGGCGAATGGGACGTCGTGAACCGCAAAAGGTCCGGCGGCGTCATCAAGGACATAAGGATGGACGGCCAGACGCTGATCATGGATGTTGTGATCGGGGAAGAGGAGCTTCACTTCGGCCCGGTGTCAGACCAGGTCGGAGGCCAAGGGCTCGCCGCACTCAGGGTCGAAGGCGACAGGGTCAGGACAACCTGGTACGGAATAGCCGGCGCAACGGTCGGGATAGGGGCATGCATTCCGCAAAGCCCCGATGTTATCCAGACCGAGTATCCTGACGATTTCAAGATCGGCGGGGCGCATATTGCTCACGTAGACATCATCACACCGAAGATGGTCAGGGTCATAGTCGGTGTCGACGACACCGATACAAAAGAAAAAGGCGCTTCCTGGGTCACGACGCTGAAGATGGGGAGCAGCTGCCCTATAGGCAGGTTCATCGAACATAAGATAATCCAGCTTAATCCGAAGGTCCCGAACAAGACGACGAACTGCTGCTCGACGGCGGTCTCGTTCGCGGTAAAAGAAGAAGAGATACCCGCTTTGATCGAATACTGCAGGGACTTCGTCAAGAAAGAGTCGTTCTCAAAAGATTCCGTGATGACCGTGTTCAAAGGCCTGAGCATACCAAAGGCTTTGAAAGAGTACGGGCTGAAAGCGAAGACCGAGATACTCGAAGAGGAAGACGCTTTCAAGGCGGCCGAAAAGTGCGGGATACAGATAATCAGCATCACAGGGATGGGAGGCGTCATAGGCGCCGTTGCCGCGATAGGTTGTTTCGACATGGGCGGCGAGGCAGCAGGGATACCGGAGGATTTCCGGTGATTAAATGAAGCTGCCCGGAGTGCTCTCGAAGAAAGCATATTCCAGTTACGAAAAGGAATTGATCAAGGAGATACAGAGCGGGCCGATACCTAAGCACGTTGCAATGATAATGGACGGCAACAGAAGGTATGCCGCCGAATTTCTTGACGGCGACGGGAACGAAGGCCACCGAAAAGGCGAAGAGAAGATCGAGGAGATGCTGGAATGGTGTCTGGACCTCGACATCAAGTACGTAACGGTGTATGCGCTCTCCGCCGAGAATTTCAAAAGGGACAAGGACGAAATAGACTTCATCATGGAATTGTCGGAGAAAGCTCTGCACAGAATGGCCGACAACAAAAAGATTCATGAAAAGAAGGTCAGGATTAACGTATTCGGGGATCTTTCCGTTCTGCCGGAAAGTGTCAGAGAAGCGATAAGATATGCCGAGGACAAGACCTCCGGATATGAGGATTTCAATTTCAACGTTGCGATGGCATACGGCGGAAGGCAGGAGATCATTTCCGCCGTAAGGGTGATCGCAAAAAAAGTCGCAAGCAACGAACTCGATGTAGAAGACATTTCGGAAGAGACGTTCGAGAGGCACCTTTACACGTCTGACATTCCTGATCCGGACCTTGTACTCAGGACATCCGGGGAGGTCAGGATATCGAACTTCCTGCTTTGGCAGCTGGCTTATTCCGAATTGTATTTCACCGACGTATACTGGCCGGGATTCAGGTTCATCGACCTTCTCAGGGCGATAAGGGCTTACCAGCAGCGTGTAAGACGCTACGGTGAATAAGATGGCGCGATCGGACATAATTTTCCTTCATGCGCCCAGTGTGTATGATTTCAGGAAAAAGCCGATCTTCTACGGGCCGGTCAGCGATGTCATACCCTCGTCGCCGGTGTTCGAGATGTATCCCATCGGATTCATTACCATCTCCGCCCACCTTGAGGAGGCGGGGTTCAGGACGAGGATAGTGAATCTTGCGGTGCAGATGCTTCTGGACAAGGACTTCGACGTGGAAAAGAAGATCAAGTCCCTGGACGCCGACGTTTTCGCGATAGACCTTCACTGGCTGCCTCACGCGCACGGGGCCACGGAGATAGCGAAGATCGTAAAAAAGTATCATCCGAACTCGAAGGTCGAATTCGGAGGGTTCACTTCATCATACTTCTGGGAAGAGCTGATCAGAATGCCGGCGACGGACCTGATCATGAGGGGGGACACCACGGAGGAGCCCACGGTGCAGCTGATGAAGGCGCTGCAGAAGGGCGAGGACCTCTCGAAGGTGCCGAATCTGGTCTGGAAGGACGGCAGCGGAAAGGTGCACAACAACGGGATCACCTATTCATCCGAGAACCTCGACGGAATAAAGCTCGATTACGGACTGATGATAAAGAACGCCATAAGGTACAGGGACATCAAAGGCAATCTTCCCTGGTACGGCTGGGACAAGCAGCCTCTGACATCGGTCTTCTCGGTGAGGGGATGCTCCCTGAACTGCGCCGAATGCGG
>Ga0123353_10012742_pt1 | contig 11988 bp, 3 predicted proteins | sample TergutLab28metaG_3_FD_92763 | JGI IMG/M metagenome (GOLD analysis project Ga0123353, IMG submission 92763) | Labiotermes labralis P3 segment gut microbial communities from Petit-Saut dam, French Guiana - Lab288 P3 | ecosystem: Host-associated > Arthropoda: Insects > Digestive system > Gut ... | reverse complement strand
TTCCTATCATGATATTCCCGGCGTAGCCGAAAAAGAAATAGCAGAAATCGAAGCGCTGCGGCAAAAGTATGACTCCTTTTCATATGGGATGATGCTGAGTACCGAAGCTTTTATTAATGCTTACGGGGAAATAAGCGGGTATGCAGCGCTTGTTTGCAACTGGCTGTCTGACTTGTTCGAAATCCCGTTTGTCCCCAAGCTCGTCACCTGGGAGCATATAATGGAGGCGCTCGGCAATGGTGAACTGGATTTTACGGGAATGCTGACACCTACCGATGCGCGGAGACAGGTTTTCTTTATGACTGACGCTATCACACAGCGTACGATAAAATATTTACAGCTGGCAGGCAGTGAGCCGATTGCGGAAATCACGAAAACACGCCTTCCGCGTTTTGCACTTCTCAAGGACTCTGCATATTCTGAAAATGTATTACGTTACAAAACTATTGAGTTTGAGTATACATATGTATCAGAATATATCGATGCGTACGATCTGATGAAAAATGGGGAGGTCGATGCGCTTATTGCTGAAAGCACTGCAGAGGCTATGTTTGACGAGATCGGCGACATCGTGACGGCGATATTTTTTCCGTTGCTTCATGCCCCTGTTTCTCTCACTACTCAAAACCCCGAGCTTGTACCGATAATCAATGTCGTACAAATGGCTCTGGATAACGGGATCATATATTATTTCAACGAGTTATATGAAGCTGGCAATCAGGATTACCTTAGGCACAAGCTCTTTACACAACTGACTGATAAAGAGGTCAGCTTCATCCGTAATAATCCCGTCATTCCGTTTGCATCAGAATTTGAAAATTATCCGGTCAGCTTCTTAAGTACGCATAACGATGTGCAGCAGTGGCAGGGGATCAGTCATGATGTCCTGAGATATATTGAGGCGCTGACAGGGCTTACATTTGTGATCGTAAATGATGAAGGAAAGACATTTTATGATCTTCTGGTTATGCTCGAAGACGGAGAGGCTCATATACTTTCCGAAGTGATACGAACTGAGGCAAGGGAAGGGCGTTTTCTGTGGCCTGATAACTCTTTTTATACTGACTGGTCTGTGCTCATATCCAAGGCAAACTATCCGAATGTAAACATCACCAGAGTTTATTCGCACAAAGTAGGACTGACCCGCGGCAGTGCGCACACAGAGTTCTTCAATGATATGTTCCCCAACCATCAAGCCATTGAATATTATAGCCAGCTTGAAGCTATGGACGCACTGATCGCGGGCGAGGTCGATATGATAATGGCAAGCAACAGCTTTTTCCTATATTTAACAAATTATTTAGAGCTTCCGGACTATAAAGCCAATGTGATTTTTGACAATAACTTCCATTCCACTTTCGGGATCAATAAATATCAGCATGAGCTGCGTTCTGTAATCGACAAGGCTCTGGCGCTTGTGGATACAAAAACGATATCGGAACAATGGCGTCAAAGGACATACGACTACCGCCTCACACTTGCACAAGCGGAAATGGAAGCGCAGAGACCATGGTTGATCGGCACGTCCGCACTTCTTGTATTAGTACTTTCGCTGTTACTGCTATTGATAATGAGAAAACGAAGTGAAAAACAGCGCCTTGACGAGCTTGTTAGGATACGCACTGCAGAGGTCGAAGCCGCCAACAAAGCAAAAAGTGATTTCTTAAGCGCAATGAGCCACGAGATACGAACGCCGATGAACGCTATAATAGGTATAACAGAGATACAGCTCCAACGCGATGTGGTCGACGCAGAGTCAAGAATGGCGATAGAGCGGATCTATACATCGGGTGATCTGCTGCTTGGTATAATAAACGATATACTTGACCTGTCGAAAATCGAAGCAGGAAAGCTTGTTTTGATGGTCGACAAGTACGAGATCGCCAGCCTGGTCAGCGATACCGCGCAGCTTAATATGATGCGAGTCGGCAGTAAACGGATACGGTTTGAGCTCCACATCGATGAAGATATGCCCGTGAATTTATTAGGCGATGAGCTGCGAGTAAAACAAATAATGAACAACCTGCTTTCAAATGCATTTAAGTACACAGCAGGGGGGACAGTCAAGCTTATTGTTACCGCTGAAGAGAGTGCAAAAAAAGAAGACGAGATCATTCTTTCCATCAAAGTCAGCGACACAGGGCAAGGAATGAAAAAGGAGCAGCTTGATAAGCTCTTTGACGAGTACTCGCGGTTTAATCTGGAAACCAACCGTTCGACCGAAGGTACAGGTTTAGGCATGAGTATCACAAAAAACCTTATACGCCTGATGGGCGGCGAGATTTCTGTAGAAAGCGAATATGGCGTAGGCTCCACGTTTAGTGTGCGCCTGCCGCAGGGACGGGTCGGTTCTGAAGTCCTTGGCAGTGAAATGGCGGAAAACCTGCGGCAGTTCCGTTCATATAACATGGCGCAGATGAAAAGGACACAAATCACACGTGAGCCGATGCCTTACGGCAGTATACTGATCGTGGACGATGTTGAAACGAATGCTTATGTAGCAAAAGGACTTTTAATACCCTATGAGCTGAAAATCGAATCAGTCAGCAGCGGTTATGCAGCAATCGAGAGAATCAAGAGCGGCAGGCAATATGACGTGATATTTATGGATCATATGATGCCGGAAATGGACGGTGTCGAGACCACAAGGCATTTACGGGAAATGGGATATAACCATCCGATCGTCGCATTGACGGCTAACGCTGTTGCGGGACAAGCGAACATTTTCCTCGAAAACGGTTTTGATGACTTTATATCAAAGCCGATCGACCTGCGGCAGATGAATATGCTTCTTAACAAGCTGATACGTGATAAACAACCGCCGGATGTTATCGAGGCTGCAAGGAAGGCTGCGGAGGCAAGGAAGGTGTACTCAGTTTTACCACAGCAGATGGACGATATGGAATTTGTCAGGATATTCATCCGGGAAGCTGAAAAATCCCTCATCACACTTGAAAAGCTCACCGGAAAAGAAGAGTGGTATAAAAATGAAGATGAAGTACGAAAGTATATCATCCATATCCACACAATAAAAAGTGCGTTGGTAAACATTGGTAAATATGATCTATCCGCCGTCGCACTTAAGCTGGAACAAGCGGCGAGGAACAATATCACCGAGATCGTAATAGATGAATCATCGAGGTTTTTCAATACACTTAGAGATTTTATCGAGCATCTCAAGAAGGATGGCAGCGAGGTGGGCAACCGGTTGAAATCGCTGGTGTATAACAGGAACATAGCCGGGTTGGATATTCCCAGAGGTTTCAGACAAGCTAATGGTGACGAAAAGGCATACATCCAAACTCTTCGTTTATATACAGTAAATGTCCGCAACCTGCTTAAAATCATAGAGTCTGTCACTCCGCTGGAGGAGGGAAACAAAGAGAAGACTGCTGATTATAACAGGGCGGTACATGGCATCAAAGGAACAAGCTTCTATATATTTGCTGAGCCTGTAGCCCACCAGGCTGAGGCACTCGAAAAAGCATCTGCCACCGGAGATTTCATCTATGTACGCGAGTATAACCATCCTTTCCTTGAGATGGCATGGAATCTTATCAATGACTTGGAGAAAATGGTCTCCGATTATGATTCTGAAAACCCGAGACCGGTAAAACCCGCACCGGATGTGGAGCTGTTGATAAAAGTTCGTGATGCGTGCAAACAGTTTGATATGGACATCCTGGACGCGGCTATGGAAGAGATGGAGAAATACCGGTATGAGTCTGATGAAGATCTTGTTGATTGGTTAAGGGAAGCTGTCAACAGGATGGACATGGCTGCGATCGTGGACAGACTCAAAGATATTTAATGATCATTTATTTTACGAGGGGAGGTCAAGCCTATGGAAGATGCTAAGCACAGCGTTCTAATCATTGATGATCAACGGATAAACATTACAGAGCTTAGCAAGGCTCTTCGGCCGGATTTTAGAATATTTGCAGCAGGTAACGGACCGGACGCCCTTATTGCAGCAGAAGAGAATTTACCTGATGTGATATTGTTGGATATACAGATGGCAGGTATGGACGGATATGAAGTCATTACCGAACTTAAAAAATCAGAGAAAACAAAAAATATACCGGTCATATTTATTACAGGGCGCGGGGACGCAGAAAGTGAAGAACGGGGATTAGCCCTGGGTGCCGTGGATTATATAAGAAAGCCATTTTCCTCGTCTATTGTCAAACTAAGAGTATGCAACCAGATCGAACTTCTTGAAATGACCGAAAAGCTTGAAGCTGCGTTAAAAGAAGCACAAGCGGCAAACGAAGCAAAGAGCATATTCCTCTCAAACATGTCACATGAGATCAGAACGCCCATGAATGCTATTATCGGTATGGGTGAGCTATTATTACATGAAAATCTCAACGAGCGCCAGAAAGCATATGTCGATGACATAGCCACATCCTCGAAAGCTCTTCTGGAGATCATAAACGATATACTGGATTTTTCAAAAATCGAATCAGGCAAGCTAGAGCTCAATCCCGTAGATTATGATCTGTTTGCGCTATTAAGCCATATTGAGTCTATGTTTGCATATATCACTAATAAAAAAGGCCTTCAGTTTATACTTGAACCGGTAGGTGATCTACCAGAGATATTATTTGGTGATGACTTGCGGATCCGTCAGATCCTGACGAACATCCTTGGCAATGCTGTGAAATTTACTGAAAAAGGCTATGTACGTCTGCGTGTGACCGCATCAGAGAGCATGCTTATTTTTGAGATCACAGATACCGGTATCGGGATACGTAAAGAAGATCAGCCGAAATTGTTCAAGGCATTTGAGCAGATGGATAAAACAATAAACCGCAACATAGTCGGGACGGGTCTGGGGCTTGTCATCAGCAGATCCTTCGTCGAAATGATGGGCGGTGATATAACCCTTGAAAGCGAGTACGGACAAGGGACTGTCTTTACTATAGCGATACCTGTTGTAGCGGGTAACAGGGAGTTGGTAATAAGAGACACTGATGAAGAGCAATGGCACGCTATCTATGCTCCCGAAGCAAATGTTCTTGTAGTGGATGACAATGAGTTTAACCGCAAAGTGGCAAGCGGTCTCTTGAGTTTGATGGATATCGAAGCAGAAGAGACGGATTCCGGTATAAGGGCAATCGATCTTGTCAGAGAAAAAGATTATGACATCGTACTCATGGATCACATGATGCCGGGCATGGACGGAGTGGAGGCAACATTAGAAATTAGAAGAATGGGCGGAAAATATGAGCTTCTTCCTATTGTTGCTTTGACAGCGAATGCAGTTAGCGGCGCAAAAGAGATGTTCCTTAAAAACAAGTTTAACGGGTTCATATCCAAACCGATCGATTCCCATGAGCTGTCAAAAGTATTGGAGATTTGGCTGCCACCGGAGAAAGTCCAGATAAGGACTGAACCCGATGATAAAAGTTCCCGTGCAAATAAGGAAGATAAGATACGCAAAAAGACAATGGTCACTTTCGTAAAGGAAAACAATGATACATACGAGCATATAACTGATTCATTATCCAAAGGAGATATCAGAACAGCACACAGGATAGCACATACCTTAAAGAGCTGCGCAGGGTATCTTGGGAAACATGAGCTGTCTGATGCCGCACTTTCGCTGGAAGTGTCTCTTAATTCTGCAACTCCCGCATACTTGCCCGAACAGTTAGAGGCAATAAAAAAGGGATTAGAAGAAGCGCTCCGTGAGTTTGAACCAATGCTGAAAGAAGCGGAGAGTAATAGTCCTGATGCTGTTCAGATCGATGCTAAGGCGATGACCACCCTGCTTTTAGAGATTAAACCCCTGTTAGAAAAAGGCGATTTCGGCGCATCTGAATATGTAGAGAAGCTACAAGGTATAGTCGGAATGAAAGAACTTGCGGAACGGATCGAAGAATATGATTTCGAAGGCGCACTTCAAATTTTCAATTCTTTAAGTGAAACACAATAGCTGAAGCAAACAGATAGTAAATCGGGCAAATAGTCAAGTTAAGCCGAATAGTAAGTTGAAACGAACAGAAAAAGGAGAAAAGCAATGAGAAAATCAATCAGCATAACCTTATGTCTAGTGATGTTACTTAGTTTCCTCGCAGCCTGTTCCGGTGGTAATGACAACGGTCTTATCAAGGTCGGTATAATCAATCAACCGCCGGAAGAATCCGGATACCGGGCGGCAAATGTCGCGGACTTTGAGAGGGTATTCACAGAGGAAAACGGGTATGACACAAGCACCTTCTATAGCGACAACCATAATGCACAGATAAACGCAGCAAGGGAGTTTATTGATGCGGGTGTGGATTATCTGCTCATAGCTGCCGCCTCATCGGACGGCTGGGATGGAGTGCTGACTTCCGCTAAAGATGCAGGCATCAGGGTATTTTTATTTGACAGAATGATAAATGTTTCAAATACTCTATTTGAAGCCGCTGTAGTTTCCGATATGCCCCGGCAGGGTGATATGGCTGTCAGATGGCTCAAGGATCAAAACCTGGATGTATACAATGTAGTCCACATCCAGGGTGCCCTTGGAACGGATGCCCAGATCGGACGTACTGCCGCTCTTGACAGGGAGTTTGCAGCAGGAACAATGCATAAGGTCATTCAGCAGTCTGCCGCATGGAGCGAAGATGAAGCAAAAAGGATCGTACAGGGTGTCATTGCTTCCGGTGAGCCGTTTAATGTCATATATGCTGAAAACGATGGTATGGCAGCAGGTGCCGTTGCAGCTCTTAACGAAGCGAATATCTCCCATGGCGTTAACGGGGACGTGATCATTATGGGCTTTGACGCAAACAAGTGGGCATTGCGGGAATTACTTGCAGGTAACTGGAACTATAACGGTCAGTGCAGCCCCTTCCAGGCTTCCGTCATTGATGAGAAGATAAGATTACTTGAAGCCGGAGGCACGATAACAGATAAGATAATAATATCTGAAGAAGTAGGTTTTGATGCAAGAACCATAACTCAGGCGGATATTGACAGATTCGGTCTCGGCGACTAAGGAGCAAAACCCAAACGAGGTATAGCTATATGATTATGATAAAACTAAGACGCTTATGCGCGTTTCTCCTTTGCACTGTCATGCTGTTGGCAGTGCTCTCGGGTTGCGCCGACCGGACAGCCGGAGGCGATGATTTTGAAGTATTCACCTCGTTTAGGGACATACCCGGCATAACAGAAGATGAAATCAACGCAATCGAGCTGCTCCAAAGGACAAGGAATAATTTCAGGTTATCATCAATATACGGCACCGAGATGTTTGTAGGCGAGGACGGCAGGATAGCCGGGTTTTCCGCCCACCTTTGCAGATGGCTTTCGGAGCTTTTTGAGATACCGTTTGTCCCAAGCATTGTCGATTGGGACGGGTTGATCGAAGGGCTTGAAAATAAAACGATCGACTTTACAGGGGAGCTTGCATCCAACTATGAGCGCCGGCAGATTTATTACATGACAGGCGATATTGCCGTACGTCAAGTTATTACATTACGTATGGTAGATGCATTGCCATTACAAGAAATCGCTGAAGAGCGCATTTTACAGTTCGGCTTTTTACGAGGGGATCCCATCGCTGATATAATTGCGAGGGTTGAACGGCATGAATTTGAAGCTATTGAGGTAGGTGACAATTTACAAGCATACGAAATGCTTGTAAGCGGCGAGATTGACGCGTTTTTTAACGAAAACTCCGCTGAAGCTGCGTTTGGTTTCTTTGACGACGTTGTCGCAAGTATCTATTATCCGATCCGGTACATCCCCGTTTCATTGTCAACGCAAAACTCCGATTTGAGTGTAATTATCGATGTGGTTGACAAAGCGCTCGAAAACGGAGCCATCCACTATCTGACAATGCTTTATAACCAGGGACATCAAGACTACCTAAGGCACAAATTCATTATGATGTTGACAGACGAAGAACGCGACTACATCAGGGTGAATCCTATCATTCCATTTGCAGCTGAATACACAAACTATCCCATCAGCTTCTTCGACTCCCGTTCAGGTGAATGGGATGGGATCGCCATTGATGTGCTTCGTGAGATAGAGGATCTCACAGGGCTGGTCTTTGAACGTATAAACGATGAAAGTATGAATTGGTCAGAGCTTCTTAGAATGCTCGAGGACGGTCAGGCTGCCGTGATTTCTTCACTGATCCCGTCAGACGATAGGATAGGGGAGTTTATCTGGCCGGGTGAAAACTTTTTCCTAAATCATCTCGCGCTTATTTCAAAAACAGAATTCCGCGATATCCGTATAAATGAGATACTGCTTGTCAGGGTAGGAACTGTCCGTGATACAGCCCATGGCGCGATGTTCCACTACTGGTTCCCCAACCACAGGAGTGTAACAGTATATGATACTACTTACGATGCTTTTGATGCATTGGAACGCGATGAAATAGATATGGTCATGGTCAGTGAACATCAACTGCTTATTTTGACGAACTACAGGGAAGAGGTCGGGTATAAAGCAAACTACGTTTTTGACTACAATTTCTATTCTACGTTTGGACTCAATAAAGACAGGGAAGTATTAGCATCAATAATAACAAAAGCGATGAGAGTCATCGATGTTGAATCGATTTCCGGCAGATGGCTGCGCAGAACATACGACTTCAGAGTCCAGATGGCTCAGGAACGTATTCCTTTTATGGTTGGCGTCGGGGTGCTTACCGCAGGGCTCATTTTCGCTGTCATACTATTTGTAAGAAAGCGTAAAGAAGGGTTAAAGCTTGAAACCCTTGTTGATATCCGGACAAAGGAGCTTTCAGATGCGGTCGAGGTCGCCCAGAAAGCAAGCAGGGCTAAAAGTGACTTTCTCTCCAGCATGTCCCACGAGATACGCACTCCAATGAACGCAATAATAGGTATGGCGGAGCTATTGGGGCATGAAGACCTCAATGTGCAGCAGACAGGATATGTCCACGATATTACCGTGTCCTCAAAATCACTTCTTGGTATAATCAACGATATTCTTGACTTCTCGAAAATCGAATCCGGCAAGCTGGAGCTCAACCCTGCTGATTTCGACTTGATGGCGTTGATAGACCAAATCGACTCGATGTTTACTTACGTCGCGCAGAATAAAAACCTTGAGTTTTTTATAGAGACCGCGGACGACCTTCCAGAGTGCCTATTCGGGGACGATGTAAGGATAAGGCAGGTATTGATCAATATTCTCGGAAATGCAGTCAAATTTACCGAAAAAGGCCATATCAAGCTTATCATATCGGTCGATGGGGAAACACTTTTATTTAAGATAGAGGATACGGGTGTTGGAATACGCAAGGAAGACATGCCTAAGCTGTTTAAAGCATTTGAACAACTGGATAAAGTTAAAAACAAAAGTGTTGTAGGTACGGGTCTGGGTCTTTCGATCACAAAAGCCTTTGTTGAAATGATGGGCGGCAAGGTCGCTATCGATAGTGAATACGGAGTAGGGACGGTGTTTACCGTTGCAATACCTCTCGTCGCAGGTAATGCCGAAAATATCCGGCATAAAGAAACTAAAACACTGGAAAATGCTATAAGTGCGCCGGATGCAAAGATCCTGGTTACTGACGACAATGAGTTTAATCTCAAGGTGGCAAGCGGGCTCCTTAACTTTATGGATATAGAAGCGGAAATCGTAGATTCAGGTGCGAAAGCAATCGAACTTATCAAACGAAATGATTACGATATTATTTTTATGGATCATATGATGCCGGAGATGGATGGTGTCGAAACCGTACAGGAGATAAGAAAACTAGGCGGTAAGTTTGAAGATATCATAATTGTCGCCCTTACTGCCAACGCTGTTTCGGGTGCCCGCGAAATGTTTTTGTCAAACGGCTTTAATGATTTCATCTCAAAACCGATAGATGCCGGGGGATTACAGGAGCTTGTAAAGAGATATCTTCCACCGGAAAAAGTGAAAGTCGTAGACGCTGAAGAAAACAAACAAGCCATCCTGGATAAAGGAGACCAACTGCGCAAGAAATCCATCCTTACCTTTGTAAAAGAAAATAAGGATACATACAAGGAGATAACCTCCTTATTATCCGCAGGTGATATCAAAACTGCTCACAGAATAGCCCATACACTAAAAAGCAGCTCGGGTTATCTCGGGAAGACTAAGTTACAGGAAGCAGCGTTTTCACTTGAAAAATCCCTTCATGGGGAAAATCCCAGATATACGCCCGATCAGCTTAGCAATCTTGAAAGGGAGTTATCATTTGCACTTCGCGAGTTTAGACCCATTGTTGATGAAGCAGAGCGTGAAAAACCGGACGTTGTGCAAATTGACGTCGACGAACTCAGGGCTATGCTTACCGAACTTAAACCACTGCTTGAGAGTGCCGACTTTGGTGCATCAAGCTATGTAGAGAAGCTGCAGGGTATAGAGGGTATGGAAGAACTGGCGGAGCGGATAGATGACTACGATTTCGACAGTGCACTTGAATTGCTGAATACCCACCTGACCTGATCGGTAAAAGGAGTCGAGTTAGTTTGAACAAAATTCAAACTAACGGCGGTTATGTGCCAATTGCTCTCCTAACGGAAACCGCAATTGATGCACGAAATGATCATTACTTTTCATGACTATTTTGTGCCTAAGAAAATCGAAAGGAATGGTCATTATTATAACAAATACTCTGCATGAAATCACTTCTGCTAATGCGTTTCCTGCTGAAGGTTTTCTGCCGAGACCCCGCATGGATAAAATCCTTAAACAAGTGACCCGCTGTAAGCTGGTCTATGTAGTTGCGGGTGTTGGCTGCGGCAAGACACAGGCGGTGCGCCACTTCATCGAGCAGCAGCAGGACGCGGTAGTCCGGTGGCTGCATCTAACGGAAAGCGACAATATTGGCTCCCGCTATTGGGAAAATCTCACATATACAGTCTCGATCGACAATCCGGCACTTGCCGTGAGCCTTCGCAGGCTCGGCTTTCCGGAAACACTTGCACGCTTTAAACAATTCACCGAAATTATCAGGAATGAGGAGCTTCGGGCACCTAGAACATATATTGTTTTAGACGATTTTCACTTGATACACTCGAAACAAGCGTTGAAATTCACGGAACGCTGCGCGAATCTGCAGATCCCGGGTGCGTGTTTGATCATTATTTCAAGAAATGAACCTGAAATCAATGCAGTTGCTTTGTTTGCCGGGGGCAAAGCCGATGCCGTAACAGAAGATGACTTGCGGTTTACCGATGAGGAAACAGAGGGTTTTCTAAAATACTGCGACATATCTTACAATAAGAAAAGTATTCCGCAGCTTGTTGACGCAACCAAGGGTTGGGCTTTTGCCGTCAAGCTGCTGTCAATGGTTTTAAAAAGGACTCCACACGATCTTGAACATGCATTAGGCACGATGAAGCAGAATATCTACAAGCTGCTCGAAACCGAAGCGTGGAGCGAGTTTCCGGATGGCATCCAGAAAACAATGGCGGGGTTGTCATTACTTTCTGAACTGCCATTACTACCGCTGGACGAAATGTGTGACGACAAAGAACTTATGCAGAACACCCCGCAGCTTTCTTCATTTATTTGGTATAACAGCTTTATAGGTGATTACATTATCCATCCGCTGTATTCAGAATTTCTGGACAGTAAGCAATACATACTATCTGATGAGGAAAAACAGGATATATACAGGCGTGCTGTACGATGGTGCTCGGATAAAGGGTTTAACTTGATTGCTTTAAGTTATCTTGCTAAATTACAGCAATTTGATGAGATGCTTGAAGCTCTCCTCTCGTACCCCTTTAAAATGCCGCCTGACACATGTGAGTATTTATTGGGTATATTCGATAGCTTAAATGCCGATGGCAAAGATGAAAAAAGCAAGAGCCTGTTGCTTATGGAAAGTATGTTTATACCTTTACTGCTCGTTGGAACGGGCAGATACGCCAAAGCAGCAGCGTGGTCATTCGAAAGTATTAAGAAATGGGAGCATTCGGATGAGCCGGTTGCAAATACCCTTTTACATTTCGCATATGGTAACTTGGCTTATAC
>Ga0123353_10012741_pt1 | contig 11988 bp, 6 predicted proteins | sample TergutLab28metaG_3_FD_92763 | JGI IMG/M metagenome (GOLD analysis project Ga0123353, IMG submission 92763) | Labiotermes labralis P3 segment gut microbial communities from Petit-Saut dam, French Guiana - Lab288 P3 | ecosystem: Host-associated > Arthropoda: Insects > Digestive system > Gut ... | reverse complement strand
TCGTGAGGTCAATTGAGGAGCTACTTGAATGAAAAAAGTAGCGGCTCCAGGTCTAGAAAACAGAGATTAACGGCTGTGGGGACCCGTTGCGCTGACCACGTGACACCCCTCTATCCGAAAAAAAAAAGTTGGCACTAACTTCGCCAACCGGCGGCGGCCGCTCTGTCGGTATAGTTCGCGTGCGGACTAAGGCCACGGAGTTTAGTTTTATGCCTGACAGGTGTGGGTTCGGGTCCTGTGAAAAAGGGAAACTTAGGGTGCAATGTGAAGACACGTCGGACACATCCTACGCCAGGCACTTCGCCTCTATGTTTTCTGTTAAGGTATTAGAATTTAACTGTAGTACCTAAAGAAATAATCGACAATTTACTGTATAGTGAGGGGGAGTAAGGATTTATGAACTTCGAAAGTTGGCAGCAGCGCGATGAACTCGTCACGCATTGCTGAAATAAGTCGTGCGCTGTGATGGTCGATAAGAATCTTGCGTGATCACGGGATTGGAATGCCCAAATATAAGCTAGATTAATAAGAAATACATATACAACTTCCCTGTTACCTGTGTCAAGTACCTAGCGATAAAGTACATTAATGCCAAGGTTTTTGCACATATTATGGAATATGGTCGATTATGTTTTTTTTTTTTGTATCCGGCTTTTGTGAGTGATGAGACAGGCCTTACCCCACATGTTGATCTGTTACGGACCTGTAACACTTTCTAGTGTTCGTACATATGCGTAGGTCGTACAGGGAAGTATCACAGCGGCGACAGAATGACCTTTTCACCTGCAGCCAAACTGTTTGTCGTTGTCTGTTTAGGAGACTCTCAGTTTTAATGACTGTTTTAGACTAATTGTTTTGTGGTTTACAGCTGCAGAACCAATATCTTGTGAGCAGTGTATTTTGTAAAGTGCATGTAATATATTCATATGCCACTTAAGCACAGGATTATAGTCGCAGATATTTGGCTTTATTTTTCAAATTGCTCGTAATTCAGTCAATTTCAGTTTTCTGATTAGTTAACATATATTTCTTGCAGACATTTCACAGTTCATGAGTCCCGAGTTTAGGCGGTGTATTCAGTGACCAAGAAATTGTTCGTGGTTTGGTTAATAGTTGTTAATCCCAGTATCTTTTGTCTTACCAAAAAAATGCACTCTTGTAGGTTTTTAACTCTGTCGCCGCTTTCACACTTACGTACAGTAGATTTTGCTCCGTGTCAGTAATAGTCAGTGCTTTGTTTGAAGTTGTCCGGTATCTGAAGTATCGTATATTTCATGTAGCCTCGCTTCGCACGGTTTCGGGTGTTGTCTGTCTTCAGTGTTGTGGCAGTTGTAGGGTCATCCCCAGACATCGGACAGCACCCAGCGGTGTATTGCTACGGGCTTTATGAATGAATCTTTTTCACAAGCCTTTAGACAGTCATTAAATTTTGCACATTTCAATGAATTGGCCTTTTTTTTGTGGTGAAGTTACCTGTCTCTTTGAGTTGTCATAGATGATTTATCCAAAATATATTCACATTCTGACCATTGGGATTTACATGCTTGGAAGTAACTGCATTTTCATTTTGCTTGCAGTTAGAAGCCAGATCCATGTGTTGAGTCGTCCGTGGTGGTACTGCGTGTGAGAGTGTGGGGTTGGGTCACCCCCTTCCCATCGCTCGTCTAGAGGACAGGCCAGTGTAGAGACTGCTGAATATGGAGGGCCTAGCGTTAGCCCTCGTAACCATGGTGACCTTTCTGAGCCCTGGAGACGTGTTGGCAGGGGGTATTGCCATCAGACGGAGCATCGCCGTTATACCACACGACATATATCCCGGGTACAGCATAAAGAAGTTCGAGGGTGGCCAACAGTTGATGAACTACCGTCTACTGGAGACTGGCTTCTCCGAGTTCTTCACTGTGTTAGAGGATGGTTTGGTCATGACCACATCTGACCTAAGCCCGCTGGTGAACCGACCAGTTAATCTGGTTGTAGTGGAAGAAACCCCCAACAGCACAGCCACACACACCTTGCAGCTGTACGTCCTAGACCGACGGGATATGCTTACATTTCAAAAGGAACTTTACGAGTGTGGGGAGGTGACCGAGAACTCGGCCGCTGGTGCCAGAGTGGAAGGCATCCCTCTACTCGTGGCCACCGGTGGTGGCGTTGGGGGGCTTCCAGTCAGATACGCTATCGTGGCTGGGAACGAGGATGGCGCCTTTGCATTGCAGGAGAGTGTTGACGTTGAAAATGAGACGCTTGGAATTACCGCGAAGACGGACCTGAATGGAGTTCGTCTCGTTACAGCTCGTCCTTTGGACAGAGAAACCACCGCTTCTTATACCCTGACAGTTCAGGCCGCAGACGGCCGTGGAATCGATAAAGCTTTTACCAAAGTCAAAGTGACAGTGCTGGATGAAAATGACAATAGCCCAGTGTTTTCGAAGCATGTGTATCGTTTTACTTTGGGAGACGTTAAGAAGAATGTAGGAGACAATGCTACAGTGAACAACGTCTGGAAGCGTTTCGCGGCGGTTGGAACAGTTTCAGCCACGGATGCAGATGGAGATCGGGTTGCATACCGTCTTGCCGTACCGAGTAACTTGGTGGTGATCGTTCCACAGACAGGCGACTTGCTTCTGGCTGGTGAACCCCCAAATGCTTTGGGGGAAGATGTTGAGTATGAAATCACAGTGGAAGCTCACGACTTGAGAACGCCAAGCCGCACCTCCGAGATACCTGCTCAGGTATGGCTGCAGTTCAGCTCGGTTCAAGAGGACGATCGCCTGCAGCATCTGGACAAGGATCAACACCAGGCACATCGGATCTCAAAGCGCCGGGTTACCCGTGCGGTGAGACCAACCAAGAAGATAGAGTTCACTGAGGCGGACGGCGAGACGGAGGGACGCGTTGTCTTCCAGCTGGAAAAGGAGACGGAGCGAGAGACTTTCAAGATTCGAGACGAGAATCCCTGGGTTACTGTTGAACCAAACGGAGCCGTGCGCGTTAAAAAGAAGTGGGACTATGAGGAACTTGGCCCTGAAAAAACCATCGACTTCTGGGTCAGCATCACCAACGCTGGACTTGGAACCGGAAGTGAGTATCTTGAAAGTTTTTGAGTCAGTTTTACTTGAAGTGCAAAGCGTGAATTTAAAAATGCTGCTTCTCTGAAGCCGGTGTGTAGTTTGTCGGTTAATGATTACGCAGCTATGTATTCTGATGACGTACCTAGTAAGTAGGCCTAACAAGGAAGTTTCATTGAGTAATTTTTTTCTTAAGAGGCGCTGGTCGATCAACTGTTCAAGATGTTGCTTGTCTTTAACGGAACCCAAAATTTTATGACTTTGTTCATAAGAGCTATCTCTTCTGAAACCTGTCCTGAGCCAGTCTGAGAGGAGAGAGGAAAGAGAACATTGAGTTTGAAGAGGGCAGGTATTAATAAGATCATGCTGAAGTATCTCCTTTTCCTAATTCTCAGAGGCTGTACGGACGATCTCAGGTGTGGATATTGAGTAGAGTTGAAAGTTAAGCTACTCATAGGAGAGTAGGGTTAAATTGTCCCTGTGTATAAACACCAGAGCCCTTTAGGTTTGGTGGACAACAGAAAACTCCGATTACAAACTTTGTACTTCATTACCTCTGATGTGACTGCGGTCTCCTGTAATCTGTGGCAGACAGGGCAGATGTATGGAGCGAGAGGACAGAGTTGTCTTGAGACATCTTTTATAGATACAATGCTATATATTTAGGAGAATAATCCAGTGATGGAAAGTTAATTTGAATTTTTGAAGAGTTTTATTAGATTCATGACTTTTGATTGTAGAGTTTCATTCATAATTGTGCTATTACTGCATGGGCGGACAGTAATCCTTCGAACCCTTTAATTAGGCTAATTCCGAATTTAATTCTGCGGGATGTTGCTAGTAATTTCTGCCCGGATGAATTTTGAATTAAAGTTATACAGCCTTGTGTATGGGCACGAGGAATACGAGTAATTCATAGCCTTATACACCAGGAGCGATAAACGCTGGAAGCGCTGTCTGTTGCTGCACAGAGAATTTTTTTTAAATTCAGGTTGCGTCAATTCTTCTCTAACAGTGTCGGCTGTCGAAGTTAGTCATAACGTTAAGTCTCGGTCTTGTATCCACGACGAAGAGTGGCCGGCGTTTGAAGCATATTAAATCCATAACGGGAAGAACTGTGACAGTTTGAATCAATTCGGTGGGTCCGTAATATCACGAGTGTTACAGAGAAAGGTGTGAAAGTTGTGTGCACTAGTATTAGGGCCAGTCTTTACTTTCATTGTATATCGGAACTTCATGTGCTTCAAGGCTCCCTTCCTTATGGGGGTACATGTAACCTTACCGTAGGTCCACGCCTAGTTGTGGTTGTATGTTGTGGAGAGCCTGGTGCGAGAGGAGGCTTATGGAAATACAGTGGGGTATGCTACAACGAACGAGTGCTACAACGAATGGTTCGTCCATACATGAAGTCAGGATGTTACAACTAACGCGAAGGAATACAATCGGCCGACGTAGCACGCGTGTGCGCTTGACGTGTCGGGCCTTCCTGCTTTGATAGAGCGTCAGTCATCATCTTTGTTATCGTTTGTAAGATTTAGTTATCAGTTTAGTTCAGTTATCTGCTTATTTGTACAGTGTGTAAAAGTTAAATTAATTTTATATTATTTTTACACTTATATTTTTTTAATTTTTTGTTATATTTTTCTTGTTTAAGTGGTTGTGTTGGATGATAACTTTGCTCTAGGCTGTGGGCCTGGAACGGAGTACCTACATACATTTGAATGTATGCTAGAACGAACAAATGCTATAACGAACGTGGTTCTACCAATTACGTTCGTTCTAGCATACCCCACTCTATTTGCAGAAGGGCTTGATGTCCGTATCTTCCGTGTACTGGGTCTGCCCTGTGCGGAAATCCCACGATATGAAGGCACACAGGGGTGGAGTTAAATTACCACGCGTTCCACGTTTCTGTGTACTATTGTAGGATTCAAACGCGAAGGCGGCTGGCTTTTGGGCAGTCACAAGGACTGTTACGTGATGAGGTTTAAATCAATCAGCTCCAGCCCTCGAAGTTTTTTTTTTCTTTGGCACAACAGCCCAAATTGGGCCTAGACCGCCTCATTGTTGTGATTTCTAGATCACACACATTTAGACACACGCAACCGGTAGCACTCCTCTGAAGGAATGATCAGCTCGTCGCAGGGCCGCTACCCACACAACACACAACAGGCGAACAACCATACTGTCAGCGGGATTCGAACTCGCGATACCAGCAATAAAGCGGCTGCACACCTCCGCCTTAGATGGCACGGCCTGAAGGATCGGCGTCAATTAATCTCACGAACTACTTTTTCTAGCGACTGTCTTATAGGCCGAATAAATTGTGTGTGAAAATGGTGTTTAAAGTGGTTACGTTATTTGTTTGACAAACGTCGAACCATGTTTTGCGAAATTGAAGACTATGACACAACGTCAGATTCTTAATAAATGTGATAAAGACTATTTTGAAGGCGTCTATTAAGCGAGAGGAGAGGTGGAGAATGGACTGCATTATGTTGTTGCCTGGCAAGAAGAACTACTGGTGTAGTCCCGTAGATTTTACAGTCCACGACATGCAAGAGTTTGATTCCAAGGTCTCTAAGCATCGAGACCAGTAGCACTCAAAGATGCATACCGTCACTCGACGTCACGTTCGAATTCAGCATTGTTTCTTAAGCCCGGTGTAAGCACTGACCGATGCCAGAGCGGCGCACTTCTACCAACATACTGACAGCGTTGTAATTTGGGAAGTCCGTACACGTAAGTGCGCTGTTTCATAATCCAGTTGCCCTGCTCTTAGTGAAAGAACAATCTGGATCTACTGTATTAAGCAGGAGGCTGGACCTAGCGGGATGTGTTGGCAGAAATGTGAATATCTGCCTAGACCCCCCCCCCCAAAAAAAAATGAACGGAGATTTTTCCCCCGCTCGCCCATATGTCTTCATGGCCTAGCGCGTGACATGTAGGAACAGTTGTATGTTTTAACTTTCTGCGGTGGTCGAAACGAAATTCGTCCGGCCTTTAGCCGCGTATATTCCGAATATCATCTCTCGGTTCTGACCGACTGTATACTGTGGAACGCTGGTATGCACGTTCACACGTCAGTTTAAGATCGTGCAGTTTCTTTTGTTTAAAGGTACCAAAGAAATAGTGCGATTTATTTAGCGTGAAGGTACTAAAGAAATAATGCAGTTTCTTTTGTTTAGAGGTACAGGAGGCATATGCATATTGCTTTGTGTGAAGGTACCAAGAAGTGATTGTTTTTTTTTTTTTGCAAAGGTACCGAACGACGAATAGTGCAGTTTCTGTTTTGTAAACGCACCAAAGAATTAGGGCAGTTTCTTTAGTTTCAAAGTACCAAAGGAACAGAAGTCCTGTCTGGTACAGTAACTGCAGTTCTTATCCCTTCTTTCTCCCATTTGCGCCTGGCATGATAAAGCACTCCAACCGCCTAGGGCCATATAACGTACATAGTGCTGCTATTGGCTCCAACGAAGTCACTGTTGAAATTTTGAACTGCCCCCATGCTGCTGAACTCTTATCAGAACCAACGAGAGAAGGCGAGTGACGAGTGGCTGTGTTATTGGTTGCTGGTGATACGAAGGACGGTACCAGGGGCCTGCTTCATCTGTGGCGATAGTCTTCTGTAACTGGGAATACATTTATCTTAAAATTCTGAACTATTGCGGGTGTCTCACATTACGAAGTTTCGAACGTGCTTGAACAAGTCAGCCAACCGGCCTACATTACCGCACCGCTTACGCCGGGCCGTATGATTAAAACGCTAACACAAGAGAACATTCTGTGCACTCTGATTTGTACTGTGCCTCATTTTGCTGACGTTGAAGTTATGAAATGTAACATTTGGGCGTTTCAGTGGAGCCGAAAAGCGCATGACTTTGCTTCAGTTTTTCGTCTAGAACAGAGGTGCCTCACTTTTTTGGTGGCAAAGAACCACATCTGCTTTCGTGGGGTGTTTCATGGGCCACACTTGTAAATGTGACAGTACGTGGTATTACTAACCGCTTAATTATTATGTACGTTTTATGATGTAGCTTGTAAATTGTGACTGGTGGTCGCGTAACACAAACTGGCGGTCCGCGGTTTGGACACCCGTTACCTAGAAGTAGCTGTAGGCCTGTGATAGTGCGTCCTTTTGCCGAAAAAATACACCCTTGTTTAACAGATCTTGTGCTTACATATCTGCTGTCATTGCTCAAACATGTCAGTGTCTTATTTACAAGGCAGACTGACACTTTACTAACATTATGTGTCACAATATCCAGCAGAGTAAACCATTTTGTGCAGTAAAATTTGTATGCAGTAACGGAATGCAAGTATAGTACAGTCTTTACGGGTTTATAGTACCCCAGCTGGTTTTGAATGAATAGGATTTGGGGGTGTTGATTGGATTTATGTTTCCCAGAACAGGAATCAGTGACTGCCTCTTGTGAACACTAGTGAACCTCCGGCTCCCATAAAAAGAGGAATCTCTCTTGACCAGGTGAGCCAGTGTCAGCTTACGAAGAGGGTTAACGGAATTGCCAACTATTCAAGTTGAAGAACGTTCTTTAACGAATATTTTCAGTCGCGTTTAATTTTACTAACTGTTCATATAGAGGTGTATAGGGTCTTGGTGGGGAAGCCGGAGGGAAAGAGACCACTGGAGAGGCCTAGGCGTAGATGGGTGGATAATGTAAGGACGGATCACCGGGAGGTGGGATGTGGGTATATGGACTGGATTGGGCTGGCCCAGGATAGAGACAGGTGGCGGACGCTTGTGAGTGCGGTAATGACCCTTCGGGTTCTGTGAAATGCGGGGAATTTCTTGACCGGCTGCAAACCAGTTAGCTTCTCAAGAAGGACTCTGCCCCATGGAGTAAGTAAGTAAGTAAGTTCATATAGAGACCATGAATCCACCAATTTGTAAGTTAGTCTTGCTGTCGAAGTAACTCCCGATGTAAGTAAGCTATGAGAGCAGAACACTTAGTTTGGGGGGCTCAAGTTAGTAGTATACCTGTGTGTGGTGTTAGGAAGCTGTCGGTTTAACTCACCGGCCGTCATTTTACTTGCAGTGACTGTCGTTTGCTAGCCTAATTGTGAATTAGCTGAAAGATTGTCACGACTCTTCCCTCCAGTTGGTGTTTTTTGTGATGACGTCATGCAGGTTCCTACCGTATAAAGTTCGTCGGCAGATGAAACAGCATGGTAAAGTGAACGGGTAACTGTACTGCAGTCGCGTCGTGTTGTTCATAGCGACGTCCTGCTGACGCGTTGTACCACGAAGGCCTTGGCGTTTAGGACGCTTCGGTATTAAATGAGAGCCTCTATTGTCCAGTGTACAGGCTGGGGCCTCAGAAGATCGGTCCAGACAGAATGAAATGTCCTGCTTGTGTCACAACCCGGACCTGATCATCTTCTGGTCGGAGGCTGAGCTGCCGGATTTAGGGGTTTTACAGGATTTCTGACTCTGTAATGAGTGCAGAACGTACATTTGAAGTGCGATTCCCATATTCATATTTCATTACGTACACAGCAGAGTGAATCCGATCGGCCAGGTGCATGAGTTATATGGAAATTGTTAAAGCCTCTTATGCAAGTCCACGTCGCCTCGTCGACTGCGGAAACAAAAGAAAAGGGATGCTTTTCTGCTGACAGAAAAAAAAGTAAATATTTCTCCGGCTTTGGGAAGTAGGCCTTCGGTATTGTGATAGTCTGCAGTAGTTTTGAACAAAGCGAATTTCTGTGACGTCCATTGAAGTTACTAGTACGAGCGACGTTTGAAGATTTCAGACTTCCGCCGCCAAGTAGATGAGATCATCGCTCCTCTGCGAAATTATGGTGAATATGGTGGTAATTATTTACCGGCATTTCAGGACAACGTGTCGGACCCGTGACGATGGGACCGGTAGGCTGTTCTGAAACGTCGGTAAAGAATTACCACTATGTGGTGCGTAATTCCGCAGAAGAGCGCAGATCTCAGCGTTTGAAGCTAGAACGACGACGCTAGATTTAACGGTGTTTCTTAAGGCTGTGTGCTGCAATCTAACATATTTTTGGTGTTCATCTGCACTTACGGCGGATGTACGAACGTGCGAGTCGGAAGCTACACTAGCACCTCGTATGTTAGGGTCCAAACATTTTGTGTGAATAGGCATCAGACTTTGGTAGAATGTAAAATACCATTGCGGCCGTGCGAAATGTTTCTTCACTCTTCTGTTTGAGTTGAGTAGATAGTGAACCTCTGCATCTGGGGTTGTGAAATTAAGTACTATAGATTTGTAACTGCACGCTACTGTGACTGAACATAAGCTTGGCCCTACCGTTTTACTGCACGTAAGAAGTTATCCCGTTACAGGTCTGGATAGGCGTTGAGGGATGCAGGAGGTTGAGGCTCCCAGAATGTCTAGACAGTCGGCACATGAAGGTGGCAAGGTTTGTCAGCCTTACGCATCGGCCGCCTTTACCCTTCAGTAGATACCCTTGGCACTCTTTTCTGTTAGAGGCTGTGTCGGCTCCATGGCCATAGTGCGACCGGAAGGTTTAAGTTGAATTATCCCATCGGGAGTCGAACCCGCTACCTTCCGGCTTGTAGCGCATTGCCTCAACCAACTGCGCCCCCGCGTGCCGCCATGGTATGCCTGTTAGCGGCGTTTTTATATACTACCAGACTTAACGTTCTTAGGGTGAGAAGTACATGGTAATTGCGATTTTAGTTCAGTGGAATCCCGGCTGTTGGTGCCAGAGTTATTCGTCGTTCCCTTTCGAAACGCCATTTGCTGGACGTCCTGGTAACCTGAGAAACCTTGGCATACGCCTACCTAGCCGTTACGCTTCAATTTACATACTGTATGAGAGTGTGCATCAAATTCGCCAGCTTCGCGGTAAGTTTCGTCGGTTGAACCGCTGTCACCCCCTCAAGAAGGATTCTACTGCATAGAATTGGGCTGCTCATGTATATTTCTGATTAAAATTTGGATGCGTTTATAATCTCTTCCATGTGTGCTGCATGCCTCGCACGTCTCATTCTGTTTGATCTTGTCACCCGAGTAGTGGTTGGTGGTTGGTCCCAGTGGTCGCGCGGTGTAAGGCATAGGTCTGCGGCCACTCGCCTGCTGAAATTGTGGGTTCGAATCCCGTCGGAGGCATGGATGTTTGTCTGTTGTGAGTGTTGTGTGTTCTCAGGTAGAGGTCTTTGCACCGAGCTGATCACTCGTCCAGAGGATTCCTATCAACTGTGGTGCGTGTCGTGTGTAATCTAGAAACCTCAAGAATGAGGAGACCATGGCCCGATTGTGTCGCAGCGCCACAAAAAAAAATTAGTGTTTTTTAAAAGTACAAATTGGGGTGTTCGTCATTATACAGTTGTGTCCATCCTGCTGCTAATTACTCCCTATTAGATCTCCATACTCTTCTGAGTAGTGTAGTTTAGAACCCCGCAGGTGAAACTGTGTTCTGACACTAGTTTTGTTGCTGGGTATTTATGGCACTGCTTGCTGCAGAAGCTTCGTGGTCGCGTGTCGGACTCATGTACCGCCCAACACCTTCTGTTTGTCCCGTGACCCTGTATAAGCGTGGGAAACCTCATGTGCGGCTCCTCTGCTATGGTTTTACGTGCATTATCCAACCCTCACCCTACCCCACCCCACCTTCACTCGCAAGCGGCTCATCAATGTGAAGAAAATAACTTACTTCTGATGCCCTGTTTTTCCAAGTATTAGACATGCGCACGCTCAGTGTTAACATTTTATACTTAAGTGAAGACAGTTTTCATGCTTCCTCTATTTAGCTGCTATGTTATTATCGGAACGTACGTCACCGGAAGCACGGCAAAGTTATAATTAGTAGTGCTGTACACGATTCATGGAACAGAATTCATATCAGTTGTATTGCTTGGGAACGCCGGTATGGTAATGACTCTGTAATCCCTGTATGTAGTCCTGCTAGATTGATTATCTCGTTGCAGAACCGAAAGGTTCAACGCAGATGGTAGGATAGATTGATTTTTGGTTTTGTAACGTGCTTTACCACGATGGTTGTTCGTGGCTGTGAACACTGTGCGACAGTGTGTTATTATACTAACATATGCACAAATAAGTAGTGTAAATTAATATTGAAATTACTGCGACATGTTTCGGTGTTAATACACCATCTTCAGGGAGTTTACATTTGTGTTAGCTAAAGTTATGAAATATTAAAATGATAAAATACAATATAGTAGTGTGTTGTCATGACAAAATCTTGGTAAATGTGGCCGCTTATGTAATTGTTGGTTTGGTGTGTGTGGTGCGGAGTAACAGGAACTTTAGCTAACACAACTTGTAAATTCCCTGAAGATAGTGTATTAACACCGAAACATGTCGGAGTAGTTTTAATATTAATTTTACACTACTTGTTTCTGTGTATGTTGGTATAGTAATATGCAGTAATTAGTCAATATGCACGGTATGAACATAAAAATGTCGACAGTTTATTATGTTCGTAAAAATACTGTATCTGCTTTTTACAGAAGCCAAAGGTTCAGCTTTGTGTTCGTAGGAGCCCGCCTTTCTGCCTACCCTACAGTGACAAGTTGGATCAGGTCCAGACCTTTGTAGATTACTTCTACAGAAGGCCTTGCTGATTCTATTGAGCGTAATTCTGCTACATACTCCTAAGTCTGTCGGTTTCTCTTTTCGAATTCTCAGACAGGATATTTGTTTTCTCATTTTGCCATGCATTCTGCGTGTCTCCCCATCTCAGTCTCAATAGTGAAGACTATATATTATGAAGTAATTTAGTGAGCGAATAAAGCATTCTTCTCATTTCGTCCCCCCCCCCCCCCCCCCCCCCACCCCACCCTTTTCTTATTCCTCACTCAAACACTCCAAACATCTCCGGTCGTCCCCTTTTTTTTTTTTTTTTCTCACGACCTCTTTCCTCTCCGCCTCCCCACCTC
>Ga0123353_10012740_pt1 | contig 11988 bp, 12 predicted proteins | sample TergutLab28metaG_3_FD_92763 | JGI IMG/M metagenome (GOLD analysis project Ga0123353, IMG submission 92763) | Labiotermes labralis P3 segment gut microbial communities from Petit-Saut dam, French Guiana - Lab288 P3 | ecosystem: Host-associated > Arthropoda: Insects > Digestive system > Gut ... | reverse complement strand
CCCATGCGGCAATGCTGGGCGCGCAGGGCATTCTTTCGTCAGAAGACGTCGAGGTCATTCTGACTGGTTTGGAAGGCATCCTGCACGACATCGAGGCGGGTACGGTGGCGCTGACGACCGACGCGGAGGATATTCATATGAATATCGAGGCTCTGCTGACCGAGCGGATCGGCGATCCCGGTCGGCGGCTGCATACCGCGCGTTCACGCAACGATCAGGTGGCGGTGGATTTGAGGCTCTATGTGAAGCAGGAAATTGATGATCTGCGTGCTTTGACGCTGACTCTGCAAAAGACACTGGTTGACAAGGCGGAGAATGAGCTGCGCACCATCATGCCGGGCTATACCCACCTGCAGCGGGCGCAGCCCATCACGGCGGCGCACCACTTGATGGCCTATGCCGAAATGCTTGCGCGGGATATCGAGCGGCTGGCGGACTGTCAAAAACGCATGGATTTCTGCCCGCTGGGCGCTGGCGCGCTGGCGACCACGACCTATCCCATTGATCGGGTCATGACGGCTGAAACGCTCGGCTTTGCCGGACCCTGTCCGAACAGCCTGGACGCGGTAAGCGATCGGGATTATGTACTCGAACTGCTGTCCGCGTTGTCTATTCTGATGATGCACCTGTCGCGGCTGTCCGAGGAAGTTATTGCCTGGTGCTCCTGGGAGTTTGGGTTCGCCGAGTTGAATGACGCCTTTGCCACCGGTTCTTCGATTATGCCGCAGAAAAAAAATCCCGATGTGGCGGAGCTGTGCCGTGGCAAGACGGGCCGGGTTTACGGCAGTCTGGTCGCGTTGCTGACCGTGATGAAGGGCCTGCCGCTGGCCTACAACAAGGATATGCAGGAGGACAAAGAACCCCTCTTTGACGCGATAGCGACGGTACGCCAATGCCTCGCGGTCTTTGCGCCTATGATGGAGACGCTGACGTTTAAGCGCGATAAAATGCGCGCGGCGGCGGCAGAGGGTTTTTTGAACGCCACCGACTGCGCGGACTATCTGGTCAAGAAGGGCCTGCCGTTTCGCGAGGCCTACGGCATTGTGGGACGGTTGGTGCGCAGCTGTATCGAACAGGGCTGCACCTTGGAGACCCTGCCGCTGGCCGACTATCAAGCGTCCTGTTCCGCCTTCGACGAGGATATCTACGCTGCGCTTTCTCTGGAGAACTGCGTAAACGCGCGAAACGTGATCGGCGGGCCCGCGCCGGAGGCGGTGCTGGCGCATATTGAGAAAATAAGAAGTAAGTATGATTAAGGTATTTATTGACGGGCAAGCGGGAACGACGGGACTGCAACTGGAGCAGCGGCTGCTGGCCCGCAACGACATAGCGCTTTTGCGGATCGATCCTGCTTTGCGCAAAGACGCGGAGGCGAAACGGGCCTTGATGGCGCAGGCCGATGTGATCTTTCTCTGCTTGCCGGACGAGGAGGCAAGAGCCTCGGCGGCAATGGCGCCGGAGAACGCGCTGGTGATCGACGCGTCTACCGCGCACCGCACGACCCCGGGCTGGGTTTACGGACTGCCGGAGCTTTCGGCAGAGCATAGGATTGCCATCACCAAGGCAAAACGCATTGCCAACCCCGGCTGTCATGCCACAGGCTTTATCGCACTGGTTTATCCGCTGATCGCCGCCGGTCTTCTATCGCCTGAGACACAGCTCTCCTGCACCTCGCTGACCGGTTACTCCGGCGGCGGGCGCGGCTTAATCGAGACCTATGAAACAAACCGCTCGGCGGGCGACCCCCTGCACGCGCCGCGCCCCTACGCGCTGGGGCTGCGGCACAAACATCTGCCGGAGATGCAGGCGATAACGGGACTGTGTGCGCCGCCGGTTTTTATGCCGGTGCTGGGCGATATGGCGCAGGGTATGCTGGTGAGCGTGCCGCTATGGGCAGATCGGCAACAAGTTTGGGAGACGCTTGCGGCGCATTACGCAAACAGTCGATTTATCAAAGTGATGCCATTGGGCGCGAATGAAGGTGAACCGCTTGATCCCGAGGCCTGCAACGGCACGAACCGTATGGAACTTTTTGTGTTCGGGCACGACAAGCAGACGTTGCTGGTTGCCCGACTGGATAATCTGGGCAAGGGCGCGTCCGGCGCGGCGATCCAGTGCATGAATATCGCGTGCGGGCTGGACGAGGGAAAGGGGCTGAATGTTTATGCAGAGTGAATTGAAATATGTCGACGGTGGCGTCACGGCCGCGCCCGGTTTTCTGGCGGCGGGCGTGCACTGCGGCATTCGGAAGAACTCGCAAAAGCGCGACCTGGCGCTGATAGTGGCGGACAGGGACTGCGCCGCGACCGCCGTGTATACGACAAACAAGGTCAAGGCCGCGCCTATTTGGCTGACCATGCGGCACTTGGTCAACGGTCGGGCGCGCGCGATTTTGGCCAACTCGGGCAATGCCAACGCCTGCGCGCCGGGCGGAGCGATTGCGGCCGAGACCACGGTCACTGCTGCCGCCGCCGCCTGCGGTTTACGCACCGAGGACTTTATTGTCAATTCCACGGGCGTGATCGGTCAGCCGCTGCCGATGGAGAAGATGATCAATGCCATGCCCGCGCTGGCACAATCGCTTTCGCGGGATTGCTTGCCCGCGGCCGAGGCGATTATGACCACGGATACCTTTCCCAAGATGGCTGCCGTGCAATTTACGCTGGGCGGCAAGACTGTGACGCTGGGCGGCATGGCAAAAGGTTCCGGCATGATTCATCCAAACATGGCGACTATGCTGGCCTTTTTGACCACCGATTGCGCAATCACGCCCGCGCTGCTGCAAGAGGCGCTGCGGGCCTCTGCAAACCGCACCTACAACCGGGTGAGCGTAGACGGCGACACCTCCACGAACGATATGACCGCGATTTTGGCCTCCGGCGCCGCGGACAATCCAATCATCACGGAAAAGAGCGCGGACTATGAGATCTTTCTGGGCGCGCTGAACGCGGTGAACCTGAAACTGGCAAAGGACATCGCCAAAGATGGGGAGGGGGCGACCAAGCTGCTGATCTGCCGCGTGAGCGGTGCAGGCTGCGAAACCGACGCGGTGTTGCTTGCCAAGGCTGTGATTTCATCGTCTCTTACCAAGGCCGCCCTGTTCGGTGCGGATGCCAACTGGGGCCGCGTGCTCTGCGCCTTGGGTTACTCCGGCGCGGACTTTGACCCCGCGCAAACGGACATTGCTTTTTCCTCCGCTGTCGGACGGATCAGAGTTTGCGCAAACGGCGCGGGGCTGGCCTTTGACGAGGCAATTGCCAAACAGGTGCTGGCGGAGAAAGAGGTAACCATTGCGGTCACGCAACACGAAGGCGACGCCACGGCGGAGGCTTACGGCTGCGACCTGACCTATGACTATGTGAAAATCAACGGCGATTACAGAACATAAAGGAGAGATTTTTATGCCGGCGAATATTGAAAAAGCGCGTATCCTGTCCGAGGCTCTGCCCTATATTAAGCTGTATCACGGAAAGACCGTCGTGGTAAAGTACGGCGGCAGCGCCATGCAGTCGGAGGAGCTCTGCGAGGCGGTCATCAGCGATATCGTGCTGCTGTCGCTGGTCGGCATCCGTGTGGTCGTGGTGCACGGCGGCGGGCCGGAGATCAACGAGGTGTTGGAGAAGGTCGGCAAGGAACCGCGCTTTGTGGACGGCCTGCGCTACACGGACGAGGAGACCATGGATGTGGTGCAAATGGTTTTGAGCGGACGGGTGGGCAAGCAGCTGTCGCGGCTGATCGGGGAAGAGGGCGGCAAGGCGCTCAGCCTGTCGGGCGTGGACGGGCGCATGATGGTAGCGCGCAAGCTGCGTGCGGATAAGGACCTGGGTCTGGTGGGCGAGCTGACCGACGTCAACCCCGAGCCCGTGCGCCTGGCGCTGGAGGGCGGTTATATCCCTGTGATCTCCACCGTGGCCTGCGGCGAGCAGCCGGGCGAGATCTTTAACATCAACGCCGACACGGCGGCCGCGCGGCTGGCGGCTGCGCTGGAGGCTGAAAAACTTATTCTGCTCACAGATGTGCGCGGACTTATGCGCGATCCCTCTGATGAAAGCACACTGATTCAGGTCGTCTCCCTGCCGGAGGTGCCGAGGCTGATCAAGTCCGGCGTCATCAGCGGAGGCATGATCCCCAAGGTGGACTGCTGCGTCGAGGCCGTGCGTCAGGGCGTACCGCGCACACATATTCTGGATGGTCGGATCCCGCACTCGATATTGATCGAGACGCTCTCCCATGAGGGAATAGGAACGATGATACTATGAGCGATTATTTATTGCCAACCTACGCCCGATATCCCGTGACCTTTGTAAAAGGGCAGGGCTGTCGGCTGTGGGACAAAGAGGGAAAGGAATACATTGATTTCGCGTCCGGTATCGGCGTGACTTCGGTAGGCCACGCCCACCCAGAGTGGGTTGCGGCTGTCGCGCAGCAGGCGGGGCAGTTGACGCATACGTCGAATCTGTACAACACGGAGCCGGGTGAGAAACTGGCGGCACGGCTGTGCGAGATCGCGGGTATGCGCGGCGCTTATTTTGCCAACTCCGGCGCAGAGGCGAATGAGGGGCTGATCAAGCTGGCGCGCAAATGGAGCCATGATAAGTACGGCGTCGGGCGGGCGGCGGTTTTGACGCTGGAGGGCTCGTTCCACGGGCGCACGATTACGACCCTGGCCGCCACAGGGCAGGAACATTTCCATAAGTTCTTTGATCCTTTTACGCCGGGTTTTCGTCATGTGCCCGCCGGAGATATGGCCGCGCTGGAAAGACAGGGCGACGACGTCTGCGCGCTGCTGCTCGAGCCCATACAGGGCGAAGGCGGTGTGATCCCACTGGACGCGGCATATGTGCAGCAGGCAGCGGAACTCTGTCGCGCGCGGGACTGGCTGCTGCTGATGGACGAGGTGCAGACAGGTATCGGGCGGACCGGCGAGTGGTTTGGCTTTCAGACGCTGGGCGTGAAACCCGACGCGCTGTCCTTTGCCAAGGGCATTGCCGGAGGACTGCCGCTGGGCGGAATCCTTGTCAATGAGAAGTTGTTTGACGTGCTGGGACCGGGCGACCACGGCTCGACCTTTGGCGGCAATCCGCTGTGCTGTGCGGCGGCCTTGGCCACATTGGATATATTGACGTCCATTGTGCCGCAGGTGACCGAAAAGGGCGACTATATCCGCGGGCGCATTGCGGAGATGAACCTGCCGGACATCGTTTGCACCCGGGGCAGGGGGCTGATGATCGGGATTCAGATCGCCGGTGTCTCGCTCAGAGAACTGAACACCAAGCTGCTGGAGGCAGGCTTGGTCGGTCTGACCGCAGGAACGGACGCGCTGCGCTTTTTGCCGCCGCTGATTATTGAGAACGAAGACATCGACGCGGGGCTTACCATTTTTGAAAACATAGTAAAAGGAGAACGGACATGAAAAAAGACTTGACAAAACTGCTGGACTTAAGCCGCGAGGATATTTTAGATATCCTGGGCCTGGCCGACCAAATGAAGTACGACCTCAAGCACGGACGGGAGCAAAAGGTGCTGTCCGGCAAAACGCTGGCTATGATCTTCCAAAAGGCGTCCACGCGTACGCGCGTGTCCTTTGAGACGGGCATCTATCAGCTGGGCGGACAGCCGCTGTTTCTGACCGCGAATGACTTGCAGATCGGTCGCGGAGAGCCGGTGGAGGATACGGCCCGCGTGCTGTCGCGCTATGTGCATGGGATCATGATCCGCACCTTCGCGCAGTCTGAAGTTGAGGACCTGGCAAAATGGGCCACGATTCCTGTGATCAACGGCCTGACGGACTTTGCCCACCCCTGCCAGATCCTGGCCGATCTGATGACCATTCGGGAACATCTCAGCGCGCTGGAGGGTGTGCGGCTGGCCTTTATCGGCGACGGGAACAATGTCTGCAACTCCATGATCGTGGGCGGCCTAAAGTGCGGTATGTATATCACGGTGGCCGCGCCCGAGGGGTTTGATCCCGCGCCTGAGGCGCTGGCATTCGCGGCGGATTATCCGAAGCACTTTAAGCTGGTCCGCAGCCCTGAGGAGGCGGCGACAGGCGCGGACGTGATGGTGACGGACGTGTGGGCGAGCATGGGCCAAGAGAAGGAGGCGCAGGAGCGCAGAAACGCCTTTGCGGGTTTCCAGGTCAACAGCGAGCTTATGGCGCTGGCGCAGCCCAAGGCGATGGTGCAGCATTGCCTGCCCGCGCACAGGGGCGAGGAAATCTCAGCGGAGGTCTTTGAGGCGCACGCGAACGAAATCTTCGACGAGGCCGAAAATCGGCTCCATGCGCAAAAGGCCGTTATGGCGATGTTGATGGGATAGAGCGGGTCAGATTCTTCGCTGACGCTCAGAATGACATCACAAATAAGGGCGGGGCATTACGCTCCCGCCCATTTTTTGCACTGTTCGATACGTTTTCCGTCATCGCCCTGCTCTTTGTCGTAGGCGAATTGGTTGAGCAGGTCACAGGGGAAGGCCGGACATAAGCCGCAATGTGTGAGCGTTTTGCTCTCGCAGCAACTTTTCACGGGACAGGCCTCACCCCAAAACGGCTTGTCGATGTTGACGCAACCGCCGCAGCCCACTTGCTCTTTGTATGAGCACTCGTTACACAGAATGCCACATCTTGATTCCACCATAATCCAACCTCTCCTATTTTCTGATTTTGTGTCCGCAGTTGGGGCAGTAGTTGTCCGCTGCCTCGTGATGTGCACGGCGGCTTTGCTCTACAAAACCCGCCGAGATAATGCCTGTCGGCACGGCGATGAGGCCAATACTGAGGAAGGCAAAGACGCCGTTTAGAACCTGGCCCGCGACCGTAACGGGATAGATATCGCCAAAGCCGATGGTCGTGAGCGTGGATAGCGCCCACCAAAGGCTGGAGAAGGCGTTGCGGAACTTGTCCGGTTGGGCGACGTGCTCCACGTCATACATCAGAACCGCGACGATCACCATGAGCGTAAACACGATGGAGATGGAGGCCAGCAGCTGACGGGCCTTTTTTTTGAACACGTCATAGATGAGGTAATAGGTGTTCGTGTGGCGGTTGATCTTGAAAAAGCGCAGCAGGCGGATAATGCGCATGGTTTCCAGCACAAAGAGCCCGAACGGAATGACCTTTGGCAAATAAAACGGCAGCACGGCCAACAGGTCGATCAAGCCCAAAAAGCTGAAGGCAAATCGGAACCGCGCTTTTGTGTGGCTAAGGTGGGGATAGAGCAGGTTCGCCGTCCAAAGGCGGAGCAGATACTCCACGGAGAAAATACCGACGGAAATAATTTCGAAAACATAGATTGCCTCGTGTACCGCGACCGGAAGGTCAAAGGTATCCGCGATAATCAAAAGCAGATTGGTGACAATCAACGTGATGATGGAGAGGTCAAAGATCTTACTCGCCCTGTTTTTATCGTCGGGAGAAGTAATGGTCTCAAATATCTGATATTTGAGGTCCTGATATCCTGTCATGGTATGCCCCCTTGATCGTGCCCTGCGTCCTCATAATCGGTGAAAAGTAAAAAACGAAGAGGGAAAAGAAAAAAAGTACAAACCTGCCTCAGCGAAACCTTCTCTTTTCTCTATTCGTTCTTCACTCTTCGTTCTTGCCGTGAGGCAAGTGTGGTGGACCCAAGGGGGATCGAACCCCTGACCTCCGCATTGCGAACGCGGCGCTCTCCCAGCTGAGCTATGAGCCCGAGACCAATACTATTATACACAGGCGGCTAAAAAAAGCAAGAGAAAAATATTTTTGCGTTCATTTCTTGTGAAAATTGTAAGAACAATCAGTGAAAATCGAGACAGGATGTGTGATTCATGTTAAAATTACAATATGAAAAAGTATATCATTACCATAATATTGATTGCGCTGTTTCTCTCTACCCTGCTTGGCGTGACCATGTTTTCCTTCGCACAGAGCGATTATGCGCTGGGCGATGTGAACCGTGACGGAAATGTTTCGGCTGCGGATGCCGCGCTCATTCTGCGCTCTTTGGTTGAGCTTGCGACGCTTGACGAGGAGCAGCAGGCCCTCGCCGATGTAAATGAAAATGGCGTTGTGGACGCTGCGGACGCGGCGGCGATCCTGCGTTATTTGGTCGAGCTGGGCACCATTCCTCCTGCCAAGCCTACGGTGACCCCTTCGCCGTCCCCCACGCCGACACCGGCACTTCCGCTGAGCGGCAAGACGATTATCCTCGACCCGGGACACGGGCGGCATGAAACGCTTGCGGATCGGTGGCGCGGCGGCAGCTATGATTGGACACTGGAGACCGACCCGAAGTATGAGGGCGGCACACACTATCACGAGGCGGACCGGGTGCTGGATTTTGCGCTCGAGGCGCGCAAGCAATTGCAGGCGCAGGGCGCCACGGTCATTATGACCCGCAGCGGCCTAAACCATGTGGGCAGCTATAGCCGTATGTCTAGGGTGAATATCACCGCCATGGAGCATATGCTTGCGCAGACAGAAAATCCCTTGCCCGCCCTGATAAAAGAAGTGGAAGATTACACGGCGATCATGAACAGCATCATACCCGAGGCTGGTGAGCACAACGGACCGATCGCGCAGGTTTACTACAATACGCCGTATAGCAGCACGCAGACGATTCACCCGACCACAAAGCGCATCTTCGACATGACGAATCAAGTGGAGAATCTGATCTTCATTTCGATCCATACGAACGCCAGGGGCTCCGGTTCTCATCCACCTCCGACCGATGTAAACGGTGTGGAGACATATTACATCCACAACGCGTCCGACGCGTATAACAAGAACTATTACCTGGGCTATCGGGCGGCCGAGAACAAAAAACTGGCGGACCTGCTGCTTACGCATACCGCGACAGAAACAGGGTTTGCCAAGAGATCCAGCGCGCCGCAGGACTATTTCATGATACGCGAGCATAACGTGCCCGGCGCGTTGATCGAAATCGGCTATCACAACAACTGGAGCGATTATCTGCGGCTGATGGACGAGAGTATGCCCGATAAGGTTGCAAAAGCCATCGTTAAAGCGGCGCTGGCATATTTCAAATAATGTTTTGCACATATTCACTGGCAAAAGACGGGTGGCAATGTTCACCCGTCTTTCTGTATATTCACGAGAAAACCAACAATACTATGGGAAAGAGATTGCGGGTTAAACCCGCAGTGACGCATAAAATGGAGGAGACTATTATGCCAAAATTGAAAACGCTGCCTATGAACGCGCTAAATGAAATCCCTGTCCCTAACGCCGACGCCAAACGAATCGTTGCACTGACAAAGAGCAGCGGACGTATCACCGGCTATCAGTTAGAGGGCGGAAAAATATTGGACAAGCCCGGGGCCATTGAACTGGCGCGGCAGGGCGGGATTCGGGGCGTCGGCATTGCCAACCGCAAGGGGAACGAATACCTTAAATCCCTGCCCGACGACACGGAGGAAAACAACTTGGGCAATTTGCCGACCGTAAAGGAATAGCCTGCGGGAGGGGCCACAGGCTATCCTATCTTCCTTTGCGCCGGACCGGCGCCCTTATTGCGCCAGCAGGGTATGCCCTTCTGCGCAAAGTTCATAGAGCGCATCATATTGATTTTCTATCAGCGGCATAACGGCGGCGCTTTTCTTCGCTCTGATTTTCTTGAAAAGTGTGAAAGGCAGAAACCAGCCGATAAAACCGGGGATGGCCAGCAGAATCATCAGCGGAATCATCTCCCCGTAGATGAAAGCGAAAGTCGCGCCTGCGAGAAATGCCGTGCCAATTAAGCCGACCGTCATCGCCGTAATGAAAGCGGATGAAGTCTTGGAGCGCTCCAAACTGAAAATCTCCGAGATACCCGCTTCGAATTGACGTTGCAGGCGGGATAACTCTGCCTTGTTCTTGATTTTGCGGTCACGCTTAAATTTCAAACCGACGGCAGAGAAACCAATGGGTGAGGGTGAGACGCCGTCCAACTGCCAACCAAAGCTGGGATAGCCATCCGTATACATTCCCTCCATGTCACGCGTTGTGATGACCTCCTTGTACTCGTAGCCGATGAAGTTTCCATTGTTTTTTGTGATTTCATTCATTGTCTTTCTTCCTTTCTGATTTTGATGTGTTTAGCTTGCAGGACTGATATTTGCGTTTTGTTTGGGAAATGTTTGCGGTATATTAAGATGTCTGTGCAAAGTGGTGTTTAACAAATACATTGTGATCAGAAATAACAAGGACGCTCCGGCCTCAAACAGGGCGGCGGTATAAAGAAAGCAGAAAGCGGTTCCCACTGCCGCCAGCACACCGACATACAGAATGGCGGTTCTTCTGGCCCTGCATTTGTTTGCCTTACAATACAACGCGACCATATAAGAGATTGTTATGATTGCCATGACACTGCCGAGCAGACACAGGCAGGTATGCATGAGGTGGCAGTATTGGGGACTTGTTTCTCGAATAGGCAGGATTGCGCCCGTAGTGATCAGAATGCCGCCGATTGAAATAAAAGCTTTCAACAGCCTGATCTTGGCGCCTGATATTCTCAGAAAGGTTGAGATTTGAAAAATCATAAGCGGCACGGTATATAGGACGTATGCAAGAAGAAAACCCAAACCGCCCAATTGCCAGCCGATACGCGAAAGCGAGACGTTGAGTATGTCATATCTGAGGCTCAAGGCAATAATAAACGGCAGGTAAGCCATAATCAAAAACGCGAGTATCATATTTAATCTGGACTTGATTTTCTCCATGCTGACCCCACATACGATTTTGTTGCTCTTGTAGGGTCATTCTGCCATTTGAATGTTAGGGAGTTGTTAGAAAAACATTTAAGAGGTGTTAAACCGTGTTCTACGGAGCTGCCTTCAAGCGCACGGTAAGGGTGCTTCCCACGCCGGACGCGCTTGTTACGGATATTTGACCGCCTAAAAGCTCAATCACGCGGCGCGTCAACGCAAGACCCAGGCCGTTGCCTTCTTGTGAATGGGAGGAGTCTCCCTGATAAAACTTGTCAAAAAGACGACGTTTGGTTTCATCGCTCATGCCACTCCCGTTGTCTGTAACGGTTACGGTCACACTGTCTTCGTCTGACGTTTGTGCAAGCAAAATCGTTCCGCCGGTCGGCGTAAATTTCAGCGCATTCCCCAGCAGGTTGTTCCACACAATCTCAAGCATACTTCGGTCGGCACGGATCATGGCTCTGTCGTCCAGGTCGGCGGTGAAAGCAATGCGCTTGCTCTCCCATAGCTCTTCGAAAGCAAGCGCGCATTCGGTCAGCTGGCCGCAGAGGTCATACGTTTCCCAAGCGGGAGTGATCTTTTGGTTCTCCAATTTGCTAAGTTTGAGGATATCTGTCACCAGGGTGTTCAGCTTTTGGGAGGCAGTAATGATGGTATCTATGTACTCGTTCTTCTGCTCCGCTGCGATGTCGTCTTTGCGCAAGGCCATCGCGTAGCTTTCGATGATGGAGAGAGGCGTTTTAATCTCATGGGACACGTTTGATACAAAATCGCCCGTCAGCATTTCAATGCTGTTTAACTCATCCACCATGGTGTTAAAGTCCTCGAACATAACCTCGACATAGTCCTTTTTGCCGTCCTTTCGGACCGGATCGATGTGAACAGAAAAATCACCCTGCGCGACCTGTCGCGCCGCTTCGCTCAATTTCCTCAGCGGCTTATCAAACATACGTCGTCGAATCGCAAAGGTGATCGCGCAGAAAATGAACGACATAAGGCCCCAGTAGCCGACGTTGGCGAAGATGAAAGTGAGTGGGATATCAGGGCTGTCCACGCCCATAAAGGAGTAAAAAATCATGGATTGCCCGCCCGTCAGGCATAACATGATAAACCACATTCCGAGATATTCCAGCCACACAGGGTATCTTGTGTTGACTCGACTGTCATGCTTGCTTGCACGCGTTTTCATTGAACCACCGCCTTGTATCCGAGCCCGTGCACTGTAGCGATTCTAAAGTCATTGCAGGCCGAGAATTTATCTCGCAGTTTTGTGATATATACGTCCACAGCCCGCAAAGTTGT
>Ga0123353_10012739_pt1 | contig 11989 bp, 7 predicted proteins | sample TergutLab28metaG_3_FD_92763 | JGI IMG/M metagenome (GOLD analysis project Ga0123353, IMG submission 92763) | Labiotermes labralis P3 segment gut microbial communities from Petit-Saut dam, French Guiana - Lab288 P3 | ecosystem: Host-associated > Arthropoda: Insects > Digestive system > Gut ... | reverse complement strand
TCTCTTTTAAATTAGGGTAGTTAAAATTCACTGACGCTAATCCAAGACCGGGCAGGTTGTTATAAGATACGTCTAATTTTTCCAGTGTTGGAGAAAAATCCCTGAAGAAGAATCCTGAAATAATATTATTTGACCCATATATCTCTTTTATTGAGGTCCAATCACTTAAATTTGAGAAGGATGGTATTTGATTATAACTGAAATTGAAATATTCTATTGACGCAGGTAACCCCGGCATACCCGCAAAGACGTTGTTGCTGATGTTTACAGATTTAAGAGCGGTTGTGGTTAGTGGATGTAGCCCGGGTAAAGCATTATTGCTGCAATCTAAATGCTCCAAAGTTGCAGGAAATGGGTAAAGAGCAGTAAGCAAGTTGTTGCTGCAGTTCAAGTGTTTAAGTGGTAATGAAGAATAATCAAGCGGAGCAGCCATGTTATTATGGCTAAAATCGAAATATTCCAAATTAGCCGGCAGCTGGTGAGCAGCCGTAATTTGATTATAACTGCAATCAAGATATTTCAAAGTGGAGGTAAATTGAGTACCGGAGGGCCAATTATCCAATGCAATAAGCAGATTATGGCTGCAGTTGAGTTCCTCCAAATCGGTAAAATAGGAGATTCCATTGAGGAATTCAATACCCAAATTGGAAATATCCAATTGTTTTATGGATGCAAAATCCCAGTTGTCCATAATGGGCGTACCCGGAGTTTCGCCAAACAGTTCGTATACTTTGGCACGAAAATTATCGTCCGGAAAGTTACCCGTGATGTCATTTTGAGATTGTAGATTAACTACTTGCATACAGAACAGCAAAGAAAAACATGCTGTAAGAAAAAGTTTAAATTTTTTCATAATGATTTTTTTTGTTAATATTTTACTTAATAATATATTCATTAAATTAGCTGCAAAAATATAAAAATTTACTGTTAACGCGTAATATTTTTTAAAAAAAACACAATTTGAGTATTAATTTATATTTTTTCTGCTTTTTTGCTATTGTTTTTATACATTGAGTCAGTAAAACTGTAAGAAAAGATCAAAAAATCAAGTTTTGCAGGAAAATCTAACTAATTAAAAAAGTAGTGTCGTTAATAATGTCTATCTTACCTCTATCAATTCTATATCTTTCACTTGTATTAGCCGGGGTTTGCTATTTTCAAAACCGCCATTTAATATTTGTTGCCATTGAAATTTGTAGGACAAAGGTTGAAACTGTACATCGCTGTGTTTAAAATTTGAAAAATAAAGATCTATAAAATAGCGGGTTATATCGTATCCTTGGTAAGAGTATTCGGTTAACTCAGCAGGAGCTTCATAATAGAAGGTATAATCGGATTGAAATAGTTTTACCCTATCACAACTTTCATCTACAAAATAGTTTGTAAAAAAATACAGGTCTGACTGGTTGTAAAAATCTTCTGTTAACTCTGATATGGATAGCCATTTTTCGGGTACTACTACTATCTTGCTGTATTCTTCTTCTTGGTTTATAATAGTATGTACTCCGTGTATTACCCGTTCCGGCTGGTCAAAGAATGCAATAATCAAATTGGTCTTCCTGGTATCTTGTGGAATAGCCAAGGTATGTACTTCTTTAAAGTTTATATGGTGCTCGTTAAAGAAATATTTATAAGCTTGCAGTTCAATGTTTACAGTGGAGTCGCCCCACAGAATTACATTAAACTCTTCGGGTTGAGAGAGAAAGTGTTCTGTAATAGTTTTCGGGCGACTTATTATCGGAGGTATTAATTTATATACGTTTCGATTATTTTCAACAAAATCAAAACGTGTTGAAAAAGGGTTTACAATAATAATATTATTATTTACTGCAAACTCGGCAGCTACAGGGAACAGTGCGCCATAGATAGGGCCAATGATAATATTCACTTTTTCCATTAGGCTAGTATCGTTCAAAATTCTATAGAGTGCATGCTTGTCTGTAACCGCGTCTCTAACAATTACATTTACTTTGTTATTTCCATTTTCAAACTCTTGTAACGCCATTTTGGTCCCAAGCCAAAAACCCATCATTTCAAATTGTCGAAACTGATGTATCTCATCTATACTTCTAAAAGAGGATATGTTGATAAAGCCCTCGTCTAAGTGGAAAGGGAGTAAATAAAGTATAGATATTTCATTATTAGCTTGTGTTTTAGCAAATTGAGAAATGAGCATAGATATAACCAAAAAGCAGATTTTTTTTTTCATTTTTAAAAAAAATGGTTTACAGGCTGCAAAAATAGATTATTATTTTATTTTTGCGCCCAGATTTTATAATACTAACTTTAAAATATTAAAAAATGGCTTTTAAAATTGAACCAGAAATTTGCACAGCTTGTGGTGCATGTAAAGATGAATGTCCGGTAGATGCTATTATTGCCGGCGATGTTTATAACATTGAAGAAGAGACCTGCATTGATTGCGGTGCCTGTGAAAGCAGCTGCCCGACTAATGCAATTCACGACTAACCTATTCTTTCATTTTTAAAAAAGGGGGTGCAGTTTTTTTTGCACCCCTTTTTATTGTAGTTATATCTCATATCTCATATCTTTAACAAATATCCTTCTTCGTATCAAAACTTTGCTGTTATATTTTAGCCAAATTCGGTGCGCTTCATTAGTTTCTAATTGCGGATTAGTTATGGCTATTTTTACTCCCAGTTCATGATAGTTATTGTTCATTACGGCATGATACAATGAATGCACACCTTTGTTTTGCCACTCCGGTGTAACGCCGGTGAGTAAAAGGTCTATTCTTTCATAATTTTTTAGCGCTTTTAACAAATAAAACCAACCTAAAGGGAAAAGTTTGCCTCTGCATTTTTTAAGTGCTTTGGAGAGCGAAGGCAATGACACACCAAAACCCACAATTTCGTCGATTTCATCCACTATAAAGCAAAGCATCTTCAAATTGAGAAAAGGAAAATATTGCTTGATATAGTAATGTATCTGTTTTTCAGTTAAAGGGACAAATCCGAATAAGCCGGTATAAGTTTTATTCAATGATTCAAAAAAATTCACCCCGTAACGTTTCATCAATTCTTTTTCAGAGACCCCATCCACAATTCTTATTTTGTATTTTTCTTTAATCAAATTGTTTATTTTCAATATTTTTTCAGGAATTTGTTGCGTAGCGGGGATTTCATATTGAACAGTGTCCACCTCTTTTTGGAAGCCCAGTTCTTCCAAAATTTTGGGATAATATTCGGGGTTGTAAGAGCAGTTTCCCGATGCTTCAACATCAAAACCATACACAATCATTCCTGCTCTATCCATATTGCAAAAGCCTTGCGGACCTACCATTTCGGTCATCCTTTCCTGCCTGCCCCACTCTTCCACAGCCTTTAAGAGCTGCTGGGCTACCTTTTTATCTTCAATAAAGTCGAGCCACCCGAAGCGAACACGTTCTTGTTGCCACACATCGTTTACCTTAGAGTTTATAATTGCCGCTACCCTACCCACGATTTTATTGTCTTTGTAAGCCAAAAACATTTTCGATTTACAAAACTCAAAAGCAGGATTTTTATCAGGATTAAAAGTTTTTTTTTCATCTGTAAGCATTTGCGGCACCCAGTATGGATTGTTCTTAAAAAGTGTATACGGAAAGTTAAAGAATTGGTTAAACTCTTTTTTTGTGGTAACTTCCTTTATATTGACTTGATTGTTCATTCTATTTTTGTAATGGATTAGGGGTAACCGGTTGTTTTTGCAGAGAAACATTGTCATCTGTTTTCAGTTCAATAGCAGAGAGGATGATCCCTTTTGGTACAATAAAACTGGCGATAGTAGCGCCAACGCCGGCTTGAAACAACAATCCGCTTATTCCGCTTTTGCTCATAACAGAAAGATTCCATGCCTGTTTTTTATCTGAAGCTGCTGATACCTCTTTGAAAGAATCAATGGAAATATTTGACATAGAGGTTGTTCTTACTAACTTTTCTGTTCCATCTTTTACTGAAACCTGATACACATAGATTGGTTTTTCATCTGCGGCTTTCCCCGACATCATCCTCATTACACTTGCCGTCATAGATTCAATATCATCGCCTACGGGAGCAGCTACGCCTATTTTTCGTACAATATAAGCATATTCTTCTCCTTTTTTCTTTGCCAAATCTAATAATTGTTTTTTCATTTTATCTGCAGAAACAGTCTTTTTGGCACTCATCTCAATTACGCCGGGAGCTAATTTAGGCTGTAAACTGCCTGCCCACACCAATCGTTTGTGACCGTTAGATTGGGCAACACTGTGCGTAGGAATACGGTCAGACAGTAAAGTTCGCAATACGCCATCAACGATTAAAGGGGTTTTATCTTTCACGTTTACTCCTTCAGCGTCTATTTCGTAAGCACCGGCAAGAGGCACGCCTTCAAAAGAATGAGTGTGATTTATTGCGGTTACTGAGAGGTTTTTATCAATAATCTGTTTTCCCACAAAAGCATCATATCTATTGTCTTTAGCACCGCCACCCATAAAGGCGAAAAATGGCATGGAGGATTTATCTTCAATGAGTTTTCTTTTGGTAATTAAACTTTCTGTAGAACCAAAAAAGGCTTGGGAAACAATTTCTCCAACTGCTTCTCCTTCAAATAATACAACCCCTGTGTAAATATCGTCTATGGTAGGTGCTGTTCGCAATTGGTTCAGCAAAGTAGCCATCTCTGTAATTTTATTTGTAAGCTCCTGTTTTGTTGGCAATTGTTCCAACCTGTTTACAAATAAAGAATAATCATCTTGCAGAGACTCGCCATCCTCAGCTATTGTTGTTGCCGATGCCTTCAGCAATATCAAATTACAAGGTTGTTTGTATTGTACTCCTTCTGAATTAAGATAGTATGCATCAGCCTGGTAAATGCTAAATGAGACCATAGATTGCGTAAAATCGGGATAGTGAAGAAAGATTTTAGAAAGTTCATTAGATAGTTCTTCCAATTTTTTCAAATCAATCTCTTCTCGCTCGGTACTAATACTTACGGTTTGAATAGGGATAGATGAAAAGTCGGGCAAATTCAAATCTTTTTGAGAAATATTTTGTTGCTGAATAGCAGCTTTTTTGAGGTTAAAAGTTCGGGCAGCCTCTTTGTATGCCTCATCTGTTGTGTGCCACAGCTCTCTCCGAATGGCATTATAATCATTTTCTATGGGCATCATATTTCTTTCAAAATCTCTACTAATGAAGTCCATTCTAAAGCCTCCGTAATTGAGGTTGTTACGCTGGTTACTTCCCACGAGCACAGTGGTTTGCAAATTTCTAACAGGTTCTGTTTTAGAGTGGATAATCCCACCCAACGAGCTTTCAATTGCAGTAATTTGTGCATCAGAAACGAGATAACTAATATAGTATAGTTTTTCCAAGCTATCAATATTGAGCTGGTCTAAACTGCGTTGCATCTCGTCGTTCATTGATTTAAAGAGTATGGTTTCAAAATCGGAAGTAGCAAGCGTTTGTTCATTGTAAGGTTTCTCTAAAATTTGTGATAGCTCTTGATTTTTAGCTTTTCTTTGTGTTTCCACCATTTTGGTAAAGAGTGCAGGAGAGCAGCAACCGGCAGGAACAGCGCCGGATTCAGCGCCACAAAAGCCTGCAAAATTGCCCGCTGTATCTCCAACTCCTTCTATTTGCGAGAACATTGTCAGCGGCGTACCCACCATATCTACACCCCGAACAAGTTCATCGGGACGCCCATCTACATAGATGCGATATACTTCTAATGGAGTAACATTAAATGAGTTGGGAGAATAACGCCCTGTATTTGTAAAACCGCCCTGCACACTTTCAAACAGATAGCCATACTCTTTACCCTGTTTTACAGCTTCCGAAATCAACATTTTACGTAACTGCTCATCGGTATATGGGTTTGCGGTTTCTACAATTAAATTAGATTGTCGGGAAACAGGCTGCAAACCGGCAGAAGCGCGGGCATGCCCGTTAGAAGTTTCAAAACCATCAATAGGTTTACGGGTAGTTAAGAAATCTTTCAAAATTCCGTTTTCAATGGCAACCACCCTTTTTCCTTTTACACCCTCATCATCATACATATAGCTGCCGTTAAGTGGATTCCCCTTATATTCTTTAATAGTAGGGTCGAAAATTACGGTAATATCGGGGTGCAATACAAGTTCATCTACTTTTTTCTTGAAAGTTTGGGCATCGGTTTCATTTTTCATTCGATAACTTTCAACTCTATGCCCTAAAATTTCATGGAAGAAGACGCCGGCTGCCTCTTTCGACAAAATTGCCGGACCGGTAAATGCATCTGCCACATGTGCCTCTTTCATGGCAATAAGTTTTATCCTCATACTTTTCATATCTGCCTGTATAACATCATCTTCCGGCAATCCTTCCGGAGTAAATGCAAAATAGCTTTTATAAAGCGGCATTTTCATTCCATCATCAGCTTGCGTTTCTGTGTATGTATGTAAACGGGCACCGGTTGAATTTTGAACAATTGAACTACCCTCGTTAGAAATAAAATAGTTTCGAACAACTATAAAAGAAACTCTGGCAGAACCTCTTACAATATCTTTATCTTGTGCAAATTGCAGTGTATAGTTTTTTAATTTAGTTTCCCATTCTTGTATGTTAAATTTAAAGTCAGAAAAAAAGACAGGTTTTTCATAATATTGTTCCGGTGTAATATCTGAATAGTCATCACTTTTATCTTCTGCTTCTACTAACAATGACGTATTGGTTTTAACTTTTAGATATTTTTTTGCAGCACTTTTATAAGCGCGCTCTGTTTCACGCCACAGCGATTGAGCAATAGATTTTGAATCATCATCTAAGGAGAGGCGCACAGAACTATATGAAGAAAAATCAAACTCAATATCTCTATCTCCCCGAATTTCTCTTGTATTATCCATATTTTTATTTCCAACCCTCACTTGAACTGTTAGCGTTCGTTCTTTGTTTTTGCTTGAATTATCAATTACACCGGAGGCGGCAGATATTGAATATCGCTCAGTTTCTTCAATACGGTAGCTCAACAAATAAGCCGGCGGGTTTTGTTCTTTTAAATAGCGCATATTTCTATCTAACTCTTTTTGAATGATTTGAAGCAGTTTATCTTCCTGTGCACTATTCTGTCCGGCAGCACACAAGATTAAAAAGGAAAAAAGGGTTGTAAGAAGTTTTTTCATGTTATTTTTTTAAAAATTTAATTGTGCAAAATAACATGAATTTTTGAAATTACATTGAAGTATTTTATTGGTGCGTTTATTTTCAAACATACAAATTAGAATCCCCGTAGCTTAGAAACCGATACCCGTGTGAAAGTGCATGTTCATAAATTCTCCTCCATTCTTTCCCTAAGTAGGAAGAAATGAGCAGTAATAATGTGCTTTTTGGTTGGTGAAAATTGGTAATCAATCCTTTGGCAATTCTATGGCGGTAATGTGGCAAAATCATCAAGCTTGTGGTGGCATGAATTTCAAAGAGATTGTTTTCTTTAAAGTAATGGATTAGCGCTGTCAGCGCATCATCAACAGAAACATCTTGCAACTGTAGATTTTCGTAAATTTCAAACTGTTCAACCTGAAATGGTTGCTGAATGTTCAAAAACAACTTAGCTCCCATAATAAACAGCGATTCTACTGTACGCGCTACCGTAGTGCCAACCGCAATTATGGTTTTGTGCTTGTTTTCAAAAAGGAACTCAACAATATCTTTTGAAATTATAATTTGCTCCCAGTGCATTTCATGTTCTAAAACGGAATCGGTTGTGATGGGTTTAAAGGTGCCTGCGCCCACATGAAGGGTTATGTTTTTCAGTGCAACGTTCTTTTTTTTAAGTGTTTGCATCACTTTCTTAGAAAAGTGCAGTCCGGCAGTAGGTGCAGCAACGGAGCCTTTTTGTTTGGCGTAAATAGTTTGGTAGCGCAATTCATCTGCCTCGTTTGCCTCTCTTTTAATATAAGGTGGGAGCGGCATTTTCCCGTAAGCCTCCAACCACTCTGCGAAGGATATTGTTTCATCTTCCCACATAAAAGTAACCAAAAAAGCATCTCCTACCATATCCCCCTTTTCGGCAGTAATTCTAACCACACTGTTCACACTGTTCGGCTGAGGCTCCGCCTTGTTCGGCATCATTACATCAAACGCAATAGCATCTCTAAACTTCTTTGCATTTCCCACCAAACATTTCCATGCAACCACGCCGGTTTTGGAAAATGCGGTTGCAATATCCCTTGTAGGGTAAACCGGCTCCAACAGAAACACCTCTATTTTTGCACTATATTGATTTTGAAGCAACAACCGCGCATGAATTACTTTAGAGTCGTTAAAAATCAGGGGGTAGTCTTCGTCCAAAAAACCCGGTAATTGCGCAAAAGTAGCGTCGGTAATAGTATTATTTTTGTACACCAACAATTTGGATTGGTCTCTATCTTCAAGCGGGAAAAAAGCTATCTTCTCGTTTGGTAAAATGTAGTCTATATCAGAAAGATTAATTTGAGGAAGCATGAAATGTATGAAGGCGGAACAAGTACAGAAACCATTGCATCGTTGGGTATAATGATTGTACTTGTCATAATAGTTATGTTTTTTTTAATTACGCTGCAAATATCCATAAAAAATCCGATTAAGTAAAATTGGCTGTAATTTTTCCAGGGCAAAATCATTAAAATTGGTTATAGCGCATGAGCACTCTTTGCCGTTCATTTTTCGGCAGCCTTGTTCTTGTTTTAATTCCATAGGGTAAATGATTTAGGTTAAACTTGGTCAACCTATTTCAAGACGGGACAATCATAATTTTTCCATTTTTGTTTTATACCGATTAGTGTGTACGGATATTCCTTATCTTAATCCAAAGAATCTCCATTCTTAAGATGCCTGATATTGTTACTGTTTCTCCGTTCTCATAAACTACCTCCATATCAATGATATGTGTTCCGGTTTCAAATTCCCTATTCCAAGTTGGCAAGTCTGTTAATTCCGGTTGAGGCTCACCGTTAATCAACCATTTTATACTTCCTTGTTCCGCATGCAGCCCCTCAATTTCCGCTTGAAAATGCACGTTTTTGTTACAGAAAATAGTGTCCTGTAAACTTGCATGATGAATATTATTTGCATAAAACGCTGTATTTACCTCACAACTCTTTATTTTCAGAATACCTGTTTTAGAAATAGTATCTTCGTTTTCAAAACGTACCCACATTCTTATTTCATGTTCTCCGACGTAAAAAGTTTCGTTCCATTCCAATTGATTATAGGGTAAATTTTCCTTTACTCCGTTAACGTACCATTCTATGCTGTCCATATCTACACCCATATTTTCTATTTCGGCACGAAAATTCACATTGCCTGTACAAAAAGTTGTATCTTGTAAATCTTGAAAATGAACATTATTGGCATAAAACGCTGCATCTAAATCTCGCATGGCAGAGCTTGCAAGATAGTAATAGGATGAAGAGTAACCTCCTGCGTAGCATAAAACGATAAGACCTTCGGGATTGGTAAAGGTGTATGATGCAGTATTATTCGTGAGATGCATACGATAAAACGACATCTCTGCTGCAGCATTGCTTATCCAATTACCACCGGTTAGCACTGTGGGAGGCGCTCCTTCGATAGAAACTTTTGTACTGTCTTTCGCGTCGGTGGGCGAAACCACTAAAGCATAATGCCCTGATAATTGTGTTATTCCATTAGGTATAAAAGGGGCTACTTGTGCATAAGGAATAGTTTGCTCTATGGCAGGTATCCAACATTGTGCAGGAGCAGAAATGGTAAGGTTTAAACTCGCTAGAAAAGAGCACACTCCTACCGGTTTATTGGCTACAATATAGCAACCTGTGTCAGATATTTGCAACTCAACAAAATCGCCGGCTTGCATATTGCCAGGGTCTGTTTGCGCTCCCGGAATTCCGTATCGTACTGTACCACCTGTTAAGGTAATACGGGTGCTGTCTTGCGATGCTACAATACGTACAATATCACCGGTAAAATGTGTAATCGGCACAAAAAAACTTTTACTCCAAGTATTTATTGGCGCCAATTGTTGCATTAAACAGCTATTGGCTCCTCCTACATAAGGAATACCAACCAAAGGATTGACTGCAAAAAAAGCCACAGGATGATTGGCATTAATATAAGAGCCTGTTATATCAGGGGGAGTAACCGTTCTGTAATAAACTTGCCCTGCATTAAGTGTGGTTACAGAATCCTCATTGTGATACAGATATGTACCATTTTGTGTTGCCACTACCGCGTAAGCATCAAACCCAATAGGACTAGAATTTGTATATGATATTCCGTAATAATCCGTACCCAGCGCTGTAACCGGTAAAATATTGGTGGCATCAAGTGAACCCGGAGTATGATTCATTGCATAAACCGAAACCGGCTTAACGCTGGAAATATATACACTGTAATCAGTAACCCCCATAACAGTATTATATACTGCTTGTTTCTGTTCCAAATCAAGATTGTAAGTATATACTTCATGTGCACCTATACTAAAAGTAATTGAATCTTCTAAGTAAGTAAAATAGATGATTCCTGTGGTTGGAGTAGTATTACCGTTTACAATGCGAATCTGCAAGCGAAACGAGGTTGCTGTGGGCGCCACACTTGCGTTTTGCCCAAACGTCAACCAAAATTTATTTCCTGTTGTGTTTTGCGCATAAACAGATAAAAAGCAAAAGATAAATATTATAATGATATAGTAAACTTTTTTCATGGTGGCAAAAGTATTATAATTTATTAAAATAAAAATTATTTTTGTTGAATAAATATTTAGTGAAATGTCATCTAACATCCAACATTCTCAAACACCATTTTCAATTTCATATCTCTTAATTTTTTATGAAATATAACTAATAATTTTGCAGATAAGTACCGAATATCATCTCTAAATTTATCACATCTCAAACCTGTGCCGTTGGTCTGTGCAGCACTCCGGCTGAAGCAATGCAATCATCTCCAAGAAAATATCGCTGTGGTTTTGTGGAGATTTTACGCCAAAACTGTGCATGAGTTTTGCATAAAACCGGTAGTCGTTCCACTCAAATGAGCAGGGACGCACCGCCTCAAAAGGTTGCGCCACTTTGAAAGATGAAGTGAAACTGCCGCCCAACTCTATCGCAAAGTTCATCGGCAAAATTAAATCTGCCAACGCCGTGGTCTCATTTTCAAAAACAGATTGTACACAAAGAAAATCGGTTTTTTCAATAGCTTCTTTGCAGAAAGGATATTCGCCCACCATATCTTCTCCGAAAATGAACAGATTTTTTACTTTTCCATTTTGCAACAATGTTCCCGGACACGTTGTATCGGTGGGTAAATACTCTACCTCCCAAATCTTCTTAACAAGTTCTAAATAATCGCCTTCCCACTTCCTAAAGCCGGGTCCATATTCCTGAAAAATTCCCATGTCGTACAGTCCTTGCGTGTTGCAATCGGGTTTTAATAACATCAAACCTGAAAATGTTTTGCCTTGTTTTTCAGTTAATAACATAAGGTTTTTAAATTCAAGGAATGTTTTTAAATCACCGCTTTTTTCAGAGAAAATAAACACAGATTCCGGCGTTTCAAGTATCTCATTCACAAATTGCACTACCGTTTCGTTTGATATATGGGCGCGTTGTAATAAATCGCTGTAGTTCAGCGATAAAATGTGGGTTTTATATTCATCAAAACATTGCGCCAGTCCATTTACATAGATCCCTTTCTCTAAGCTGTTTTCTAAGATATAGTAATTAACAGCCGTAACAAAAGAATGATATTCGTTAACATACATTATATTATCCACACGATAGGATAATGAAGAGGTTGTGTTTTCTGTAATCAAAGTAACCGGCGTATGATTTTCTACTCTCGAATTTTGCACAAAATGGCTGATTACCGGATGCTCTTTTGCCAAATCCGAACCTACAATATAAATATGTTTTGCGCCGTGCAATTCTCCAACAGGCAAATTGTCGTTTTTATTCACATTAAACTGCAATCCGCGTTGCATAAAATAAGAGGAACTTATAGCGTTTGTTCCC
>Ga0123353_10012738_pt1 | contig 11990 bp, 13 predicted proteins | sample TergutLab28metaG_3_FD_92763 | JGI IMG/M metagenome (GOLD analysis project Ga0123353, IMG submission 92763) | Labiotermes labralis P3 segment gut microbial communities from Petit-Saut dam, French Guiana - Lab288 P3 | ecosystem: Host-associated > Arthropoda: Insects > Digestive system > Gut ... | reverse complement strand
CCGTTGCGCTGACCACGTGACACCCCTCTATCCGCAAAAGTTGGCACTAACTTCGCCGACCGGCGGCGGCCGCTCTGTCGGTATAGTTCGCGTGCGGACTAAGGCCACGGAGTTTGTTTTTATACTCAAATTTGGTGCGATTAACCTCAAAATTGTGCATGCCTCTGATGTCTGTAACTCTTGACTTTTAAGCACCATTTGGCACGTAATATGTACTTGTGTTCATGATCTAACTTCATACAAGATTTCACATACCTAGTACAAGTGGCTGATTCGTTACCGCCTTTGAAGCGCAAGATAAAGGAAACATGTTATTTTGCGTTCTTACAAAAAAAAGTTAGTTTTCTATGGCAAAGTTGCATGTTCCGAAACGTTTGTTAGCGTGCGTATTTTCAATACCTCATGTACATGCGGCCCCTGTCGCTGCCAACTTACGGGTTCACATGTTCAGAAAATTGTTATTATATATCATATGAGGTTGAAATGCAATGTTGTGGCGTTCTCCATTGGTGTAACGTTCATATCAGCTTTCAAAAAAAATCGGTCATTTCGTTGGAAAGTTAAGAAGTTGAAACCCACCACCGACATCATAATGATTTAATTTGTTTAATTTTACGTAATTTGATGGAAAGGCAGCAGGCTGAAAAGAGATGGAGGGTGGTGATGATTCCTGTCACATTCAGTAACTCCGTCGTCAATATTTGCACTTTGCTTTAATGGTAGCAAATACCACACATTCCGGTCCCAGTGGCCGCGCGGTGTAAGGTGTAGGTCTACGGCCGCTCGCCAGCTGAGATTGTGGGTTCGAATCCCACCGGGACGTTTGTCTGTTGTGAGTGTTGTGTGTTGTCAGGTAGAGGTCTCTGCGACGGGCTGATCACACGTCCAGAGGAGTCCTACCGACTGTGCTGCGTCGCTGTGTGTGATCTACAAGCCTAAAGAATGAGGAGGCCTTGACCCGCGTTTGGCCGCAGCGCCAGAGGGGGGGGGGGAATTTCGTACATTCTGGCAAGGTTTTGGAGAAAAGTTTGTGACATTTTTGGGTGTCTTCTAGGTCCGGTCTACGAAATGCAACATTTACCGTATTTTGCGCGCCATAAGACGCTACAAGTAATAAGACGTTCCCCTTATTTATCAAGATATTTTTGCGGATTTAATAGCTTGACTACATAAAATATTACCCGGTGTTGAGACGCACAGTGAATTTTTGGCCACATTTTTTAGGGTAAAAATTGCTTCTTATATGACGGGAAATACGGCACACCTTTGTACGTATTTAATAGTTTGATTTTCAGCCGTTCCGTGTTGGATCAGACTAGCAGTAGTACAATTTCTAACCAAATCTGTGTTGCGGAATCACAATTTAAACACCGCTAATTCTTCAGCTTACCATCGCACCGGTGGACCCTTCTCTAAATTCCCTCCGCGCGCCTCTCAGCCTTCATGACTGTCATTGTTACAATAATTATAAGGCATTTTTTAAGTTTGCAGTTCTCACTTATCCCTTCCTCTTTGTTATATTCAAAAACTCCTTTCCGGTAATCACAGTTTTTGTTCTTCCGTACGGACAGAAGACTGGTTGGACCTCCGGGCCGGTCTGGACACTGTAGGAAGAGGAACGTCTCTTGTCCGTGCTAGGAATCAAACCCCGATTTTCACTTTTCCCAAAATGTAGCTTTGTCACTGTATTTACTGAGTTGTACGGGCTCCAAAAATTCAGTGTGATGTTGCTACACAGGCAGTAGCAGTAGCACCTCCAGGAATGTATCCAGATGTTAGCTGTCCTTAAACCCGATCTACTTTGTTTTCACCGCTCTCCGTGATAACATCATTTGCAGATACATGCATCTGGAGCCTTTTTTTTGCTGCACAGTATCGTATATATAGAGCGTAGTGGTACCTCTGCGATGGCGCTGTTGAGGCGGAGTTTCTAACCATTAACTTGGTAATGAGGCACGGTTAAGCCCTAACGACTGCCGTTTCGAAACGGAGAAAGACGATTTTTAGACACCCAACTTCTTCGTCTCTTTGCCTCTTCTGTTATTCTGCCCTCTCCCTGTTTCCAGTTTCTTCTTTCCATATCCTTCTTATTCCTTACCTTCTTCGTTTTTAGTTCTTCTCATTCTCTCTCATCGTACTTTTCTACTCTTCTTCGCATTCTTCGTGTTGTGTCCTACTTTTATCCCTTCCTTTCTTCTCCGCCTTTTTCTTCCTCTTTGTCTGATTGATATATTTGTTAAATGCATTTGGGTTGATACCCGGTGGCAGTAGTACAGTACACATTTACACACAAAAGCACAGTACACATTTACACACAAAAGCACAATACACATTTACACAAATTTATTCGTAGGTTTCCTTCTATCAGTTTTTATGATTTCTCTTCACTTTCACTCTGTCCGACTTCTTCGTCCACATATTGAACAATAAACATTTACATCTTGTCGTACCCTAAAAACGGGTTGTTCTCATCCTGTTATTTATCATCCATCATTTATCCATAAGGTGAGGTCTACTTGTTCATCGCAGGCCTAAGATGTGAGACGTCTGTTATCAGCCCATACAGAAGTTTCGTAAATGCCTTCTGTTTTGCCTTAAGAGACGTAATGTGACTTATAGTTCCGGACTTCCTATTTCTGTCTGTCTGTCTGTCTTTAAGCCGGCTGATAAGTCAACATTTTAGTCCCAGACTCTGTACGGTGTCATGCATTTCAGTCGTCTGCAAACACTTAGATGTGCAGGTTGTGTAGAGGGAACTAACTCGAATGACGGAATGCAATTCGTGTCCCTCCACCTTAGTTACATTGTGCATTGTGCACTGTGCACTTTGCCACCATCAGTACCAACAACAGGTCTGAGAAATCAAAGAGGAACAAAAAGCAGTGTGTGGCAACCGGTGAGGGCGGAGGAAGTCGCAAAAAGAAGACAGCTACGCAGAGGCGTGAAGAATAATCTGTGTTCGTTCTTTACCCTGACCCGGTTTTATTAGACCCATTATTATAATTGAGGCTATAGATCAGAATATTGCCATCACTGAAGATTTCTGTATGATGTTCAATAGATTATCCGTTCAAATTCTAGGTTATTCACAGTCATGCAGTCAGTGTTACTGCATGGAGTTGTCGTTTTGTCGGTCATGACTTTAACCTAAATAATTTACTAATTCAATTCATAACTCACGGAATGTTATTAAGGCGACCAAACGGTTTAACGTTGGTTAGGGAAATAATGGCCGTGTATTCCATGAAACATACGTATGCACTTTGTGGGCACAATGAAGAGCCTTTTAGTTTTAAAGTAAGTGGTGTGTATAGTTAACATACCAATATATATAAAGGTAAAGTGTTACAGGCCCGGTGTGGCCCAGAGGGTGGGTAGAGGTATAGCTCTACTCTTCCATGACCGCGGCACTAGAAGGGGGTGAGTGGTCAGCAGCACGCCCCTGCCGCACTTTACCCCCGGGAAAGACCCGGTACCCATCTTACAGAAGGCTGGGTAGGCCCCAAGGCCGGTCTGGACGGGCGGAAAAATCTCGTCCCCACCGGGATTCGATCCCGAACCGTCCAGCCCGTGGTCAGTCGCTATACCGACTGAGCTACCCGGCCCACATACATATATATATATATATATAGCGCTAAATATTGTAAAGGAATGAACGCAGTATGACCGAGCTATATGATACATACAGGGTGATGGTTCAAGTTTGTTTGAAGACTTTTGTGAGATTCTCCAGTACAACGCCAAGATAAACATTAGACACCGCTGTCACCATAAATCTCGAGTATGATTTACTTCAGGTTAATCTTACTGTAGGCTGCGATATTCAGAGAAGTAGCTTAGAAAATGTGTCTTCCCTTTGGCCTGCACTAAAATATAGCGAGAGACGTTATAAAACATGTCTCAAGACAAAATTATACGCTGGTCGCACTTTATGGTCTCACAGTGTGTTTGGGATACAAACTTGAAGTGTTACTGCTTAGCACTTGCTCTGTTGCACGTTCTGCAATTCGGGAAACGCGAATGAAATGTTTATTGTGCGCTTTAATGCGTCTTATATTATACACGTGGGCATTACTTTGCGTCCTTTTTGAGGGGGCTCTTATAGTGCCCTGCAGACCCAATGGGCGACGGTTTTGAAATCGTAATGAGTCGAGTTGTAACTAAGACCAGATTTATTACCGCAAGTGAGTCTGCAGTGATACCAATACGATAAAGTTGGGACATCATAGTAAACTGGGTTTTGTTTTCTGGAGATATCGTTGTCGATCTTGGGCTGCTGAACCATATATCCAAACGTGGCCCTTTTATCAGTTGATGATGTTCTTTAGGGGTTCTGCTCCGTGAGTATACGAGTGTTCTGGCGATTAGGGGGGGCATTTGTCTACTACATGGCTCAGAAACCCGGGGAAAAAAAATACCATAAACTGGTCAACAACCGCTGTGAGAGTCTCAAAACGTATAACCTTTTCGGGCGCTTTTGTTATTGCTTCGTCAAGTCTGTCTGTCCGTCTGTCCTCATGGAACAACTCGGCTCGCACTTGACGGATTATCATGAAAGTTTATATTTGAGGGTTTTGTATAATATCTGTCGAGAAAATTCAAGTTACATTAAAATCTGACAAGAATAACGGGTAATTACATGACGAACAATGTATGTTTGTGATCATATCTCGCTCATTTCTTCTTAGAATGAGAAATGTTTCACACCAACGTTTTAGATAAAACCAAGCAAACATTTTATATTCGATAACTTTTTTTTTTTTTTGGAAATTGTACCGTTTATGAGATAATGTAGAAAAATATTATACGCACAGACAAGCCACAGATGACACTATAATACGGCGCATGCGCTTTGTATGTTGGATAGCTAAGGCTACAAACACACTCCGAATGTGTAATACTTCTTGCTTTTCCATGGCAACAATGGTTACGCGAACACGCCGCATTGTTACGTTACATGCGTACGTTGTCTGTCTTATGTTCTTTTTTTTTTCTGTATCGTTACTGGAAAGTTAAGCGATAATTTGTTGAACTGTGGCAGCCTAAAATTCCCTTCTTTACAGACAACGTAGTATGTCTGTGTTCCAAATACCACCCACAGTTACGGAAACTATTTCGCTGTTTGTTTTTAGAATCGCGCAAAGTAGGATATATGTCAAAAATGATTTGTTCTAACAGTGGTTATTTCATGTGACGTTTGCCATAGTACGAAAAAGATATGCGTTTTGCCCACACAATAGCCCACCCCACCCCAAATTTATGTTTATATGTGATGTATAATTTGTGTGCCTGAATTAAACGAACCGTCTTAGTAATGGAGAGGCATTATGTTTCTTGTGAGGTACGAATTGAATTTTGATTGCATTGCTGGTACTAATGTCATTCGCCATTGTTTTATTGGGTTATGCCACTATGTCGTCGTTCCAGTTTCTTCAGTTTTACTGACCAGTAACAAAAGAGTGGACCAAAGACGCTGGACTGTAGCGTTGACCACATCCGACTCTCACATTCACTGTAAGGAGAGTCACACAGTTCCCCGACACACAGACATATTAACCCCTTACAGCACAACGGTAACTATGTATACCACGCGTTATTTATTTTTTATTCTTTTTTATTCTGAGAATAATTAATGATCACTATGTGCAACAGCATAAGATATTTGACATGTGTAATCGAGGCACGGTGTGTTGTCTGTGAAATTCGAATTTTGAATTTGTAGGTGCGAACGATGGGTGATACAGGCTCTTTTGTTGTTATTTATGTTGACAGCGGATACTTTATCACGGGTTTGGATCTTGATTTTGACGGTGCTGGATTACATACAGTATCGTTCCGCCAATACTTTGAAAAGTAAAAGAACGAACAAAAGCAAACATACCGGAGAAAGAAATGCCAGGATAAATATTTTGTTTCGGCTGTCGTGGCAGTTCGTGTATGCACTTCACTGATCTTCTATACAGACTTCTGTTGAAGAGAGGAAACTGGGATCCTTGGCGCCTCCAAGTCACGGTATTAGTTTCATACATCTGGGAACTGCAACAAAATAAATGTCCGTTGAATGACAGAAAATAAAAAAAAAAATCGAAATTGGGACAAAGCCGTCGTTGTTGCTATAAGTTCGGTTTTTTCCCCCCCCAATTTTTTACTCAGCGTCTGTTATTTTACTGCAGGAGTGACTGTAATGTACAAAAATACCTTAACATTAAAGAAAACGCAAATATATAGATGCTGTTTTTCTTACGATTACCAAGATAAACGGAGATTATTTTTGTAAATTGTATCCGAAATACATCTTTTCTGCGAGGTTATGTAAGAGGAGCATTATTTTATGATATGATATATTTGTTAACTGCAGTTGGGTTGACACCCGGTGGCGGTAGTACAGTACACATTTACAGACAAACAATACACAGAAAAACACAATGAAACAGAATACACAGAACAGAACATACATAACAAGAAGAATACGTAAACATAACAATTAGAAATCATAAACATTACAATACAAATACACAATTTACAAAATTAAACAGAAGCATACAAAACATACAACCATATATACAATGATAAAAAATTGAACAAAAAGAATTTTGTAAACATCGATTGGAAAAGCGGATCATATTCAGAGCCCAAGGGTGAATGTATATTGAGTGTTGAAGACCACTATCGATACTTATACGTAATATATACTTTTGATTTTGTACTTGTGAACTTATCGACGAACTGACAATAATTGGGAATGTGCATTATAATCAAACCATAAACGTAGATTCGTTAACGTATCCATATGTTTGTCATTATGAATGTTAACAGATTATGTTAACGTTACAAAGAGGTTAGTTGGTCGCTGCAAGAGCATACTAGATTTCAGAATTTCTTTGGCACAGAATAATCTTGAATCTGTGAGAGAAAACGTCTGTATGAAGGCAGCGAGGTGGCAGAAATCGTATGGGGGGGGGGTCTGAGTGTATGTGTGAGCATGTGATAAGTCCCCCAGCCAGTGTTCACACTGAGGCAGGCGGCAGAAGCATGGCTTACACTGATTGCATTGTTCAGTTGAGCTCATTTCCGTGCCAAACAGTTATCCATGCACACATGCTGCTCTCTCGTAGCTTGTTCAGTAACTAAACTCACCATCTTCGTCTCTACTATTTCCGTCTTCTTGTTCGTTGAATTCGGGTTGATTTTTAAATCATAGGTCTTCCTAATGAAGACATTTATTCGAAGTTTATTAAGAGCGAGATGTGTTGTGCCACAGAAGGTACGTAACTCGTTTTTCTTCTTTTGTCTTCGCGGATTGGGAAGTATAATGCCTGTACCGGTCTCAAAATCCTGTTTTGAGCGATCACTCAATTCTTCTTATTCTCTTCTTTCTGTAGTTTTGTAAACCTTTCTGCCATCTTTCTCTAAACATTTCTTCAAATGATGTCTGTTTTAATTCTGTTCGTAGTGTAATGTTGAATTTTTGTGTGTAACCAGCCTCGTGGTCTAGTGTTCAGAGCCTCCGACTACTAATCATGAGATCCCGGGTTCGATTCCCGGCTCTACTGTGGGAATTTTCCCTGAACGGGTGGATTCCCGTGGTGTCCATGGTCTGGGTAGGTTGGTAGAATTTAGGTTTAAGAGCCCTCCTGGCACTACATCCTCCTATATCACCACTAACAATATCGGGACAACGTAAATGCGCCTCATGGGCGTCCCAAACTCAGAAGTCGGTTACACTCCTGCCATGCCCAGGTGGGAGGACCACGAAGTCCACAAGGACATGTGGTGGCATTGGACGACAAAACAAAACGTTTGTGTGTGTAATGTACAAAAATACCTTAACGTTAAAGAAAACGCAAATATATGGCTGCTATTTTTCTTATGAATATCAAGATAAACAGCGATTATTTTTGTAAATTGTGTCCGAAATACATCTTTTCAGCGATGTTATGTAAGAGGAGCATTATTTTATGATATGATATATTTGTTAACTGCAGTTGGGTTGACACCTGGTGGCAGTAGTACAGTGAACATTTACACACATACAATACACAGAACAACACAATGAAACAGAATACACAGAACAGAACAACAAACATAACACTACGGCATTTTACGGCTTGTTTAAAAAATCTTCATGCATAATTTCGGACATATAATCCTGGATATTTTTCTAGGGCAATGTCTAAATTCGCGCTGACCACGCGTCCAGAGGAGTCCTACCGACTGTGCTGCGTCGTTGTGTGTGATCTAGAAACCTCAAGAATAAGGGGGCCATGGCCCGCGTAGGGCCGCAGCGCCACAGGAAATAAAAGTCTAAATTATTTAATTTATAAATTTACGTACGTGTGTCGTTTCCGAAGCTATATCTCCGACTTATTTTAGATTTCTGAGCATTTAGAACAAAAGGAAGTCACACATTTTTAGATAACTGTCCTGTTTCCTTTTGTATTTGAGATGATCTTCATTCCATAAGACAAGTGAATATTAGCGATCGAATTATCCCGTTCCATTTTACTTCAGTGTCTGTAAATAGTTCGCAGTATAAATCTATCATCCATGAACTATACGTCCTAAGCACTGCATCTATAATAATGTTACAGCATTTCAAGAATTGTCTTCGTTTTTCCGGAACAGGAAATCGAAAGTGCTTTTTTTGGCTTTTTGTGTTTTTCTTTCCGACTCGCCGTTTAGAAAATACAAACACAATGAAAATCTCATTTAAGAATCTTTCGGGACAGGAACAGACGCTGCATATTCAGGAACATTTATTTCTGTAGGCGAAATGTTCTTCATTGCTGGCGTAGTTTCGCGCGTGAATCATATTTAAAAATGTTTTTAGAAGGTCTTGACACTCATGTGGACACTCTAAATGTTCAGAGTGTAGGTCGTAAAATTAGTTTCCAATGCATACATTTTAGGGTTTTTTTATATTCGGCTTTGGAAGAGAATATTTCAGATAGAACTGCCTTGCTGTCCCGCCACGACCAGGCGTAGTTTCGTGACAGCTGAAGCATTTACAATAACGTGGCCCATATTACGTTTTTCATAGTCATTGTAGTTTGTTTCATTGCGAAATTATACACCATTATATCTTATTTTCTGACTGATACACATATAAAGAGGGGGTGGAGCAGGGGTGCACAAATCTCGGCCCACTAAAGTTTGTACCCTGGTGCCTAATGTCAGTGGACCTTCAATGTGGAACTTGCACCGTGTCCTCCTCCTGGCGCATGGAATTTGAAAGTGGTTACTATATTTTTTAAAATTTGTGTGTCGCTGCCACAGAGGAAGGCTTCCAAAAATTCTTAACCTCTTCATCACATGCAGGTGATTCGCCTTCATTTACCGGTCTATTGCATGTGTCCCCGAATGCATTCTGATCGTTGGGACGAAAGGAAATGTCCAAACCCTTGCCGGGTATCGAATCCCACGAGTCTAATTATAGCCAATTATTGGACCGAATCTGCAAGCTAATCTATTAATGGGCTTATATAGTGCCGATAATGGGTGAATAATGAATATTAGAGCCTTGGTGGAACGATACTGACACTTTGTTCATCACAGATACCGCATAGACTGGCCAGGGAGGGAAAGAAGGCCTCCGTGGCGAGAGGCCGGCGACTGACTGCCAGAGTAATGGCACAGTCTGTATTTTCTTATCCGATCTAATATTCTTCAGTATTTTAATAATGAGTATATATCGGGCCGACAAGACAACAGCAACAAAACGTAGATTGTATATACAGCCACCACACAGACGGACTTCATTATAACATCAGAATGGGTTTAACCCATGTTATTATAAATAGGACAATTTTAATATTGTCGAGGTTTTAAACATTATGATTTCGACAGCATAAAACCAATGTGAAATAAATTTAATTTTTAAATTATGTTACTAACTGCTGCATTATGTTACCAACTACTGCATTTGACATACTTGTGTAAGTTGGCAAGGTACTGCAAACTCCCTGAGGATGACACAGTAATGTCGAAACATGTTGAAGGAGTGTGATAATTTTTCAATTAATTGTGAATTTGTTGGTCCTTTTAGAAAATAGAATTCTTTAAATTCCTTCGGAAATGAACAATTTCATAGGGGCATCGTGTGAACAGCTGTGACTGCTCTGTGGCAGAAATACGGAGTTCCATACCGGGACAGATTACTGGACCCTGCACGAGAGAGGATGTTTCAGTAAAACACACACACATGTCATTTAGTGAATGTTTTTGTGTCTTTTTTTAGTCTCCAGTTTACGTCGTCCCTCCATTCTTCTTCTGACAAACCTTTCTTTTCTCTCTGCCTGCGCACAGCAGTGAAAGTAAGATTAACAGGATTATGCGGGTAAATGCCCCAATGACAAGTGCTGCTCTTCCTTATCATTTCACGCAATCCGCTTCTGTAGGATATGCTGTAATATTACTTTGTTTTGGTTTCAGTTCTACTTGGCAGTTCCTTTCAGATTTAAACTTTCAGTCTTATTTCTTTTCTTCTTTTGTAATGAAAGCAAAATGTTTACTGTCAACTCTTTATCCGTCTGTCTGTACCTTTGTGACTGAGAGTCAAAAAAATTCCCGCTGTCTCAAAAAAGAAAAGTTAGGAAATATCCACTGAACGTGATACTTCTGACATTGTCGTTCTCTTATTGCTTCTACATCTTAAATTCGTGACTATTTTCAAAAGCAAAACACTGACCGTGCGAACGTTGATAATGTGCCCTTCGTGTCGTTATGCATCATACACTATAAATTTTGTAAGCAACCAACAAGATGCAACAAATTCCGTTTATTTGTGTTTTATTGATCTTTTCAAATCAGGTCTACATGTTTCGGGCGACAAACTCGCCCATCTTCAGGAGCACTTTTTGACTGTATATACAGCTTTGGTACAATGCACCGATGGTCGGCAGCAATATCGGTGCACTGTACCAAAGCTGTATATACAGTCAAAAAGTGCTCCTGAAGATGGGCGAGTTTGTCTCCCGAAACACGTAGAGCTGATTTGAAAAGATCAATAAAAAGATTAATGAAGGGAATTTGTTGCATCTTGTTGGTTGCTTACATCGTTGCTGTAATGATGCACGGTCTCACAAACGTCAAGACTATAAATTTTCTTTGTATCTTAGTAACAGTAGTTCACGTAAACCGCAAGACATCGTATTTCTTTTAGTGATCTCGTAAATGGCGAGATTGACAGTTGAACCTGCTCGATTTGTAAGTTAGGTCGTTAATTTTTTTCTCTGACGAGCGCCCATCAGCCGCATGTCCTTCCTCCTAACTCTCCGCATTTTCCAGATCGGCTACCGCAGAACGGATTTGCATCAAATTTTATATTTGTGACGTTTATTATAATCTGTTGAGAAAATCCATATTTGTTTAAATCTTGACAAAAAAAGCGGTCATTTTACATGAAGATCTCTCAGTTCCTTTCATATTGCCAGCGACATATATAGTTCTGCAACTTAGCGACAAAGAACTAATGGTGCCTTGCCATGGAACTGCTTTCAACATTTCATATTGTTGACCGAGACCTGTGTAATTCAACAGTACACAGCGATCTCATTGTTGCGTTTCCATGGCAACAGTGTTGCCATCGCGCCACAATCTTACGTTATGAATACATTGCCTATATTGTTGTATAAAAAATTATGTCGATGAACACATTCGAATAAATATATTTAATCGTTGTGCCATACATCAGTCATTTTACATTAAACTTAGTTTAAAATGACTGTACAGGTTAGCATGTTGTATCAGAGTGTAGTGTAGTATCGTGCAGGCAAATGTTTTTATCGACTGAGCGTTTGATTAACCTTTTGATGAACCTTGGTGTCAGGCTCACACCACTAGAGAACAAACTGTGCTTTTAGTTGTCAAATTATCTTCCTTCATCACTTGGCCTCCCTGCACGTGTTCATTTCCGTGTACCAGATAGGTCTTCGAATAACATTCAGGTGATCTTGAAGGCCCCTTTATTGAATAGTGTGACAGTGGACGAT
>Ga0123353_10012737_pt1 | contig 11990 bp, 10 predicted proteins | sample TergutLab28metaG_3_FD_92763 | JGI IMG/M metagenome (GOLD analysis project Ga0123353, IMG submission 92763) | Labiotermes labralis P3 segment gut microbial communities from Petit-Saut dam, French Guiana - Lab288 P3 | ecosystem: Host-associated > Arthropoda: Insects > Digestive system > Gut ... | reverse complement strand
TATCATATGCATAACTATTACTCAATCCATGATGCTGTTCAGGACTACTTTAAACTCGGTTGACTATATATTGTAAAAATGAGATAAAAATTAAATTGTATTTTTTGATTCAGTCTGCTATAATATAAAAACAAACTGCGAGTTTATTATGCAGTTTTAATATGCAGTCTTTTTGCAATTTCTGATTGCAAAAAGTTAGCGGCGGAGGTCAAGATGCTAATTGATAATAGCGAATACATGGAACTGCTGGGCAGGATAAAAAACAAGATTTATTCCGCGCAGTACAGGGCTACCCTTGCGGCCTATGTTGAGATGACAAGGCTGTACTGGGATATAGGGAACGACATAAATTCCAAGCGCGGTTGGGGAACGGAGTTTATAAAAAACTTGGCGCAGGACATTAAGATTGAGTTTCCTTTAGCAACCGGATACTCTGAACGCAATTTACGTTATATGGCTAAGTTTGCACGGACATTCTCGTCAGAAGACCTTATTGAGAAGGTGCTTGGGCGCATTACTTGGCGGCATAATCAAATTCTTATGGATAAAAGCAGCGGCACTGAAGATTATCTATGGTACGCGGCGGAAACGGTAAAACACGCTTGGACGTGCGACGTTATGATACATATGGTCGAGTCGGATTTGTATCAGCGTCAGGCGTTAGCAGATAAGACGACTAATTATAAATTAAGACTTCCCGCGCCGCAGAGTGATTTTGCCGTGCAAACAATGAAAGACCCGTATATATTTGACTTCATTCCATTTCGTGCGGAAATAGACGAACGAGCCATTGAGGACAAGCTTGTTAAGGACATTACAAAAGTTTTATTTGAACTCGGCAGCGGCTTTGCTTATGTGGGCAGACAATATCATTTAGTGGTCGATGATGAGGATTTTTATATCGATTTGCTTTTTTACAACCTCAAACTAAGATGCTATGTTGTTATAGAATTAAAAGCACAGCCTTTCAAACCCGAGTTTGCGGGCAAGTTAAATTTTTATATTTCAGCGGTAGACAGCCTTTTAAAAACCGACCTTGACAATCCGACAATAGGGTTATTGCTCTGTAAAAGCAAAAAGAACACAATTGTCGAGTATGCGTTAAAAGATTTGCATAAGCCGATAGGCGTAAGCAATTACGAGCTTGGAAAAGCACTGCCTAAAGAGTTTGAGGCCGTGCTGCCGTCCACAGACGAGATAAAGAAGCGCATTGGTTTATTAGGAGATGCTCAGGAAAAGAGGGGGGTGCCGCTTACCAAGCCGGAGCAAAGGGTTTTGGAACTGCTAAAATCTGACGGTACTTTAACTGCAGAATCAATTGCAGATATTATAGGACGCAAAAGTCGCGCCGTTCACGATGTATTGCGGTCGCTTAAAGATAAATGCGCAATAGCCCGTGTCGGCGGCAACAAAAACGGCCGTTGGATTGTATTAAAGAATTAGTGTCCTTTAAATTTTGCAAAAACATATCGCAAAAAACATATAAAAAGAGCAGAGAGGGATGCTGAAAACGATATGAGCGAAAAGATTCATAAATATAAAAGCGCGGACAATCTGTTTAAGTATCACTACGCGTATGAGAACGTAGACGATACCGCAATAATCCATACTATGCACAGCCATAATCAATATGAGTTTTTGTATTTATTTGAGGGCGATATAGAATATGCCATAGAGGGAGCAAGCTATAAACTAACCTCAGGCGATATCGTTTTTGTGAATTATCATGAATTTCATTCGATAAAAGTTTTTAATAAAGCCATGTATCACAGGGTTGTATTTCAGATGAGCGAAAAGTTTATATCGGACAGCTTCGGCTTGACCGTGGATCTCTTCGAGCAATTTAAAAACAAGCCTATCGGGCGCGATAATTATATACCGCGGGAAACGGCGGAAAAGCATGGGCTGGACAAGCTTTTTTTGAAACTGACAAGCGTTAAAGAAGAGAACGCGGAAAACGACCTCAGAATAAAGTGTATTTTAGTGGAAATGCTGCTTAATATGCGGATGTTGAAGCATGGAAATGAAACGTTTAAAATAAAAAATAACCTGATAGAGGGCATCGTTGGTTATTTAAACGACCATATTGAACATGATTTTACGCTTGAAGAAGCCGCTGATAAATTTTTTATTTCAAAATTTCATTTATGCCGTATTTTCAAACGCGAAATAGGCATTTCCATAGGCGAATATATAACCAAAAAGCGGGTAATGTTTGCGAACTATTATATCCAACGGGGTATGTCCGCGACAGAGGCCTCCCAGAAAACCGGTTTCAATAATTATTCAAATTTCTACCGCTCTTTTGTAAAAATCTTAGGGCAATCTCCGACTAACATAACAAAAAAGTAATTAAGGTTCGTATATGGGTTATTCTAATTTATTTTGAGAGAGTTTCGCATACCCATGCGCAGGTCAATATTTGCAATATATTGGTCAATACAGTGTATTGACTTGATTTATTTTACATGGTATAATTAAGAAATTCATGGAGGTAACAATGACAACAAAAAATACGACGGTGGCGGTAATAGGATGCGGGTCAATAGCGAATAACGCGCATTTTCCCGCATTATCCAAGATGGAAAACGCGCGGATAAAATACGCCGTGGATTTGATACCCGAACGCGCTGAAAAGGCTAAAGCGGCGCACAGGTGCGAAAAGGCGATAACGGATTATACTGAGGCGTTGGCCGACAAGGAGGTCGAAGTGGTTTTTGTTTTGACGCCGAATTATTCGCACTACACGATTACGATGGACGCGCTGAACGCGGGTAAACACGTCTTTTGCGAAAAACCCGTTACGGTAAATTATAAGCTGTCAGCCGAAATGCGGGAGCTTGCGAATAAAAAGAATTTAATGCTGAATATCGGCGTCTGCAACCGTTTTCACCGTTCGGTCGAACTTTTAAAGGAAATGGCGGAGCGCGGCGACTTTGGGGAAATATATCACGTATATTGCTCGTTCCGCAGGTTTCGCTGTATACCCGGCCTAGGCGGTGATTTTACGTCTAAGGCGAAATCGGGCGGCGGCGTGCTAATCGACTGGGGCGTTCATTTTTTGGATTTAATTCTTTACATAATAAACGCTAAGGTCAAAACTGTATCCGCAAATTGTTACAGCAAGCTTGCAAAAAATATAAACGATTACGTTTTTAAAAGCATGTGGGCGGGGCCGCCCAAGCCCGACGGAATCAACGACGTCGAGGAATTTGTCACAGGCTTTGCGCGTACGGACAAAGCAAGTATATCTATAAACGGTGCGTGGGCACAGAATATCGACAAAGACGAAATGTTCATCGACTTTTTGGGCGACAAGGGCGGTGCGCGCCTTGAGTACGGCGGCAAGTTTACGCTTTACGGCAGCCGGGACGGCGGGCTTTATGAAACGGCGCCCGATTACGATATTCCCAATATGTACGAGGAAGAGGACAGGGCGTTCTTCGATTCTATCGCAAGCGGCAAAAAGAACAGAAGCCATATAGAATACGTCATCGAAACCGCGAAAATCATGGACGCGATTTACGCGTCTGCCGAAAGCGGTAAAGAGATAGTGTTGTGAAAAATATATGAACGCACGGGAAAGAGTTAAAACGGCTATGAGGGGCGGAATACCGGACAGAGTGCCGGTTTTTCCGGTTATAACGGATATGCACACAAGCTATCTGTACGGCGTTCCGCTTTGGCAGGCCGGCGTTTTTCCCCGTTTAAGGTCCGACCTTTTGGAAATGGCGGTGCGGCAGTACGGATTCGACGGCTTCGAGATGGGGGCGTGGGTCGCGCCGGCGCCGGAAAGCAAGTACGAGGTAGTTACGGACGGCGGCGAAAAAATACTGCGGGCGAACGGAAAGCCGTTACTGAAACTTTACGACGACGGCTATCCGGCCGCGATTGAGCCGGAAAAGCAGCCTCTGCTTAAAAACGTAGAACAGGTCAAAAAACTGACGTATAAAATGAGCGAGGAAATTTTCAAAAGCGGCTGTTTCGAGGAAACGGAGAGAATGCGTAAAAGGTTCGGCAATGACGCGTACATCTCCTCGACAGCCGCCGCTTGCTTTACGATGAATGGTCTTGTTTCGCGCCGCGGGACGGAGCAGGCCATGACCGACCTCTACGACGAACCCGAATTTGTACACGAAATTTTCGGATATCTAACCGCCGCCGCAATCGAGGCCGCCAAAGCCGCAGTTTCAGCCGGCGCGGACGGGCTTTACATAGGGGATGCGTTCAGCAGTTGTTCGCTCATATCGCCGCAGATTTTTAAAGAGTTCTGCCTGCCGTATTACCGGCGGTTTGTACGTGCTTTAAGGCCCTCGGGCACGGACATTTACTTGCATATCTGCGGGAACGCGTCGCCGATTTTAGAACTGATGGCGGACACGGGCGTAGACGCGATAGAACCGTTGGACCCTTTGGGCGGCGTAAGTGTCGCCGACGCCAAACGGCGAGTTGGACACAGGGTTTGCTTAAAGGGCGGCGTCAACACTATATCGCTACAATACGGCACGCCGGAGGAAGTCGTGGAGGAAACGAAAAAGGTTTTGAGCGAGGGTATGGCCAACGGAGGGTTTATACTCGGTACCGGGGACGACATTCCGCGCTTTGCCAAACCGGAAAACATCAAAGCGATGGGGGAAGCTTGCCGCAGCTTCGGAAAATATGAGAGAAAAGAGGATTAAATGTTAGGTTTCTCATTCTTTTATAACGGTAAAAAATACCGCGATAAGGACTTGAAAAAAAATTGAAAGTCGCGACGGGGCGGAAAAATACGCATTGGATTCGCTTATCGTTACGCGTGAATATAAGAAATTTCGGACCGGTGCTCTGTACGGGTTGCTTTTGTTTGAAAATATCGGCAAAAAGAACAGCGGCGTTTTATCCGAAATTTGCGATATTGACGAAACCGTAGACATAGGAGTGGAACCGGAGTTTCTGCCCCCGTGATACAGAGGATACAAGGGCGGGAAGACGACGGTATGGCGCACGGCAGGCAGCGATTGGACGCCCGACGAATTCGGCATGATACCTGAAAAAATGCATTCGGACGGCAATCGGTATACCTGCCGCGGCGGGCGTTCTTCGCAGGGGCTCGCGCCCTTTTTCGATGTTGACAACGGTGGCGGCAAAGGGTTTTTATTGGCGATAGGCTGGACGGGGCAAGGGTTCTTTTATTACCGAAAGGAAGCACCTGCCGTAAGGGTAACTGCGGGCGTAGATAAGGTGAATTTTTATTTGGAACCCGGAGAAAGGATACGCACGGCATCGGTCCTGCTTTTGCCCTACGAGGACGGCCGCGACGATGCGCACAACCTTTTCCGCAGGACGATTAAAGAAAACTTTTCATTAAAACGCGGCGAGGCCCCGGTTTCATTTGTGGTGTGGGGCGGAGCTGATTCGGAATTTTTGTGCCGCCAAATAGACCGTGCGGAAAAAGAAAAATTAGGTTTCGAATGTTTATGGGTTGACGCAGGCTGGTACGGAGATTATGAGGAGGAATGTCCCGACGAGTTTACGGGCAAATGGTGGCAGTATGTCGGAGATTGGATGCCCAACAAAAGAGTGCACCAAAAAGAATTGAAGGACGTTTTCGCGCGGGCAGAAAAGGCCGGAATGCGGCCTCTGCTTTGGATAGAACCCGAGCGCGCACGGAAAACTGCCGGGATATACGGAGAACGCCCCGAATTATTTATTGCATTGGAAGGCGAGGATAACGTGCTTTTGGATTTGAGTCGAGAAGATACGCGGCGTTGGATGTTCGGTATAATAGATTTTTATGTTAATGAATTGAATTTGTATTGTTATCGGCAGGATTTTAATATGGATCCGCTGCCGTATTGGGAAAACCGCGATACCGAAAACAGGAAAGGTATCACGCAAATCAAACATATTACGGGCATGTACGAAGTATGGGACAATCTGCTTACGAAATATCCAAACCTGATTATCGACAACTGCGCGTCCGGAGGCAGAAGAATAGATATCGAAACACTTAAAAGGTCAATTCCGCTGCATCGTAGTGATTTGAATTGCGACTTTGACTTTAACCCTAATCATGTTCAAAATCATACCATCAGATTTTCTTACTGGCTGCCCTATCACGGTTGCGGTGCGGGAAAATATCCGTTCGACATTTACAGAGCGAGAAGCTGTCAGTCTTCAAGTTTTGCGACGAGCTTTTTAGGATACGGAGCATGGGAAAACGACGAATATGATATGGGCGCGATCCAAAAAAATATCTCCGAGTTCAAATCAGTTCAACGGTTTTTCGCTTGCGACTATTATTCCGTGTTCGGGTTTCCGAGAGACGATACCGCGTGGGCGGGCTGGCAATTTCATGATCCTGAAACGAACGAGGGTATAGTGGCTGCGTTCCGGCGCGACGAGTCACCATGCGGCGAAGCGACGGTATTTTTAGGCGGGCTGTCCTCCGGCTTGTATAAATTTGAGAACGCTGATACGGGGGAAAGCTCTATGATAAGCTCGGCTGAAATTGTAGAAAAAGGATTTTCTGTTGCAATCTCGGAAAAAGGGGATTCGCGTTTGTTCAGATATAAAAAAATATGATAAGAAATTATAAAGTATCGTTATGAAAATCGGGGTATTATTAGAGAGCTTTAAAAGGAACAAGTTAGGAAAGTATTAACGGTACAGAGGAGCTTTAATGAAAACTATCGGATTTATCGACTATTTTTTGTCGGAATGGCACGCGAACAACTACCCAGGATGGATAGATGAATTGTGCGCGGCGGAGGGCAAAGATATCCGCGTTGCTTATGCGTGGGCGGAGCTTGACAAATCGCCCTACGACGGCGTAACGACCGGCGAATGGTGTAAAAAGTACGGGGTTAAAAAGTGCGGCAGTATTGCCGAGGTCTGCCGTAAGAGCGATTATTTGATAATTTTATCGCCCGACAACCCCGAAACGCATTTGCGCTACGCGAAAGCCGCGTTAAAATACGGAAAGTCCACATACATAGACAAGACATTCGCGCCCGACCTGCCGTCGGCGAAAAAGATATTCGCGTTAGCCGAAAAATACAATACTCTCATGTTTACCGCGTCCGCTTTGGGTTGCGCCGATGAATTAAACGAATTCTCAGCTCCCGTGCATTCAGTCATCACGACGGGCGGCGGCGGGTCGCTTGAACGCTATTGTATACACCAACTCGAAATGATCGTAAAATTGATGGGCGCGGGAGCGAAACGGGTTATGAGTATGTGCGCCGGCAAGAACGCGTCCGCCGCGATCGATTACGGCGGCGGCAGGGCGGCGGTTCTCAATTATTCGGGTGGCTTCGGCTTTTCAATCAGCGTGGAATCCGGAACGGAAGGAAGCGATACAAAACATTTGCCGGTAAAATCAAACTTTTTTCAAAACTTGATGAAAGACATATTAAAGTTATTTGAAACGGGAGAACCCGCTTTTTCAAAGGAGCATACGCTCGAAGTCATGGCGGTACGGGACGCGTTGCTTAAATCGCAAAAGACGCCGTTAAAATGGATAAAGGTATGAAAAAGTATAAGTTGGCGATTATCGGCTACGGCGGCATGGGCTCGTGGCACGCGGAAAACATTACTAAACGTATCAGCCGCATAGAAGTTTGTGGCGCGTACGACATTAAGCCCGAACGCCGAGCCGCCGCCGAAAAGGATGGGTTCAAGGCGTTTGCTTCCGCGGAAGCGCTTTTTGAGACCAAGCCGGATATCGTGCTTGTGGCGACACCCAACAATTTTCACAAAAGCTACAGTATCGCCGCGATGAAACGTGGTTGCGCCGTTGTTTGCGAAAAGCCCGTATGTCTGAACAGCCGCGAATTGGAGGAAATAATCGCGGTCTCTGAAAAAACGGGCAAGCTGTTCACCGTACATCACAACAGGCGGTGGGATATCGACTATCATATCGTTAAAAATGTTTTACGGGACAATCTGATAGGCAAACCTTATTTTTTGGACTCCCGTTTGTTCGGCAGCAAGGGCCTGCCCGGGGATTGGAGAAGCGCGAAGGCGGCGGGCGGCGGTATGCTGTACGATTGGGCGATCCACATGATAGACCAGGTGCTTTGCCTAATCGATGACGAGGTAACGAGCGTCTATTGTCAGGCTTTACGGGTGAATTTCAAAGGGGTAGACGACTGCGACAGAATACTGCTCACGTTTAAGAACGGTTTATGCGTGCAAATCGTCGTGGACACCTGGTGTTATATCGGCGAGAACCGCTGGCATATCAGCGGTGACGACGGAACCTTGGTAATCCACGACTGGCTGGACATAAACGGTAAAATCATCAAGGCGAACATCAAGGAAATCGATTGGGAGCGGGGAATCATTTTTACTCCTACAGGACGAACCAAGACTATGGCGCCTCGCCCGAAGGAAAATTTGGCTGAACTGCCGCTGCCGACTCCGCAGGGTGCCGATGCGCCGCATTGGGAGGAGTTTTACGAAAACGTCGCCGCCGTTCTGGACGGTACGGCGGAACAGCTTATCACGCACGAACAACTTCGTAGAAGTATGAAAGTATTGGATGCGTGCTTTAAATCGGCGGCGCGAAACGCGGTAATCAAATTATAAAGTATCGTTATGAAAATAGGAGTATTATTAGAAAGTTTTAAAAAGCCTTTCGCGGAAAGCGTAAAAGCGGCTGCAAGGCTCGGCTTATCCGGCGTTCAAATCTACGCTAAGGACGGCGCGGTGTACGACGGCATGAGCAATGCGGAGATTGCCGAGGTTAAACGGGTGCTGAACGGCGAAGGGTTGGAGATATCCGCGCTGTGCGGGGACTTCGGCTGCCGTATGTTTTACTTTCCCGATGAAATGCGCGCCGAAATCGAGCGCGAAAAACGCGTTTTAGAGTTGGCGAAAAAGCTGGGAACGGATATAGTGACTACGCATATCGGCGTGGTGCCGGAGGATTTTAGTTCACGCGAATTTGAAACGATGCACGGCGTATGCAAGGAACTTGCGGATTTCGCAGATTCGGTCGGCGGGCATTTCGCGGTGGAAACCGGCCCCGAACCGTCGGAACGGCTCAAACGCTTTCTCGATACGTTGGATAGCCGCGGCGTAGGCGTCAACCTCGATCCGGCTAATTTAGTCATGGTCATAGGCGAGAACCCCGCGGACGCAGTTTACAATCTGAAAGACTATATCGTCCACACTCACGCCAAGGACGGCAAAATGATAAAAAAGACCGACCCGCGCCGCATATATATTCCCGCGATTTCCTATCTCGATCCCGTGGATTATTCACAATACTTTGAGGAACTTCCGCTCGGAAAAGGGGATGTGCCGTGGAATGAATATATCGCCGCATTAATGAACATAGGTTACGACGGCTATTTTACCATTGAACGCGAGGTAGGGGACGACCCGGCCGCCGATATTGCCGTTGCAACAACATTTTTGCTGAACATATTTCGCTATAAAATATAACGAACCGCAAGAAAAACAATTCTGCGGTTCGTTATGTTTTATAAAGGTCAATATTTGCAATATACTGGTCAATACAGTGTATTGACTTGATAAAAATGTCATGGTATAATTTACGCATACGAAATATTTATGAATAAAAAGAAGTCATATGTGTTTGTCGGGGCGAGCTTTCGCGGGCGCGCAATGTTTATGTTGCCCATGAAAGAGCGGTTTGCGGATTATTGCGAGTTAAAAGGGCTTTACGACATTAATCCCGGGCGCACGAAAGAAATAGGGTTACAAACGGGCATTCCCGTATTTGACGACTTTGAGGAAATGATAAAGCAAACCCGACCGGATATCGCGGTAGTGACGACGGTGGACGCTTTCCACGGCGATTACATAATCCGGGCTATGGAGTTGGGCTGCGATGTGATTACCGAAAAACCATTGACAATTGACGCAGCAAGCGGCAACGCCGTTTTGGAAGCCGAGAAACGCACGGGCAAAAAAGTGACGGTTACGTTCAATTACCGTTACGCCGTCTTTCCGACAGCAATAAAAAGACTTATCGCGGACGGAGTCGTAGGCGAAATTTTCAGCGTGCATTTTGAATGGCTGTTAGACCGTAATATGGACGTGTCGGCGCACGGGACAAGTTATTTCCGACGATGGAACGCGCGCATGGAAAAAAGCGGAGGCCTGCTCGTACACAAATCGACGCATCACTTTGACCTTGTTAATTGGCTTCTCATGCAAAAACCTCAATCGGTTGCGGCTTTCGGCAAACTCAATCTTTACGGCGAGCCGGGCGGCAAAAAGCATTTCGGCGGCATATCGGGAAAAAACTGCCGTAATTGCGATCATAATAAAAACTGCCCTTTCTATTACAAGCTGAACGGCGACGAGCAAAAGCTGTACGCGGCAAACGAAAAAATCGACGGATATTTCAAGGACGGCTGCGTATTCGCGTCCGACATAGACATATACGACACTATGGCGGTGACGGTTCGGTATGACAAGGGCGCCGTATTGACGTATTCACTGAACGCGACATGTATGTACGAGGGCTGGCGCATGGCTGTGAACGGTTCGAAAGGCCGTGTGGAAGCGTATTTGCCCCAAACGGGTTTGGACAGCGCCGGTTCCTTCGATACGATTCGAGTGTTCGATTTGAAAAACAACGTAACCGAGCATAAAATCACGCGCTCGAACGACGCGCACGGCGGCGGGGACGAGCTTTTACAGCGGGTGTTGTTCGAGGGCGGCTTACCCGACCCGCTCGGCCATCAAGCCGGCACATCGGACGGCGCGGCGTCCGTTATGATAGGCGTGGCGGCGAATATTTCCATACGGGAAAACCGTGTAGTAAGTATTTCGGACTTAGTGAAACTATAAGACAAAGAGAGAGAGAAGAATGAAGTTACATATTTATAAAGACGAGAAAGAAATGGCGCGGGCGGCGGCGGTTTTTTGTAAGGGCGTTATCGCTAAGGCGCAGGCTGAAAACGGTACGGCGCGGATAGCGTTGTCTACCGGCGCCTCGCAGCTTCCGTTTTTCGAGGAGTTTGTTAAGCAGGATGTCGATTGGAACCGTATCGAAATGTTTCATCTTGACGAATATGTAGGGATAGACGAAACCCATATCGCAAGCTTTAAAAAATATCTCAAAGAAAGATTTGTCGATAAGGTAAAATCGGTTACAGCGTATCTCATCGACGGTATGACAGATCCGGCACTTACCATCAAGAAATTGACGGAAGAAATAAGCCGGGCGCCCATAGATTTGGGGCTCATAGGCATAGGTGAAAACGCGCATATAGCGTTCAATGACCCGCCCGCAGATTTTGACGGCGAAGCCGCGTACAAAGTGGTCGATCTGTCCGAAACCTGCAAGGCACAGCAGGTACGCGAGGGGTGGTTCACAACCCCGGAGGAGGTTTGCGGGCAGGCTATAACTATGACTTGCTGCCAAATCATGAAATGCAAAACGATTCTTTCCATAGTGCCCTATACAATCAAAGCGCGGGCGATTTACAATACGCTAACACAAGGTACGAATAATATGACGCCGGCGACTTTATTAAAGAAGCATCCCGATTTTACACTGATGTTAGATTCCGAATCGGCGGCGCTTTTGGACGCAACGCTGATAACGCAAGCTAATAAAGATGGATAATTGATATATAACTAAAAATACAACGAAACAGGGGTACCCCTGTTTACGTTCGGCAAGCAACGCTTGCCGAACGTAAACTAATAAATATTTTACGAGAAAATAAACAAACAAATCTAAAATAAATTTCTTTGTAGTACAAGGAAAAAAGGAAGTAAACATGAAAAAATCGTTATTTAGAAAGGTGACATTCATTATTTTAGTTCTGATGCTTTGCGTTCCCATGTTAGGAGCCGAAGGATGCAAGGATGATATAATAAAACCCATTCCAGGTAAAACACAACTATACGTGAAAATGTATTTTGCGGGCTTCGGCGACAGGTGGATGCAATCATGGGCGCGGGAATTCGAGAAATATTATGAGGACTATTGCTTTGAACCGGGCGTGTTCGTAAAGGGAGTT
>Ga0123353_10012735_pt1 | contig 11990 bp, 13 predicted proteins | sample TergutLab28metaG_3_FD_92763 | JGI IMG/M metagenome (GOLD analysis project Ga0123353, IMG submission 92763) | Labiotermes labralis P3 segment gut microbial communities from Petit-Saut dam, French Guiana - Lab288 P3 | ecosystem: Host-associated > Arthropoda: Insects > Digestive system > Gut ... | reverse complement strand
GTCTTGCTGTTTTCACCGGCGGTGTCGGTGGTTTTGATCATGTGGCCCGCCAGCTTGACGGCCGGTTTGGATACGAATCTAGGTTCCATAACGATGCCTCCAATCAGGTATTTTTCCATTTTGGATAGGGATGGGGGAGCGGGCGCGCCCCGGTGGGCGTGGAGCCGGTACACCTCCGGCGAGCAGCCGAAGCGCCGCCGGAACGCCTTGCTGAAGCCCGAGTGGGTTTCAAAGCCGTACATCAGCGCGATGTCGATCACCTTTTTGCCGCTGGACAATTCCGCCGCCGCAAAGGCCAGCCGTCGGCTTCGCACGTACTCCATCACCGGATAACCCACCCGAAAGGCGAACACGTGGTAAAAATGGTAGGTGGAAAAGCCCGCGATGGACGCCAGCATGTCGGCGCTCAGGTCGTCTTGCAGGTGGGCGTCGATGTGCTCCAGCACCTTTTGAATCAGTTGGTCATAGCCCATGGATGCCTCCGTGTACCGTACGGTGGTTACAGTATACCATGTTGGATGCGCGAGGCTGTTCCAAACTTGCGGAGTTTTGCGAAGTCGTTTTTCGATAATAATTCATCGAAAAACAATAAAAATTAATTGACAAAGGATAATTCAGCATGTATACTCTGTTATGAAATCGATAAAAACGGAGGAAGAAACGCTATGTTGGAAAAGCTGCTTTTTCGTGCGACCCAGGCATTGGTGTACTCGGCGCTCTTGGTCGGATTTTTGGTTTGGGCAACGATGCCGTGGATGATGGACACCTATATTCTGTGGTTCATGCGGCTTCGCATCATCGATTCGGTTTACCGTACGGGCCTGCTGCTTTTTGTGATGACCGTGGGTGCAGGCGCAGTGTGGATCACAACAGAGATGGCGCTGATGCTCCGCACGTTAAATTCCGATCCCTTTGTGGCGCGCAATGCCCGGGCCTTGTACCGTGCGGGAACCGCAGCATTGCTCATCAGCCTGGCGTTTTTTGTGCGGTGCTTGCGGTATTTATCTCCTATGGCGCTGGCTGTGGCCGCCATGCTGCTGCTGCTTGGCCTGTGCGCTCTGGTGGTGGGTGCATTGTTCCGGCGTGCGGTGGCGTACAAAAAGGAAAACGATCTAACGATTTGACAGGGGAGGGATGCCCATGATCCGTGTAGACCTTGACATGATGCTCCTGCGGCGGAGGATGCAATTGACGGAGCTTGCCCAGCAGGTGGACATCACGATTGCTAACCTGTCGATCTTAAAGACCGGCAAGGGGCGCGCCATCCGCTTCACTACGCTGGAGGCCATTTGCAAAGCGCTGGACTGTCAACCCGGCGATATTCTGATCTATATACCCGACAAAGAGGAGGTAAAAAACGATGATGAAAGCTGAATGGGAACGCATAACACTTCCGCCCCCAAAACTTCCGAATAGGCAGATTTTTGTATTGATGGGCTTTGCGCTGCTGTTGGGCGTGCTGTTTGACCGGCTGATCGTCGCGCCGTCAACCAATGGTGCACTGGCGCTTCATTGGGCGGCCTTTTGGCTGGTTTGTGGGGTGCTGCTTTGTGGGCTGTTCTGGCGCAACGCCCTTCGGCGCTGGCAGGCCTGGGTGGTGATGGGTATTACCGTTTTATTGTGTGTGAGCAACGCAATGCGTTCGCGTGAGGCGATCAGTCTGATCAACCTGCCTGTGATTCCGCTGCTGCTGATGCTATATACCCAACTCGTTGTGGCAGAGGATTCGGCCGAGGCGGACCCTATTGTTGCGTTGCGCGTGGTGCGAGGTTTTTGTATGTGGCCCTTCATGCGTTTGGGTGATGCAGGCTGTGCACTGGCAAGTGTGCTGGGCAAGGCCGGGAAGGGGCGCGGGCGCGGTATTCTGATGGGCTTGGCTATAGCGGCGCCGCTGCTGATCGTGGTGTGTGCTTTGCTGTTGCAAGCCGACGCCGTGGCGTTGCACTTTGCGCACAGCTTGCTGACAGGGCTGCCGATTGGCCAGATACTGCTGCATGTGTTATGTGTTGTGGTTGTCGCCGCACTATTTACTTCTTTTTTGATCAATGCCAAGCAGTGCGATGTCCAACAGAACGTGGCCTTGCCGGAGCAAAATCTTGCGCCATCCATGATATCGATTGTATTGGCCTCGCTAATAGCCGTATATGCTTTGTTTTGCGGGGTGCAATTTGCATATCTGTTTGGCAGCCGGGGTTTGCCTGCAGACCTAACATACTCCGAATATGCGCGACAGGGATTTGGGCAATTGCTGGCCGTGGCGGCTATCAACCTAGGCGTTTTTGCGCTTACATTACGTTTTGCCCGCCCTCACGCAGTGGTACGTGGCTTGCTATTTGCGTTATTGGCGTGCACCGGCGTTCTGCTGGCTTCAGGGTTGCTCCGGTTGAAACTATATATCGGTGCTTATGGCCTTACTTGGCTGCGTGTGTTTCCGTACACGTTTATGGTAGCGATGTGTGTGGTGCTGGTATTGTGCGCGGTACGGCTTTTGCTGCTCAAGCTGCCGTTACTGCGCGCGGTGGCGCTGGTGTGCTTATTATGGTACACAGGGTTGGCGCTGGTGAATATAGAGGCGGTCATGGTGCGTTGGAATGTTCATAATGCACCCCATACCATGACGGCTTGGGTACGTAATGATTGGCCTGGTGATGATCAGCTGGATGAAAGAAAGCCATATGTTTTCACGCTGTCCAGCGACGCGGTGCCGGAGCTCCTAGCATACTGCCAAACCCTGCCACAGAGCGCGCCGGAGTGGATGTGGCTTCGTGAGCATTTGGACGATCTGTGCGCCAACGGGGCGTGGAGCCTAGCCGACCGGCATGCCCAAGCTTTGTTATCCGAAGCATTTGACGTGGAGTTATGATTTATATTCGCTGAGTTTCTTGTCAATCAGCGCCCACGCTGTTTGTGTTTGCTTATTGAAGTTTTTTGCTTGCCAATTCACCGGTTTTTCGCCCTTATACGGCATGAAGCCAAACCGGGCGTAGAGCCCCAGCGCTTTATAGCTCCATGTTTGGGATGTGAGATAAAGCAAATCCTGATATCGCAACGCGTTTGTGATGTCCATCAATTTTGTCATTAATGCTTTGACCAGCCCCTTACCCTGATGCTCCGGCGCGCAGGCAACCCAATGGATGCGCAGCAACTCCCGCCCAAAGTGCTCGCCCGGCCAGATAGAGCCCGTGGCGGCTACGCGATTGTGTTCATCCAGCGCAAACAGGCATTGGGTTGGCAAAAGCTCGGGTTGGGCTAGAAACTCGGAACGGAAGATGTCTTTGGCTTCTTGTAAGGTATCGGTTTGATCCACGGAGAGCATCAGCTCCGCCCACGCGTCTTCATATCCCGGCTGGTAAAAGGAGAAGGAAAAGCCTTCGGGCAAATCAAAATGCGGGTACGAGGCGATGTCTGTCTTGGTCATCAAGACGCCTATATAGGGGAGGGATTTGTCGATCACAGCAGGCCATCCTTTCAATAAAACCTGCGTATAGCATAAGAAAATATCGGTCAGATGTCAACAAGGGTCTTCCGCTTTCCTAGAATGGGTTCCCACTCAAAATCACACACTACCCCAACAATCAAAACCAAAGATCAAAGAAAGTCAGAATTTTTTCAAAACCCCTTGCATTTTGAGTGGAAGGGGTTTATAATGATCTCGCAAGGTCAAAGTAAGTCAAAGGCAGAGGATGTGATCCATTGAGGCCATTGAGCGACACCATCGAAGCTTTCATCAAGGAATTGATGGAGGAGGAGCAGTCACAGATCGAGCTCAAGCGCAACGAGCTGGCGGAGTACTTCCGCTGTGCGCCCTCCCAGATCAATTATGTGCTGGCCACCCGCTTTACCCCGGATCACGGTTACCTGATCGAATCCCGGCGGGGCGGGGGCGGGTACATCCGCATCATCCGCGTCACCATGGGGGATCAGGGGGAGCAGCTGCTGCAGCTGATCAACCACCGCCTGGCCGCCTCCATCGCCGAAAACGAAGCGGCCGCCATCATCGCCGGGCTGCGGCAGCAGGGTGTGGTAGATGCCGGGGAAGCCCGGCTGATGCGGGCGGCGGTGAGCAACCAAGCCATCGCCCTGCCCCTGAACATCAAGGACGCGCTGCGGGCCGCCGTACTGCGCGCCATGCTGCTGTCCCTTGTTCATCACCAACACGAGTAAGAGAGGAGAACAAAAATGCTGTGTGAACAATGCAATCAAAACCAAGCCACCATCCACCTCACCAAGGTGATGAACGGTAAGAAGTCCCAAATGAAACTATGCGCCGAGTGCGCCAAGGAGTGCGGGGCCTTTGACCTGGGGGAGATCTCCAGCCTGCTTTCCGGTTTGCTGGAAGGGAGCGCCGGGCGCGCCCAGGCGGCTTCGGGGCTGCGTTGCTCCCGCTGCGGCTTAGCCTTTGGTCAGTTTAAGCAAACCGGCATGCTGGGCTGCGCCCACTGTTATGTGGATTTTCGCAAGCAGTTGCAGCCGGTGCTCCAGCGCATCCACGGGCGCCTGCAGCACGAGGGCCGCATTCCGGTGACGGCGGGCGAAGGCCTGCAACTGCGCAGGCAGATCGAAGCCAAGCGGCGGGAGATGCAAGTGGCCATCGACCAGGAGGAGTTCGAGCGGGCCGCCAAGCTGCGGGACGAACTGCGTGAGCTGCAGACCGCTCAAGAAGCCGTGAAGGGAGGCGCGTGATATGGCAAACCAACAAATCGTGCATCAAAACGACGTGGTACTGTCCAGCCGGGTACGGTTGGCGCGTAACTATCAGGATATCCCCTTTCCCACCATGATGAACGATGTGTGGGCTGCCGAATCCGTGCGCCGCGCCACCGACGCCATGGCCTCCATGGACGACGCAGACGCCTATCGCCTGCTGCGCCTGAACGATGAAGCGCCGGTGGAACGGCAAGCCCTGGTGGAGCGCCACCTGGTGAGCCGTGACTTGATCCGCCGCGCCGACATCGCCGCCGCCCTGATCCGTCAGGACGGCCGGGTGAGCATCATGGTGAACGAAGAGGATCACCTGCGTATCCAGACGCTGATGCCCGGCGATCAGCTGGAGACAGCGGCGGCCCTGGCCCGATCGGTGGACGATCGGTTTGAGCGCGCCGTGCAGTATGCCTTTGACGAACAGCTGGGGTATCTCACCTCCTGCCCCACCAACACCGGATCGGGCATGCGGGCGTCGGTGATGCTGCACCTGCCTGCACTCACCATGGCCGGACAGATGGGGGCGGTGAACCAGGGCGTAGCTAAGCTGGGGCTCACCATCCGGGGGCTGTACGGCGAGGGCAGCGAAGCCCAAGGCAGCCTGTACCAGGTCTCCAACCAGATCACCCTGGGACGTACCGAGCAAGAGATCGTGGAGACGATCGGCGCGGTGTGCAAGCAATTGACGGATTTGGAGCGCAGGCAGCGGGACGCCCTGCAGGAGCGGGATGCGACGGCCCTGGAAGATCAACTGATGCGTTCGGTGGGCATATTTGCCTACGCTCGGCGCATCGACAGCAAGGAGTTTATGCAGCGCTGGAGCGACGTTCGCCTGGCTTCAGCCCTTGGAATGGTGGACCTGCCGCTGGAGGAATTGGACGCGCTGATCTACGAGGCCCAGCCGGCCTGCATCATACAAAAAGCGGGTAAGAAGATCACCGGGCAGCAGCGGGACGAGGCGCGGGCGGAGATGACGAGAAAGGTATGCGCAGGGGTGTGATCTGTAGGGGTGTGCGTCGCGCGTCCGCCGTTGCCCTTTTGCCCGCCATAGAGGCTACGGGCGATCAATGATCGCCCCTACAAAATCACGGCGGCTCCCTGTAGGGGCGCACATCGTGCGCCCGCATCACCTTGCGGAAACCACGGACGCGCAATACGCGCACCTATAGAAATCAAAAATTACGGAGGTACAAACCAATGCACGACGCATTTGATCGTTTCACCGAGCGCGCCAAACGGGCGCTGGAGGGATCGCAACAGAGCGCCAGGGAGCTGGGCCACGACTACGTGGGCACCGAGCATATTCTGCTGGGGTTGATGGGCGACCCCGGCGCCATCATGGAAAAGATACTCAAGGGCATCGAATACGGCAACGCAAAGGAATATGTGCTTCGCCTGATCGGCCGGGGCGAAGGCAAGGAGCTTCGCGGGTACACGCCGCGCAGCAAAAAGATATTGGAGGCCGCCATCGCCGAGGCCCGTGCCTTGCGCCACAACTACGTGGGCACCGAGCATATCTGGCTTTCGCTGATGCGGGAGCGGGAGGGCGTGGCCGCCAGGGTGCTGGCCGACCTGGGCGTGGATCTGCGCAGCGCCCGGGAGCAGGTGCTGGGGCAACTGAGCGAGGAAGGCGAAGCCGACGCCGAAGACAGCAGGGTTGGGGTAGGCGGCAAGGGTGGCGGCAGAACAAAAACCCTTGATCAGTTTGGCCGCGACCTAACCCGCGCCGCCCTGAACGGCGAACTGGACCCGGTGATCGGCCGTACCAGCGAGGTGGAGCGGGTGATTCAAATCCTGAGCCGACGCACCAAGAACAACCCGGTGCTCATCGGCGAGCCTGGCGTGGGTAAGTCGGCTATCGCCGAGGGCTTAGCCCAGATCATCGCCGCCGGGGACATGCCCGAAACCCTGCGGGGCAAGCGGGTGTTCTCGCTGGATCTGGCGTCGGTGGTGGCGGGCAGCAAGTACCGGGGCGAGTTTGAGGAGCGGCTAAAAAACGCCCTGGCCGAGATGAAGAAAGCCGGTAATGTGATTCTGTTTATCGACGAGCTGCACACCTTGGTGGGCGCGGGCGGCGCGGAAGGCGCGCTGGACGCCGCCAACATCCTCAAGCCGGCCCTGGCCCGGGGCGAGTTGCAGTGCATCGGCGCTACGACTTTGGACGAATACCGCAAGCACATCGAAAAGGACGCCGCATTGGAACGCCGCTTTCAGCCGGTGAACGTGGGGGAACCCTCCCAAGAGGAAACCATTGCCATCCTCCACGGCCTGCGCGACCGCTACGAGGCCCACCACAAGGTGCGCATCACCGACGAAGCCATCGAAGCCGCCGTCGCCCTGTCCAGCCGCTACATATCAGACCGGTTCCTGCCCGACAAAGCCATCGACCTGGTGGACGAGGCGGCCTCCCGGGTGCGCATCCGCTCCTACACGCCGCCGCCGGACATGAAAGCCATTCAAGAGAAGCTGGAAGCCGTGCTCAAAGAGAAGGAAGAGGCCATACAGCACCAGGACTTCGAGCAGGCCGCCCGCCTGCGGGATCAGGAGCGCACATTGCGCGCCGAGACAGAAACCAAGCGCAAGGCCTGGGAGGATCAGCGAAACGATGCCCGGGAAAACGTGGGCGAGGCCGAGATCACCCAGGTGGTGGCGGCTTGGACCGGCATCCCCGTGGTGCAGCTCACCGAAGATGAATCCCAGCGCCTGCTCAAGCTGGAGGATACGCTCCACCAGCGGGTGGTGGGGCAGGACGAGTCGGTGAGCGCCGTGTCTCGGGCCATCCGCCGCGCCCGCGCCGGCCTGAAGGATCCCAAGCGGCCCATCGGTTCCTTTATCTTCTTGGGCCCCACCGGCGTGGGCAAGACCGAGCTGTGCCGCGCCCTGGGCGAAGCCATGTTCGGCGACGAGAACGCCATGATCCGTATCGACATGTCCGAATACATGGAGAAACATTCGGTGAGCCGCCTGGTGGGTTCGCCTCCCGGATACGTAGGCTACGACGAGGGCGGCCAGCTCACCGAAAAGGTGCGCCGCAAGCCCTACAGCGTGGTGCTGTTCGACGAGGTGGAGAAAGCCCATCCCGACGTGTTTAACATCCTGCTGCAGATACTTGAGGACGGACGCCTCACCGACGCCCATGGCCGGGTGGTGGATTTCAAAAACAGCATCGTGGTGATGACCTCCAACGCGGGCGCTCACGCGCTGCTCAACCAGCGGCGCATGGGTTTTGGCGATACGGCTGGGGACGCGGTAGAGGCCGCCCGCAATTACGAGCAGATGAAAGAGACCATCATGGGCGAGGTGAAAAATCTATTCCGCCCCGAGTTCCTGAACCGGGTGGACGAGCTGATCGTGTTCCACGCCCTGAATCAGGAGCACATCGACGCCATCGCCAAGCTGATGCTGGAGCAGGTGGTCAAGCGCCTGAAGGAGCGGGACGTGCACCTGGAGATCGATCCCGAAGCGGTGCGCTTCCTGGCCAAAGAGGGCTTTGACGCCCAATACGGCGCGCGCCCCTTGCGCAGGGCTATCCAGCGTATGGTGGAGGACGCCTTGAGCGAGGAGTTGCTGGCCGGGCGGCTGGCGCTGGGGGATCGGATTCAGGCCAAGTTGGAGGATGGGAAGCTGGTGTTTCATAAAGAAGAAGCGACAGAATAACCGCTGCTTGTGGTGAGAGGAATCTATATGCGCTATGGGTTCCTCTTTTTTCAATATGAGAGTTGACAACGGACAATCCGTAACGTACAGTGAAGCAGGAGGTGCATGCATGAAACGGGTATTTATGCTATTGCTGGCAGCGCTGTTGCTAACCGGATGGTGTGGGATGGCGGAAACCCCGCTGGAGAACGCAGAGACGGAAGCGCTCCATCTGTTGTGGGATATTCCGTTTCATATTTTGGCGGAAGAGTGCCTAGTGCTGCTGGAAGAAAAAACGGGCGCGCGTATGGAGATTGACAATCAATATGATGATCGTTATGTGGTTACACAATACGGCAGCCATGTAGCGCTGTTCGGCTACCCTGCGACGCTATCGGCAAAAATGAACTGCCCGGATCGTAAATTGGGTACCATTTGGCTCACCTTCGACGAATTTACTTTTCCTGCTGAGGAAGTGGCCGAAGGAGCGCGGGCTTGTATCGAGCGATTTGAGTCGCTTAGGCAGAAGCTCACAGAGCAGTATGGTCCGTATACGAACGACGGTATGACTTTGCCCTTCAGTAAGGAAGAGACCGAGCTTGTTACGTTTCATCGTATTCCCTTGCGGGGGGATGCGATTGATTACGAAGAGATCGAATATTTGACTACCGATACCCAGGTGGAGTTTGACTTGTTTATTTGTTGGGGTAATGTCATTCTGTGTTATTATTCGTTTCCGGCATATAAAGAAGGGCACCTCCTGACCGTCGATGTGTCCTATCGCTATGAAATGCCTCGATACACATCTGAGGAAATGCTCGATTATGCCCGACCGAATTTTGAGTAAGGTTTCATGTGCTTGTACGACTATGATGGGAGATATGATGCAAAAAGAATCCATCCAAGGCGACAAAATCATCCTGCGCCCACTACGGGAGGAGGACGCGGCGTTTTTCGTCCACTGGCATAACCGGCCGGACGTGATGTTCCAATGTGCCTTTGAGGAACCCACAACGATGGAAGCCGAGTTGGAGAGAATCCGCAGGGTTGAAACCGACCGGGACTGGTATACCGTCACGGATTTATCCGGCAGGATGGTGGGAGAGACCGGGCTTTTGCGCATGTGGCCCCACTGGCGCACCACCGATATGTCCATCATCATTCCAAACCCTGCAGATCAAAGCAGGGGATACGGCGGCGAAGCGGTGCGGCTGATGCTCATGCGCGCCTTTTGCCATTATCACATGAACCGCGTGGCCATCGGCGTTGTGGGCTTGAACAAGCGGGCCCTCGCGTTTTATGAGCGCATCGGTTTCAAACAAGAGGGCATTCAGGAGCAGGGGTATTTGGTTGACGGTGTGTTTAGCGATTTTGTGATGATGCGGATGCTTAAGAGCGAATATCAAAAGGGTGAAAACAAATGATTGATTTGGTGGAGTTGCAAAAACAGGTATATGAAAATAAAATCGCAAAAGGCTTTAATGTCGACGATGTGCATATGGAATTCTGCTATGCGTATGGCGAGTTGGCCGAAGCTTTTGAAGCATACGCAAAGAAAAAGGATGATGTAGGTGAAGAACTGGCCGATGTTGTCATCTACTTGCTGGGGCTCTCGGAGATACTGGGCATCGATTTGGAAAAGGAACTGCTGAGCAAAATAGCGAAAAACGAAAAGAGAAGGTATATACAAGCTGATGGCGTCAATATCGAAATAAAGTGAAGCAATTGCGCAGGGGTTCATAGCGCATAGACAAACGCCGCCGGTGTACGGTATACTATCGGTGTGCTTTTCTTTCTAGTATGACGCAGAAAGAACATTTAAGAATGGAGTGGGTTGTGTGTCAGAGATGGTTTTATATGTAAAAACATTGCCAGAACTATTGTATCGCATGATACCCGCAGAAAGAGTTAAGGTTAGTGAAACCAATGGCATCATCAGCCTTACGCCGATAATGGAAGCCCAAGGTGGCTGTCCGCTTCGGGGACTTGCCGCCGAAAGCAGCCTTACTGTAGACAAGTTCCTCGCCATGACCCATGACGAAAAGGAGATAGGGCAATGAGCGATGTTTTTGTTTTGGATGCTTGTGCTTTGCTTGCGCTTTTAAAAGACGAGAGAGGTGCGGATGATGTTGCCGCAGCATACGAAAAGGCAAATCGTGGCGAGGCTCTGCTTATCATGAACAAGGTGAATCTGTTTGAGGTCTATTACGGCATGTATCATGATAAAGGAAAGGAGTACGCTGTAAAGATAGTGGATGGTGTCAAGCGGTCAATCGTAACGGTCTGTGATTTTACCGATGATGTTTTTGTGGAAGCTGGTCGGTTGAAAGCGGCATATCGAATTTCATTGGCAGATTCTATCGCATTGGCACAAGCTTTGCTTTCCGGTGGTGCGTTGCTGACTGCTGATCATCACGAATTTGATGTGATAGAGGGTTGCGAGAATATCCGTTTCCAGTGGATACGGTAAAATAGGGAGGCCACCCCATGAACCTCGACCAGCTTATGCAAACCCTGCGCGGCGATCCGGCGTTTATGGAAAACGTGTGCCATTGGCGGGAGATACCGGCCAAACCGGCGCGGTATGCGGATTTTCCAACCGATCTGGATAGCCGCGTGCCCGGGGTGCTGGCGGCACGGGGCGTGCGCCAGCTCTACATCCATCAGCGCGAGGCCTATGATCAGATTCGGGCCGGGCGCAACATTTGCGTGGTGACGCCCACCGCCTCGGGCAAGACGCTGTGCTATAACCTGCCGGTACTTCAGCGAATCTTGGAGGATCCGGACGCCCGCGCGCTGTATCTGTTTCCCACCAAGGCCCTGTCCGCCGATCAGGTGGCGGAGCTGTATGAGCTGATCACCGCCATCGGTGAGGACATCAAAACCTACACCTACGACGGCGACACTCCCGGCGCCGCACGCCGCGCCATCCGCCAGGCCGGGCACGTGGTGGTGACCAATCCCGACATGCTCCACTCCGGCATATTGCCCCACCACACCCAGTGGGTGAAACTATTCGAAAACCTGCGGTATGTGGTCATCGACGAGATTCACGCCTATCGCGGCATCTTCGGTTCCAACTTGGCCAACGTGCTGCGTCGGCTCAAGCGCATCTGCGCTTTCTACGGCTCCAATCCACAGTTCGTGTGCTGCTCCGCCACCATCGCCAATCCCGGTGAGCTGGCAGAGCAACTCACCGGCCTGCCCATGTCTTTGATCGACCAAAACGGGGCGTCCAGCGGCGCGCGCCACGTGATCTTCTACAACCCGCCGGTGGTCAATAAACAGCTGGGCATCCGTAAATCCGCCCTGCAAGAGACCCGGCGCATCGCCTCCATGCTGATCAAGAACGGCGTGTCCACCATCGTATTCGGAAAATCCCGCCTTACGGTGGAGGTGCTCACCCGGCACCTGAAGGACATCACCCGGGATCCCCTGGGGGAGGCCGGGCTTGTACGCGGCTATCGCGGCGGCTACCTGCCCTCCCAGCGGCGGGAGATCGAGCGCGGCCTGCGCAGCGGCGCGATCCGGGCGGTGGTGTCCACCAACGCGCTGGAGCTGGGCATCGACATCGGCCAGCTGGACGCCTGCGTGCTCTGCGGATACCCGGGCACGGTGGCCAGCACCTGGCAGCAGGCCGGGCGGGCCGGCCG
>Ga0123353_10012734_pt1 | contig 11991 bp, 8 predicted proteins | sample TergutLab28metaG_3_FD_92763 | JGI IMG/M metagenome (GOLD analysis project Ga0123353, IMG submission 92763) | Labiotermes labralis P3 segment gut microbial communities from Petit-Saut dam, French Guiana - Lab288 P3 | ecosystem: Host-associated > Arthropoda: Insects > Digestive system > Gut ... | reverse complement strand
TATAAAAAAAAAATTGGGGAAGGAGGGAAGAAAAAAGGGGGGGGGGGGGAAAAAATGGCTTTGGGGGTTGGGGGGGGGGGGGGGGCGCAACAGCCCCCCAATGGGCCAGGCCCTCCTCATTCACGGGGTTTCTAGATCACACACAACGACGCACCACAGTCGGTAGGATTCCTCTGAACGGGTGATCGGTTCGTCGCAGAGACCTCTACCTGACAACACACAACAGTCACAAGTGACAGACAACCATACCCCCGGCGGGATTCGAACCCACAATCCCAGCAAGTCAGCGGCCGCAGACCCACGCCTTAGACGGCGCGGCCACTGGGATCGGCGACCATGGGTATTAGAACTTCAATTTACGAAGGACTGAAGTTAGAAAGTGGGGAAAGACAGCTTTTAAACAGTCCTTAGTATATCATACACACCTTTTCCCCCTCTCTCTAACGTTTTTATTTGTCCGTCAGTAGCCACAAAAAAAACTGTTCCTAGGTAGAAAAAATATTGGAAGAAATTTGCCCCCTCCCTACCAATGCTTAACGGTACGCTTGAGTTACAACACAGTGGAAACTACGTTGTAGGTATTTTTTATCTCCGGGGGGGGGGGGTTTCTAACAAGACGTACGAAGTTCACTTTAACATAATAATGCTGAACAGTTAAATCATTACATGCGGATAGAAACAGCTTACGGATTTAATAAAGTTCCATATAACGCCAAGTGAAAAATGAAACTCTGGAAAACCCTGGAAACGCCTCACTAAACGTAGAATCCTGCAGATCACAGGTTAGAGATTACAGTACAGTCTTGAGACACTTCATCTCAACATTCCTGCAAACCAGGTACATGAGCAAGAAGAAATATGGGCACTCATTAACACTTTGTGGATTTCGCGCAGAAAGGACGGCTATCGCCTCTTGTGATAAACAAGTGGGTCAGATGGCAACTTGTCAGTTGCAGCAGATACCACGTTTCATGCATTCCATCTCTCACGTGTCGACATGCTTCGTAGTAACTAAATTTAAAAGTGGCATTAGTGACAACCGCTTCACATTTTGGCATGTTTACGCTCTCTAACCGGATACCTCAGTCAGCATCAGGCTGTGCGATCAGGGGTCACACACAGCACGGGTCCACATACAGCAGATACCAGAGCTCTTTCGTCGATGGCTCAAACTTGCCAGGACGTAACAGTTGTCATTAATCCCTATTTAATGTCGAGGTTACAAACGTGTAGAGCTGTTACTTAACTCCCCCATGCATCCTCATGGAGTACAAGCACAAATTCACGTCCTGACCCAAGGCATTCATGTTTGTATTGACTCGCACCGCGTAAGTCAATCAGATACGGTACAAGACTCTTCAGCTGCTTAATTATCTCTGTATTACATACGAATGCATTTCGACACGGGGCGTATGTCTGCAACGTGCATGATTCATTTTAAAAGGCATGAATGACAGTCATTGATTAATCAGACCTGCCATTTCCTTATTAGCACAACACACATTGCACAGAAAACTTGTAAGAACGGCTTCTTGTGGACATTCGGGCTCTGCAAACGGTGAGGAACTAAACAAGCTAAGTTGTCTAATGTAATAGACTCCATGAAACATAGGACAAGTACTGTTCGTTACTTAGAGTACGACTCCGGCTGCTGTGGTCATTTCGCGGGAAGAAGTCAGATCATTAGATGCCTATGGCCAGTAACAGACTATTCCAGCTAAAAACAAGACGCTTTGAAGTGCAATTGTGTCGTGTGAGTGCGAGTTAACGCTATTATGCGATACAGAATTTTGTTGTTCTGTTCTGTTCTTTCGGATTAGAGCTACGCCGCATTAATTTGATCCAAGCCTTCTTAACTAAACATACAACAAATGGGGACAAGTGTAAGTGGCATATATGAATATATAATGTATCAGTCAAACACACCAAAATTTTTTTATTGTTTTTTGTTTTTATTGCTAAGTAAGGATCAGTATCTTAGAAGGGCCTGAAGATGATCCTATAGGAATCGAAACATGTTGCCCTAAATAATAAAAAACACAATAAAAATTTTTTTGTTGTGTTTGACACATTATATATTCATATACATGGCAAACATTACAAGTAAGTGGCAGGTTTACAACAGGATCTATATGACTTCCCTGCGAGCTTTGCCCGGAGACAGAGAAGCCACCCGCGCTGTCAAAGCCAAAGCTTTACTCCTGAGTAACACATTACACTCAACATCTCGGTAAATGGAGAAGATGCAAGTCAGACAAGAACATTGCCGAAATTTATAGAACCTGGAAGTTCATTAACTTGTTTACAAGACCCCCACTTGAGCCTTATGTGAGCTAGCATAATCCACTTCACGCTCTAGCATATATTCTCAAGCGGTCTCTTTGGAATTTTTCCAAAAAGTCCAGTTACTTCTTCCTGTATAATATATTATGCACTGTCAATACACAATATACATCAAGACAAGATGCAATAACTACAATTAGGTGATTTTGGCTACATGTTTCGGCCGTAACCGGCCATCTTCAGGCCAACTAAGAACAATAATTAAGGTACAGTAAAAATGTTACTCAATGGGATCCCATTTCGTTCACATTAAACCTTGATAAAATATGAAAATCCTTACATAAGATTAAAACAGTGGAATAGTATAGTAAAATGATAAAACTAAACCTTCATGCACTGTATTCGGGCCTCACAATGGTTCATAAACTAATAGTATTGTGTATATGTCAACAACAAAGTGGAATTCGTGCGTCGTATCACAATAGATAGGTACTTCTTCCTTCTTGGGCCCAAATATCCTCATCAACCTCACCTTCCTGTAATATGAGCGACCAAGTTTTACATACGCATATTATAGACAAAATTAGTTATGTATATTTAATCTTCATAACTAAAGACAGCAGACTGGAAGACAAAAGACTCTGGACCGAAGGGAAGCACACATTCCCCGAATTTAATCTTCTCCTAATTCTTCAAACATGCAATTTTTATTTACAACAGTTGTTCAAAAAATACTTGAATTCTGCCAAGCTTTCAAACGACTTTTTACCAAGCTTTTGTCCTGCATTTTGTTCGCAAGACTAAAACATATACCGAGTTTTATCAGCATTTACTTCTAGACCAATCTCCTAACCGACGACTAACACAGCTGTGTTTCTTTATAGCATGTACGTTTTCTCCTAGTACAGTAATATCACCAGCACAGAATAGAAGTTGAATTCCATTCAATTTCAAACCCTCTGGTTCGTTTCGATATTCCCAGTAGCATAATCTAAAGTAACGCTGAAAAGCAATGGCGTTAAAGCATCTCCTTGTTTAAAACCGTTCTAAACAGGAAATATATAAGACAAATGTTTGCCTATGCGGATTTTACTATATATTTCATTTAAACACACTTTTACTAACATCCAGACAATCCTCGACTCTTTTGTTATGTGGAATGCCGCTTATCTGTCGACATTTTGCCACAAGGGAAAACCATCGATACTGAACAGACCTTGAGACGCTCCAGAAGCTTCTTCGTGCACTGCGTGACAAATGTCCCAGGAAGAAACAGATCCTGTGACACGACTACATACGGCACCACACCGCTAGTCTGTGCGTGCACGGGATTTAGAAGAACGGCTGGCAAATTCTCCCCATCCATCCTAACAGTCCTGCCCTAGCCCCCTCAGACTACCACCTGTTCCGTTTCGTTAAGGATGTGACGAAAGGCCAGCACTATGTGACCAATGAGCAATCCAGAAAGTACGTCGTCACTTACGCACTGCAGAAAAGGCGTTCTACCGTAAGGGGATTTTCATACTTCAAGAACGGTGCAAAAATGCATCGATGGCCATACGGATTTCGTAAAAAGTAAATATAATACAAAGACTTATTGGCATGTTGATTTTTCTTTTTTATACCTTTCTTTCGTTGAGAAATTAATATACACGTGACGTACGGTACGGCCTTCGCACATACACGAGAATACTGCTGAAATCCAGACTTCAACACAAATGAGCCCGTTCGGCGGCAGCATGGCCGTCCGCCGCCTGTTATCGCCCAGCAGTATTCTTCCGCAACCTTCGTCTCATTCTGCTTTCATTCCCGCAAAGAAAAATTCGGCGCTCGTTACAGAAATGTCATTATTCGATTTTTTAATACATTTTTCAAACTCCAACTGCGTAACTGGAAACTGCGTAAGTCGGAGAGTGTCACTAGTTTCACTGGGATGCCAAGCTCAATGAGAACAAGATTAAAAAAAAAAAAAAACTCCCTCCTCTGTGAATCATAAGCTCTCTTCTAGTCCATAAATAACTGACGTCCTGCCAAAGTGCACTTCCATTCATCCTTAGGTATTTTACGAATGCACAATGCATGGCCAGTAGTTAATCAGTTAACTCAAAATCCACACTAAGGATCCTGCATAATTTTCACCTACACATGGAGTCAACTTCACAAGAAAATGTTGGAAAAAAATCGTTTCTAGTTCCTAAAAGTGATATGCCACGATAGTCACTATAGCCTGTCTTATCTGCCTTCTTACAAATACGGCAACTGACTCTTCCACTGTTGAGATAATTCTTCCTTATTCCAAACAGAAATAATAAGCTTACAGATTTCCGAATGTACTGTTTTAAATCCTCAAATGGTCCAATTCTGCCGGAGTTTGATCAGTGCCTGGTGATTCAAGTCTTACCAGATATCAATCGCAGGTACAGTACAGCAGAACTCCACCTTTCCGGACGCTGTTATCCGGATCGGCTGGGCTCTTCGGGTAAATTTTTCGATAATTCTACAAAACTAACCTGCCTTGAAATTACCGGTTATCGAATCAGGCACAGTACAGTGTTATGGCTTCTAGAACTTCAAATCAGGCGTGGTCGAAAGGTTCAGACGCAGGTACAAACTGTAAATAGTAACAGTCGAACTTCAAACTGCCAAGGTGGCCTATTTTCAAAGAAAAATCCAATTATCCGGATTTTCTGCATAGCCGGAGAGTTCGCCATCCCAATTAATCCGGATAAGTGGAGTTCTACTGTACTTACGGTTATAATAAGTGTTGGAAGTGACCCTCACCGGCAAGACAGAGGTTACGTATCCCACCTGAAGTGATCTACTTATGGGATTTCCCACTTCCACTAGCACATGGCATCTCCCTTCTTACACAGGTCCACAGAGACATCTCGCTCACCCTGTAGGCTACGTCACTCTCTTTAAAGGTAGGTCCTCAACGATGTTATTCACATAAAAACAATCATCTGCCCAAACAAAGGCACAATCTCAAATAGGGTCCTCCAGCAACCTTTGACTGGCGAAAAATGCTTATGAAGAGGGTCATCGCATAGGTTGAAATAAAGCTTCATGTTGAAACCAATAGGAGATACAGGAAATATAAAAATAGGCTCACATGCCGTTTTTTGGACCCCATCACCCATCACAGTTTGAAAATTTATCCAATTCAGATAACTCTGATTAACAAAGAAAGTAATATGCCGCAGCATCTGGAAGGCTCATTATTCATTTCCATCGCACTTCGTTTGTAGTTGTAGTTTTACATCACAGATGGGGTTAACAGTACAAAGATCATGGCACTAATAGTTACTTTCCGTAAATGAAAAACAGATTATTTTGGTTCGGTTGAATTTTCTTGTCTGTCTCCATTTTAGGTTTCTGTTTCTATTCTGGATACCAACAACCAAAGGCAAATTTTAGGGCTTTCCAATTTTGTATTATCTCTCCCTCACTTTACCGGATACTGGTCACATAAACAGCACTATTCTAAGAGACACAGGTTGCCAAGAGATTCAGAATACCTTTATCCATCGCGCACTTGTATTCTAAGTTTTAGTCCGAGAACGGAGACGGAGACGGAGACTGTCCCCAAAATGCAGCGTTTACGTCTTGTATTGCACTCTACATAGGATACGATGGGCAAAGATCATGAAGTAATGAACCGCAAAAGATCCTATCCTCTATATATAATTCCCTGATGATTAACACAGAGCAGATCTTCGGAGGTTTGGACGTCAACTATGTACGACCTGACTGGTTTCCCGAAGTAACTTGAATCACTGGTATCTTTTTGTTTTCATTTTCATACGGAAAACCCGACATGACCTTCGCCCATGCAGCTCGCGTTTACGAACTCATCTCTCGCAATTAGGCAGTCTGGGAGACACATACGTCCACTTAATGCAATCCGACTGGAGCCCACCCACACCCCGCCCACTGGGCGCAAATCCAAGAAATGCCCGACCTCACAACACTACGAAAAACGGCACACGGTTTAACGGCCTCACTCTCCTGCAGTCGCATATTTTGCCGCAAACGTTGCCTTACTTCCCTGTTATCATTATTACCCACAGCCAACGTGCAAACTCAAAGCCAGTTCAACATTTCAATCGCAGTCGTTCAAATTTTATTAAACAAAAGTCGAAAAATTCCATTTCTTCCTGAACAAAACTTAGTTTTGGGGTTCATTTTGTCCTAAACGTTAAAACTAAACTAAAGGACTGGATATTCTTGATATTAGGATAACGGTCATCTGGGTACCTCGAAGATGGAGGCAGCATGTCTCTCCGAAACTTTCATACTCCCTTAACATAGTACACAGCATCACAGCCCGGATGCCCATAATCAGTATCTTCCACACAGTGAAACCTCAAACCCATGTTTATTTCCGCCGCTGAAAGGCGATGTGATGTACGTTATTCTTCCCGGAAGAAATAGATACTTGCTTTGTATCACAATTCTGATATTTACGAACAAGGAAATGGTGTACATTATAGATGTTAATTACCCCTCAGAGCACAGCGTATATCAGGTACGTCAATGATAATTACACTGCGTTGACAGTCAAAGTTGTTTGGATTTTCCAAATGAAGATAATACGACATTACACCACTTTGCATTTGAGGGTCTCGTGTATTTTGAAGAACACGAATATCGATGTTCATATATGCAGAGGATCTTTATGCTTCAAACCCCAAAAAAATATAACAGGCACTTCCAAGAATACGTTTATTCAAACAACGGCATTCTAAAATAAACCCAGATTCTTGAATTTTCCGTGCACTAGACAGTCCATATCAGACAACCTCTCCTATGGCTTTCCTCCACTGGACGATTAAGGGTTCCATATTTACGAGATGGACTTGCAAGTCACTGAACATGACACCCCTGCGTCTGTAACAAAAAAAAAATGTAGTTTTCAGGCCGCATCTGTCCTTCGGTCTCCGACAAACCGCTACAGGCGACGACAAAATGGGAAAAACAGCTGATAAACTAAACAGGACAGGCGGACGTCGACAGTAAAAAAAGGAAAAAAGAAACAAAACGTATAATTTCGCGAAGACTGCCATCGTTTACGGAACATAATCCTAAAGTCTGCGGAACTTAAGGCACAACCACTGCCTGATTCAGTAACAAAAATGGCAAAGTACGCAAAGCATTAACACTGACGCGCGTTCGTGCAACCTTTTTTGCAGTTGTAAAGCAACAACTATTACACACTCTGAGTGTGTGTGTTTGTAGCCTTACGTATCCAGCATGCACTGCGCATACGCCGTGTTGTCATCTTCGCCTGTCCGACTCTACAGTATTTTTCCACATTATCTCGTACGCGGTACGATTTTCGAAAGAAAAAAAGTTATTGAATACAAAATGTGTTTTGACTTTCTCTACAAATTTTGTCTAAAAATTTTCTCATTCTAAGAAGAATTGAGCGAGATATGATCAAAAGTGTGTAATGATCCTCACGTAAAGTGCCCGTTCTTCTCATCAGACTTTAATGAAACTTCGATTTTCTCACTAGATTTTCGAATAAAAATACCAAAATATCATATTTCATGAAAATCCGTCCAGTGGGAGTAGATATGTTCCATGCGGAGAGACACACAAGGTGAAACCAATAGTCGCTTTTCGCAATTTTGCGAACGCGCTTAAAAACTGTAATCAGAGTTTATCACCAAATAGTACAATTATGAATAAGAATGGTTCCTGCTAATTCTACGGCAATATTAACACAGTATCTCCACCACTTCATCTCCATGCGAGTGTTAAGACGATGAAGGCTTGCTGAATGGTCTCAGCCCACACGATCTTCCTCTTATCAGCGCAGTAACATGAGATTAGCGCTCGGCCTTGTGCTCTATGACAGTGTTTCTCAAACTTTGTGAGACCGCGGCCCGGTAAATTCTTTATTCATAAGACGAGGGCCCGGTCCCAACAAATTTACTTTCTATTTTATAAGTTCATACATTAAAATAACTATTAATAATTAATTATGATATAATCATAAAGAGTATTAGTACACATATGTATACGGTGTGGCATGTTGACAAATATATAATTACATTTCAATTAGTTATTAATTACCATCGTTACATAAAGCGTGTTCATTTGTACTGAATTACCGGATGACACATGCTTGCTATATGCTAAAGCTCCAGTAACAGCTGCCTTGCTCCATAATGTGATTATAAATACACTCTTTGGATAAAAACGGCTCAAGTAAAAGGAACGTAACTTCTTCTCACAGATTAATTACTGACTGGTTCATACAGAAACTGAAGTAAGGGAAAGAAGGAAGAAAGGAGAAACGTCACTGGTCATATTGATGCCGTGCAGCAGCGTTTCACATGGCCTCTTTCGTTTTTCAGGTTCTTAAGTGGACAGAACACTTCTCCATATCAAGGTATGACGAAGAATACAAGAGCCCTGAATGACCCTGCAAGGCGAGGCGAGGCGAGGCGACCCTGTTTCCACAGCGTCTCTCACCTCACCTACTGACCTAACAAATGCAGGCACATTCCTGACAGGGCTACTAACAGATGTAAGATTTGAAGTCCCAAATAAGGGTAGATTCATATTTTGTTCCTCTTGGTTACCACCACACCGTGCAGTTGGGTATGATGTTGAAGAAAGAGGCTCCGAAACACGGTAAAGTAACAGTTTTTAAAACCTCAAAACCTACACATGCAGTTTGCTGCTTGATACAAACTGTAAGGCAATCATTAAATACATTTAAAAAGTTTTAATATTCTTGTTATTGAAGCCACTGAGTTGCAAACACAATGTCAATGGAACGTTAGTTGGTCCCTTGAGCAACACCACGGTGAGCCCCTGTTAATGATAAGACGTTTGTTATCTCACGATTAAACAAAGAAACTGTGTCAATAGTAACCCACATCAGCAACCGCCCTCAACCCCTTGCAAATAATGCTGCTCTTATCACACCGTTTTATACAGTCTCTTGTCACGTTATACCTCTCAGACTCAAATATCTTCCTCACCGCCATATCTCGAACTCCCTCAGTCTATGTTCCGCCCTTAACATGAGAGACAAAGTTTCACACCCATAAAATGGGACAGGCAAAATTAAGGATAATTCACACCGAGAGGGCTGTGCCCCTGCCGTGCTCCGATCATGTCGTGTCGCTAAGATTTAGTTTGTGTTATCCCATCTGAATTACACAGTGAGACCATGTCCGATTCCAACAAGCAGGGCCGTGCCCTTGCCGTGCTCCGAACGTGCCGCCATGAAAGAAAATTCTAAGGCCACGATACAGTACGGCCGTGGCACAGCAGTGCATGGGTGAACTTCACGGCCTCCTCTCAACGGCTTGCGGCCGCGACCAGCAAAAGTATCCCAGGTTCTTCTTCCGGCTACCACGCGGACTTCACGAAGGTTGTTATAAGAATGCTTATCAATCACGATATGAACTGCAGCTGGCGTCGACCAAAGCAAATTACGTTTGTCATGAATGAAGAAAAGTGAATTATTTTGATTCAAGAGCGTGAGTGCTTGTACAATTTAGAGCATAAGGATTACGAAAACAACCTGGTCAAAGACAACTGCTGGAAGGAGAGAGAGATGGTGAAGTTCATGCATTGCGTAAGGAATATTTAGTTCACCAAAAAAAACTTACTTATGTCACGGGCAAAGTTCTGCTCTAATCCAGAAAAGCTGTATACAGGGAGGAGTCCACCAGTGGCCAGGCAGCCAAATGGCGTTTCGTGCAGCAGACGCAGTTTCTTCAGAATCACTTCCAGAAAAGAGAGTGAGTTATGGTGATTCTGTTTACAAATACGAAAACTCGAATATCTCTGAACGGATTTTCATGAAATCTGACATTTCACACGAAGACCTACAAGCATTTCTTTGCTCAACTTGACACATTCAGTGGTTCCAGCTTATTTCCCATAAGGCACGTGTTTTTCTGTCATGCTTAGTACAACATACATACGAGCATCTACCTCAGATATAACGAAAGTGCCAATCATCATCTCCAATATAATTTTCAAGATGCACCCTAATTTAAGAATTATATCATCTCCTCGTCATTGTGAAGACCAGCCCTCTACTCTTTCACGAAGCTACATAATTTCAGGCCTGGAAAATGAAAATAGTAACGGTATTTCATTTTGTGCCTCATGTTGCCTTCTACATTTCTACTTCTGCAGTTAACAGCAGACTGCTAACGTCGTAACATGACTACAGTCAAGAATAAAAGGAAAGTTATCAGCGTCGAAGGAAAAGTTAAAGTGATACGACAAATATAGAATGGAAAAGAGGAAGCTGATGGGTATCTGGAACTTGTTATCACGAATTCCACGATCCAAACGATTCGGAAAAACAGAACCAAAATTAACAGCGCGTTTGAACAGAACGGGTCCAGAACAAAGCGATTTCGCAAGCCTGAACGAAGTAACGTCGATGAGGTGCTACTTAAATGGTTTAAGCAAGAGAAGTGACCATGCACCAGTGAGCGGTCCTCTTCTCACAATGTCTGTTCTTCCTAAATTTTAGTTTAAGCCAATGCATTTCTTAGCGTACACCGTGTGGACACCTACAGTTATAGAAGAGTAATTGTTACTGTTTCTAAATTTTAATTGTACTTTAAATTTGAAATAGATCATACCGTTAACGTGAATTACTACGCCTGCAAGACTGTATTTTGTCTCGAAACAATTTTCTTCACTTTTAACACACACTTCGCTTAGCGCGACACCCGTTTATAACGACACAATTTACTCTGCCCCTTCGACGTCAGAGCCGAGTTCGACTGCATTTATCGAAGTGGAAACGAAACGTACTGTCTCCATGTTCAGGGTCTACCTGAACATAAATACGATGGCAACGCGCAATGGATTAGCAGTTCGGATTTCTCCGACTACCATGCGGACTTTCACGAAGGACACGGCACTGTCGGAGCACAACAGGAGCACAGCAGGGGCACAGCTCTGTATGTGGGAATTAGCCTGTACACTTTCGTATATTTTAATCTTTATGTTCCTAGCAAGCGAACGGGAAGACAGAATGCTGGTTGTTCTTATCAGTCATACATCAGTGTTATCATAGTTTGGTCATGTGCGTTCAGAACAATATCAAACCAATGAAAAATGACCAATCCTTGACATCGTCTCACTTGACTGCTGACATAATTCCCTCACTAAAAGAAAAAAAAAAGTCTATTAACTGCTGATATCCTAAGCGATGACTTTCATTCCCTTGTCCACTGGATAATGTACAATCGTCAACGTGCTGCGCGCCACCCTTGCCTCAACTAACCGGCACTACTACCAAATCCAACATACTTCTCGTGCAAATGTCTTCGGTTACCTTGACCTAAGCGACTTCTCACATTTTAACATAAATCTAGTTTCCATTTTCCATCGCTTAGGTCGTTCCAAAGAATCTAAGTGCGAAAGATTTCGTAACAGCGAAAACAGATACCATTACCAAAAACAGTTCGCCTACAAGGTTCATTGGTGTTTCAGGAGCGAAGTCATCCTTCAAATATGCAAAGGCTGAAGATTCAGGCCTTCAGTGATGTGATATTGCATCGCTGGGCGAGCAGTGCTAGACGTTTCGCACGATCGCAGTGGCTCCTTATACCGGGTCAAGCAGTCCAAGAAGAACGAAATGTTACATACAGTTTGTTTGTAGGCAGTCTACACTTTGAATTTAAGACCGATCAAACGTTATTTCCATCAAATTTC
>Ga0123353_10012733_pt1 | contig 11991 bp, 10 predicted proteins | sample TergutLab28metaG_3_FD_92763 | JGI IMG/M metagenome (GOLD analysis project Ga0123353, IMG submission 92763) | Labiotermes labralis P3 segment gut microbial communities from Petit-Saut dam, French Guiana - Lab288 P3 | ecosystem: Host-associated > Arthropoda: Insects > Digestive system > Gut ... | reverse complement strand
TGTGAAACAACAGTGTGCCTGTCCTCACAGCACTGTGTAGCAACACTGTGCCTCTCCTTCCAACACTGTGCCTGTCCTTCCAACACTGCAGCGACACTGTGCCTGTCCTCACAACACTGTGCAGCAACACTGTGCCTCTCCTTCCAACACTGTGCAGCAACACTGTGCCTGTCCTCACAACACTGTGCAGCAACACTGTGCCTCTCCTTCCAACACTGTGCAGCAACACTGTGCCTCTCCTCACAACAGTGTGCCTGTCCTTCCAACACTGCAGCGACACTGTGCCTGTCCTCACAACACTGTGCCTGTCCTTCTGACACTGTGTCTGTCCTCACAACACTGTGCAGCAACGCATCGCATATCGGTTTTGTCGGAACTGAGGGAAGGCAATGGATAAAGTAAAGTCAGGTGACTAGACCTGTTGACGTCATTGCAATGACAGAATTACCGGGCTGTTACAGAACAGAAACCCCTGTTTTATGTTGATTGCCTTTGTCAAGAGACTCCAGTCACTAAATGCAGGTAGCAGACGCCTACTGATGAAGTAAACAGTCTGTCTGCTAGTGGGAAAATTCCCCGAGGTCTCATCACCTGTCAGCACTAGCCCACCGTTGGCCCACATCCGGAGCCATATGATTCCAGTTCACATTCTCGCATTTAAGCTAATTAAGGTATAGTTTTGTGTCAACCGCCACATGCCTGCAGTTGTCGATATAGTTTCTTCCCTTTAGCATTCGCGAAAGATATTCCGTATGAATTTCTCATCGTTTTATGCGTTCAACATGCCCAGGCCATCTAAGTGTTCCCTGATTTGTTCACATAATGTACGCTGAAGTTGACAAGTTATGAACCTCCTCGTTAGATAATTCTTTATTCCTCGATTTGTATTCTTCTGTGAGGTCCGAATATTTTGTTCAGTGCACTTTTCAGGAGCAGGAGCGGGCTGTCGAGCTGTAACATGCGGCACGCCAGTATCCATGTCAGCGGTCGCTGTACCCTCTGGAACTGTGTGAAATTCGCACGAGTTGTGTGTGTTCCTGGGACTCGTAACGTAGATCTGCAAACATGAGCCTACTGGGTGTGTGCATGCCGGAAGGAAAGGCCTTGGTAAATATTTGAAAAGCGTCTACGTGAAGTCCTTGCTGCTTTCGTACCAACTTACACACCAGCTGGCTCAGACGTTCGTATGCAGATCCCAGTGCGTACTTCCGTCTGTCATAAATTATTTTTTTCCGTGCGTGTTTTTACAGTCAAATGCAATCTACAGAGTGTCCCAGAAATCACCGTACGTCTACCTGTTTTTACGTTTTGATCTGTGTGTGCACGTACCATCCACAGGAAACAGCATGAATGTAAGAATGGTGGCAGAGTTGGAATGCATCACCTTCCAGTTCGACGCTGTACCGTGGCAAAAATTAGCAGTGTGGGGACTCCTCGACCACCCTGTATATTCTGCTCACAACTCACAAAGACGGCGCTCACCGCCTTGCAAAAACGAGACATATAACCGTTATACAGTGGAACCCGGTTACAACGACACCGGTTAATACGATACCTCGCCTATAACGTCAGATGTTCTGTGGTGCCAATTAATTCGTCAATGTTATTTCGGTTTAGAACAGCACTCGTCTATAACGACACAAATTATTCAGTCAATTTCATGACGTTATGGAGTTCGACTGTATATGTAAACCTTCTGAATGGTGGCGATCTTGCGTATAGAATTGCCTTGATGAATATCCTGCTTTTGTCATTTGATCCGCCGATGTCCAAGGCTGTGCGTCTTTGCTTATGAGTACGTTGTTTTCCTTGGGAGGGTTACCAACCCATCCGCAAAACCCCCATTCTTGGAGGACCAGTTTTTCTCTCTTAGTCTGGCCTCTCTCTTCCGGCTTGGGAGGCCCTACCAGGAACATAAATTTCCCGCCGGCTTAGCCCGTAAGGTCATTGAGGCCCGCAAGCCCCCCCCCCCCACTGCCACGACAAGGGCAAGACAATCGGGGGAGGAAGAAGAGATCGTGGACGCCCCAGGAAACGATGGCAATGCATCGATGGGGGAACAGGTCAAACGACCTAATCCATGGAGGAAGATGATGATGATGAACATCCTACTTTCTGGAATCCATTTTTTATTTAATATGATATGATATATCTGTTAACTGCAATTGGGTAGCCAGTCGGTGGCAGTAGTGCAGTACACATTTACACACAAACAATACACAGAACAACACAAAACAAGCAATACACAGAACAACACAAAAATTTTGGAAGACTGCGGGCCGTGCCCCATCTTTGCGGGTTTTACCCTGGCTTTTGCCTTACAACTGGGGAAAAGGCACGGAAAAACATTTGTCTTAGTTTTCTGCTCCCCAAACTGGCGGTAGAATGAATTCCTATTGATAATGCAGATATACTGAGGACGAAACATACCAAGGCTGATGTATGAGTGTTTTCCTCCTGCTACGGACGAAAACTGCAGTTGGTCGCAGGATTGCCTAGTCACAACTGGAAGTGGAGGACGCGTTGCCGCTGTGCCAATTCGTGCCGAGTAGCCTTATGGGATGAGACTTGTGGACGAGAGGATAATATTAAAGTTGATCATGAGTGGATAGGACGCCTGGATATGAAAATGATGTAACTGACACTGAATAGGGCCATAATGATGGGCTTTTGTGGTGGCGGTACTGAAACTCCGTGCTTGTCGACGACGGAAAATATTTTAAACAGTGGAGTCGCCTTGTCGGAGGATGTCTGCACTGGGGGAGTAGACGACGATGATATTTATTTTAACCGAATCATGGAGAAGATGATGATGATGATGATATCCGACATTTATTGTCTTCATAAGTTCGTCGTAAAACTATTTTTTATTTGAAGATTACTGTCTTCCGGAATGCGATGCGTGTAGTGTGATGACTGGTAAACTACACGGCGTCGCATGAAAGTAACTACTACTACTGCTGCTGCTGTTACGACTGCTACTTTTACTACTACTGCTACTGTTATTACTGCTACTGCTATTGCTAGTACTGTTACTACTGTCACTGCTGCTACTACTACTGTTACTACTGATACTACTACTACTACTATTACTACTGCTACTACTACTCATGGCGATCTCTGCAAGATATTCTTTCTATGGAAGAGGCAAGTGTTACAGCACGTGACTCGAGTCTCAGCCTCACCGCTGTTGTTCCCCACACTTGGTTCTTCTGTTACTAACGAACTAACCAACAGCCGTAATAACCCAGCACACTGCAGCATGAATCTTCGACGTGGTAAGGATAAAGCAAAATAACGATTGTTCCTTTTCACGCCGTGAAGACGTTTGGGGGATGGAGGGGGGCGGTGGAGGTTTTGCTGCACTTTTTGTCAACCAGACACTAGGTGCACGTGGGTGGTCAGCTTCGAATTCCGGCCGCTTTATCCTCGAAAATTAGTCTCCATTACCCATTGAATAGGAGGCCAGGTGGGCCCCAGAGTCTGTCTGGAGGTTTTGAGGTAGAGAAATGTCTCGAACGCGTTCAACATTTCGTCATACATGTAACAAGAGGGTAACTGACTCACTGCGAGTTTAATGGCGTTGATGACAGATTGTCGTACTTTCCGTATCGTGAGCCGTTACAATTCAGCGCTGAGGTTAAAGAAAGAGTATAACTCTACCTATACTTCATGGTCTGTTACAGGGCAAACTTACCTCGCATTTCGCCTTACGACATGTTTCCCTACGTAATGCCCGTGACCATCTAGAGACAGAAGTTATTCTGGAGTCTTTATAAACGTTCAACTCGTACCGCGCAGTAAACACGCCGTGTCTCGGTTGTAAAGCCAACTGCCCTTGAATATAAGTAAGGTACTGGTGTTTTATACTGCAAATGATTGCCAAGACCAGGATGTTAAACTGCAAACAATTTTTGCACTACGCCCAGTACAATAGTTTTTGCGAGTGTACACTTTTTGGAGCCAGCAGTGACAAGTGGCTATCCAACATCTGGCGTTAGATGTGGACTAATGTGAATTAAATTGGACTCGTATCCTTTGTTTAGGTGCCTTCTGAATTAACGTGTCCAGAAGGTACAAACAAAATTGTGCAAGGTGGATATGTTGGTGGCAGTTCAATTAGAACATGAAGGGCGCGGTGCTGTGCTTAGTGTGATCGTTTCCAATTCGGTAACGCATTATGATTATTCCGTTTCTCGCCACCAGGTTGTCTCATTAGCCAGGGTGCTTCCCCACCTCTAACCCTCGAATTCCTGAAGTGCAGTTATTCGACGAATTGAAGCGAATCGCGGGCACACAACGCGTCATTTCTTCGGCGCCTGAAGTGGTGTTAGGCTATTCAGGAAATTAGCTGCACTTTGTGCAACCCGAAGACACATCAGCGTGCTCACAAGAGCCTGCCATTTTTCTGTCCTGAGCCAGATTAATCCACTCTGCACTCATCCTTTTTCGGATCCAAATAATGCTGCCATGTCCAAAGATACTTCCCTCCTATTTCCCACCGAAACCCCGTATTTTTTTGCGCTCCGTTTGTGCCACATGTCCAGCCCATCTCTTCCTCCTTGATTTGATGTTCGTAATCGATGATAATTCTAAAAATTTCCCATATTTTCTTCAGTACTTACACATAAATGTCACCACCGCCTTCATGTCCCCTTGTTCGAGTTCACCTACTCATCAAGAGGCACCAGCATTGAGAGACGTCGTTTACTTCCAGATGGTATGTTTCTCAGGTGTACCAACATGTTAGACCACGTCTTTTGCGTTTCGTAATAGAAGCCTGTAAAAAAGTGATCCCGTTACAGGCCCGGTGTGGCCCAGAGGGTGGGTAGAGGTATAGCTCTACTCTTCCATGACCGCGGCACTAGAAGGGGGTGAGTGGTCATCAGCACGCCCCGGCCGCACTTTACTACCTCAAAGACCCGCTGCCCTTTTTACAGGAGGCTGGGTGGGCCCCAGGGCCGGTCTGGACGGGAGAAAAATCTCGTCCCCACCGGAATTCGATCCCGGACCGTCTAGCCCGTAGCTACCCGGCCCACAATAGACGCCTGTAGAGTTTTTAAATTCTCGCCAGTTACAAAATATAAAACTGAATAGCTTGTATTTTATGCGGTTTTTTTTTCTGCGTGAGCGTGGCCATTCTACCTGCCGTAGTCCTACCTTACAGCCAGAAACACTTCGCCCGCCTGTCAAGTACCGTAATGGCGTCACGCAAACCTTTCATTGCCCTAGCAATAAACAAACAGGAAAGCATTACTCCAAGTGTATTCATGTTTACATTTTAATGTCAATGCCACATTGACTTCTTTTTATCGCTGTTCTTTATAAAGGCAACAAAAAAAGGGACGTGGGAAATCCACCGCAAGGCCAGACAGACGCGTCCATATGTACATTTGATGTGTACTGGACCGTGCGTCGTCTTGATAACTGAAGAATAACATCCAACTAGATGCCACATGACTTTATCATGCTTATGTTATGCTCCACATGTTTCGGGCACCATGGTGCCCATCATCAGGAACTCACGACGACAGCGTTGGTTACCACATAGGCCATCTGGTTCTGGAGTTGCTGCTGGTTGGAAGTTAAGTGCAGGCAGGATGAATGAGTGTCCGGACCGAAGGCTGTAACAGCCTTCGGTCGTGAGCTCCTGATGATGGGCATAATGGTGCCCGAAACATGTTGAGCCTAACATAAGCAAAATAAAGTAATAAGTGGCATCTAGTTGGATTTTATTCTTCAGCGTCCATATGTGTTGCATCCAACTCCACGGTTCATTGCCGTATTCACAACAGACCGCAAATTATCCCTATTCTCATCCAGATCAGTCGTGTACATGCGCTCCCATTTACTTGAATATCCATACGGTATTGTCTTTCCTTCTACGACTAGGTCTTTCAACGATAGTTTCTTATCCGTGCAAGGATGGCAGCGGGTAACGTCAGTATCGTCTTCGCCACAAGTCCATGTGCGAGGTCTACAGGTTTCTGGGAGTAGGCCACGTGTAGAAGGGGTAATTTATGTTTGTTACATACTTACTGCCTGTAGGTGCGGTCAGCTGACGTGTTGCTTTTTGACTGTAGTCACCATATTTGCTTTATGAATGATATTTAAAGACAACAGTCGGTCGGACGTTTCTAAGTCACTAAACCGACCCGCTTCTAAAGATCTTATCCTTAGCCAGTTCGATCCACGCTATAAAGGACTCGTTCTGTCCCCTTTTGTTCTCACTGCAATCTGTTGACGAACTGTAAGCGTGATATAAAGGTTCTTCATCACGGCCGTGTTAGAATATTAAGCTTTCGGATGCCATAAAATGCGAGAGTTTTGTGTCTGGCTGAGGAACTGTTAGCTGCTCAAGAAGGTCTGCTTGGCGTAGTTGGCTAACTAGTTAGTTAGTTAGTTACCGGGGTGCTGATAAGTCGTTAGCCCGACCAAGAAGGAAACCAGCTCGGAAGCATGTCAGGGACGCGCGCGATTTCAACATCGAGACGCGAGCTGTCATCGTGTTTTTCCTGCAAGGCAAGGCGCCGAAGCAAATTCACGCTATTCTGACGGAAACATTAGCTTGTTTCCTTCCTGATAGGGCTAAGGACTTATCAGCACCCCTGTAGTTAATCGGTCGGCCAGCGAGTCATTCCACAAATATACGCTGCACTGAATCAACTGCATGAAGTAAATTAGACCCCACCGCACCGTACTGAGGATCGCATTCCATTTGCATCTGAAAGTAATTCGGCCCTCCCCGTGGCTTCGTGCCATAATCACAGTTACAGCGTGGTCAAGGTAAGGAAGATGCTGCAGGTGAGGCAAACGATAATGAGGCAAAGTGGAGATCGTGAAGTGGGGTCATCGTATGACCTTCTGACCCTTTGTATGCGGTCAGAATCTGGTTGTGACGGCACTCGCCCATCATTTGTTGGACGGACAACGTCTAATGTTACCGGCTGTGATGAATTATATGCTTGCAAGCAAGTGGTCGCTCTGATGGTCCTTCAACAGCTTTGAGGGACGGAGCGAAATGAGTATTGCTCCTAAATCAGATGGAGTTTATGTGGTGTCCATGTAAAGAAGGTAGATATCATTAAAATCTTAATAAAATACTAATGCAAAACGTAAAATATTCTCTTATCGTACGTACTGGTAAAATATGCTGTTATCATTGCATATGGCCTTGCATTTGTTGGTCGACTGCCATAATTTTGAACAGCACCAACTGGTCTTTCATCAACGTGAATATTGAGATTGTTAAGTACCAAGTGTTCTGACAATTGCCTGTACTTCTGGAAATCCCCACACGAAGTTAGTTTGCTGTTTGCAGGAAGTTGGAATGCTCTGTGACGTCAGACCCTTCACACCTAGTATCAAACTATATGTACAATAATTCCCGCCTGACTTAAGTTATTCTGCGCTCCAGTCGTTTGCTGCCTCACCCAGCATACGAGTATTAAGCCGAGACGCAAATTTGTTATTACGGCGTTGAAGAAGGCTACTAGTTGCTGACCTGCCGTGAGCAGAATTTTATGCTGTTGTCCGAATTTGGAAGCAAAGCGCCCGTGAAGATGCTGAGGGGCCTGAGTCTGAACCTGAGCCTGAGCCTGAGCCTGAGCCTGAGCCTGAGCCTGATCCTCAGGAGAGGACCGTCACGGTTTTGAAGTTGACTGATGGGCTTGGACCGACTGAAGCTGGCGTCAATGTGTTTGAGGATGTTGGGTGGAAGGAGTGGCGAGCGGCATCAACTGGACAAGGAATTGTGAGGATGTGTGCTGGCTGGGAAGTGATCTGCAGGAGAAGAAGAGGTCTTTGTCAGCCAGACTTCAGGGCTTGATTTGTTAATGTCATCCTCATGGACTCGTGCATCGCCACCTGTACTCCTGGACAGCGGATATGATGTTCCATATGACCCACCTACAGTCCCAGAGGAAGTGCCTGCTGCTTAAGCAACCACCTGTTGGTTATCGTTAATATTTTCATTTTGTAAATTTTCTTAAGTATTAATATGTATTTTTTTGGTCAAATGGATTTACTGGAACCACCCTCCCCATTTTAACGTCGCTTTTATGGTAAAATCTGTCGCGACTTAGCGTCGTTCCAAGTAACGTCGCCGGTCTCGGAACCACCGACGACGTAACTCCGTGGATTGATGCGCCGCCAGTTCGTCACTAGCAGTTCTGTGTTCTGCCCAACACGTTGCAATTAGCGTCTCTTATGCTTGTTAAAATAAGCAGCGGCTGTTTCCCTAAAACGCCTTAATCGCTGACAGGAGCTGTGTTCTCTGTGAGGTACGACCTGAAATTATATGTAACGTGTATTCATTGCAGTAACTCAGATCTCTACACATTGACCTCGGTAATAAAAGCACAGGGCCAAAAGCACACGAAGGTAATTAGATTCAGACACCGTAATGGTTGTGTTTCGCTTGTGACTGTGGGAATACAAATGCAACTGGACAAAAACGCGCAGCGCCGTTGCTAACGCTCTTTTAATTGCACGTACAAATGTGACGTAATCAGCGTAAAAGCATTCCTTAGCGAACCTGACATGTTTGACCTTACATTATATTTAGGCTTACGTATCGAGAGGTAAATGCAAAGAAAACGTATTCCTGGAACGGGTCTGTCGGACGACATTGATTTATCATATGAAGGAGGCGTTCATTTTAGTTGATTTATTGTGTTCCACAAGACAGTCCACAGTCGCTTGACGGGCAGATTTGAAATACAAACTATTCGATTTCTTTCGCCCTTCACTGCTCTTCCTGAAATAACCGTCATGTATACAGCTGATCGGCAGCTGCCTAACGCTAATTCCTGTGGGCTGGAGATTCTTAATGGAAAGCGGAAAAGAAAGAACAGGCCAGGTGATGATCAGATTTGGACCGAAGTGAGACCGAAATGCTGATGATTCAACCCTTCTGTGGTTTTACGCCGTGTCGACTGGTAAATAGCTACCGACGTTTTGAAGGGTCGCGATGGCTTTGCCTTCAGGGTCATTCAGCTCGATAAGAGACCGTCACCCAGCTTCACCCTGAAGATGGAGGCAAGACGATACTTCGAAACTTCAGGTACTACTCGCCCGCAGACCTGAACGCTCCGCAGCACCGCTCGCCCTGTGCAATGCTGAGTGTCAGGCAAGCAGCCAATGCGGTGTGTCCTGCCGCTATCTTGAAGACGCGAAGTGTGCGGTGTGTCACTCCTGCACTAACACCTTCGCACATTTGCATATTCACCTGACGTGACGTAACGAGTTAGTCCGTTTCTCACGTCTTCTCCGGTAATAAGTCGTGTTCACATGGGTAAAGTGGGTGTGCCACTGGCTGGTTGGTTGTCATCAGGAAACGAAAATCGTCGTGATATTAGGACGTCACGAGATAACGATACTCATCGTGATGATATTACAGGGTCAGGATATAACGATAATCATTGTGATGATATTACAGGGTCAGGATATAACGATAATCATTGTGATGATATTACAGGGTCAGGATATAACGATAATCATCGTGATGATATTACAGGTTCAGGATATAACGATAATCATTGTGATGATATTACAGGGTCAGGATGTAACGATAATCATTGTGATGATATTACAGGGTCAGGATATAACGATACTCATCGTGATGATATTACAGGGTCAGGATATAACGATAATCATCGTGATGATATTACAGGTTCAGGATATAACGATAATCATCGTGATGACATTACAAGGCCTTATATCTGTGTCATATTTGCTGTAATACTGTATTGTTGCAATGTCAGTACCTGAACACAGTGACATCTGGACTCCAGTAAACATGTACGAAATATGTGGGGTTCATTGTTGGGTTGACAGTGTGACGTTGCAGTGGGTGTCAGACACAGCCTAGAATGTCTTCTGCAAGGAATCGTAACAAAAGTGTACGAGGTGCCCTTCAGTACATCTCGAAAGCAGTACCTTCTGACATTGCGTCAGACTGCAGAGCTTGTTGATACAGCCTGATGTGTTGTGGGGGTGCCAATGGCACAGAGAGAGAGAGAGAGAGTACTCACGGTCGTTGTGCACAACCCAAGACAGACATGCGCAGTGTGCTGCTCACCAGGGCCGCTTGAGGCTCGGCAGACGCCTGACAGACTGGCAGTTAGGTGCTTGTGTAGGCACTTTTTTGAACAAAACCTTAAAATACGTTGACCAGACCTCTGGTTGCCTTGTGAGGTTATTCTCAACGCACGACGGACACCACGCAGAGTTAACACGTCACACAGCTCCGTCAAATGACGCTTCAAACCCCCCCCCCCCCTCGGTCTCTCGCTGTCGTACACGAGAATGGTTTTTAGGCGCGTTCGCAAAATCGCGAAAAGTGACTGTTAGCTTCGTCATATCTGTCCTGCCGGCCGTCTGAAACAAGTCGGCTCCCACTGGGCGGGTTTTTATGGAATTTTATATTTGAAGATTTTTCGAAAATCTGTCGAGAAAGTTTAAATTTAATTAAAATCTAACAAGAATTGCGGGCACTTCACATGAAGACGTTTGAAAACGTATGATAACTCTCGGAATTCTTAGAGTGAGATATGCTTCAGAAAAAAAAATTCTAAAGAAAATCACGATACACATTTTACGTTCAGTAGCGTTTTTCCAAAAAAACGTGCCGTTGCGCCAAAATATTGTACAGAGGGGCATGCCGCAGATGACACTATAATACAACGCATGCGCATTGCATGCTGAATAACTAAGGCTACAGACACACACTCAGAATATGTAATACTTACTGCTTTTCAATGGCATCAATGGTTACGCGAACGCCCTTCAGTGTTACGTCACACGTATCTTGCCTGCCTTGTGCTGTTTGTAGTCGCGTGCCGGAATTTAACGTGCGATATGATATCCGCAAATGAAGGTACGTGATTTATCCACATGAGATATCGTCGCTAAATAACTCGCCTTATACACCAGTTATCTTAATCAAATAAGGCGTCTCCGCACCCTAAATTCGAAGATTATTCCACTGCCCGAAGTTAATGCCAGTACATATCTGCCACCTAATCCATAGGCTAGAAGCGCTGCGTATATTTTTCAATTGATACGATGTCATTTCATGGTCTAAGACACATGTGTTGTACTGACTGATTTAAGTATGACGTTTGGTCGTGGTGGTGACAAGCGTGACTTTGTTTATTCGTTTATTTGTTAAGCCATAGTTTGGAAGGCAGCAGAAGTGAAAAGGACGCTGTGTGAGGTGACAAGCAGCTATCGACTGGAGTGATCCATTACATCGTACTGACGGGCTGCCTCGTGTAATCGGATGCTTGTGGCCTGACGGACTGACTGCTGCTGACATCTATCGCACACTGCGACACATGTCTAATAAATTGAATGATACTTCATTTCGCCCCAGTTCACCGCAGCAATACGTCTCTTGTGTACATCCAGCACCGTTCGAACAGGGAACTCACTTCTCCCCGGTGGTAGCATTATCTGAATGCCCCAGACGCGAGGAAAATCTGTCAGATCGTAGAACGGTAGTGCTGTACAGTGAATGACGGCACTTTAATATGAGAAAATTGTTTGGTGAAATTTATACAAGACAGACAGACAGACTATGTATAAACGTAAGGTGAGGCGCGTTCGTGTAACCGTTGTTGTAGTGGAATATTCTGAGTGCGTGTCTGTAGCTTTAGGTATACAGCATGCAATGCGATTGTGCCGTATTATATTCTCACCTGTGGCCTGTCGGGCTGTACAATATATTCCCACATAATCTCATAAACGGCGCGATTTTCGAAAGCAAAAAAAAGATATTGAACATAAAATGTGTTTTGATTCTGTCTACAGCTTTTGTCTGAAACATTTCTCATTCTAAGAAGAATTCAGTTACTTACTTACTTTCTTACTTACTTACTTACTTACTCCATGGTGCAGATTCCTTCTTGAGAAGCTAACTGGTTTGCAGCTAGTCAAGAAATTCCCCACATTTCACGGAACCCGAAGGTTCATTACCGCACTCACAAG
>Ga0123353_10012732_pt1 | contig 11992 bp, 9 predicted proteins | sample TergutLab28metaG_3_FD_92763 | JGI IMG/M metagenome (GOLD analysis project Ga0123353, IMG submission 92763) | Labiotermes labralis P3 segment gut microbial communities from Petit-Saut dam, French Guiana - Lab288 P3 | ecosystem: Host-associated > Arthropoda: Insects > Digestive system > Gut ... | reverse complement strand
TTCATGTTTTAGTTCCTTTCTTTTTTCCACCCCCTGCCCCCGCCAGCGGGGGAGATTGGTTTGCCGATTGCCCCGCCAGCGGGGGAGAATTGAATCGCAAAGATACACTTCTAAAAGGCGTTTATCAAGGGTAAAAAAAATAATAGCACCTCAAAAAAAAACTTAACCTGATTTTTTCAATAACCACACAAAACGCAAAATAGTGTATTTTCGCCGCTTTATTCTTATTAGCCATGATAAAGATTACATTGCCCGACGGATCGGTAAAAGAGTTTGAAAAAGGATCAACACCTTATCAAATTGCCCTTTCCATAAGTGAAGGCTTGGCACGTAACGTGCTCGCCGCTAAAGTAAACCAAGACGTTGTAGCGCTTGATTTCTCGATACAAACCGATGCACACGTAACGCTGCTTACGTGGAACGATGTTGAAGGGAAAGCCGTGTTTTGGCACTCCTCATCACACCTATTGGCGGCTGCGGTGGAGCAATTGTATCCGGGTGTGAAATTTGGAATAGGTCCCGAGATTGAAAACGGATTTTATTACGACATTGACTTTATGGAATATCCGATCTCTTCGGATGACCTTCCTGCAATTGAAGCCAAAATGCTGGAAATTGCCCAGACCCGCCCCAAATTCGAGCGCAAAGAGATATCAAAAAGTGATGCCCTGACGCTGTTCGTTCAGAAAAATAATGAATATAAAGTTGAATTAATCGAAGATTTGGAAGATGGGCAAATTACCCTGTACCAATTAAATGATTTCATCGATTTATGTCGAGGTCCCCATTTATTTGACACTGCCAATATTAAAGCCATAAAACTGTTGAGCACTGCCGGTGCCTATTGGCGTGGCGATGAAAAACGCAAACAATTAACACGGATCTATGGAATCACCTTCCCTAAGAAAAAGGAATTAGACGACTATTTATTGATGTTGGAAGAAGCAAAGAAACGCGACCACAGAAAGTTAGGAAAAGAATTGGAGCTATTCACTTTTTCACAGGCAGTAGGACAAGGGCTTCCCATTTGGCTTCCTAAAGGCGCAGAACTGCGCGAACGGTTGGAACAATTTTTGAAAAAACTACAAAAAAAACACGGCTACCAACAAATCATTTGTCCGCACATTGGAAATGTAGAGTTATATAAAACATCAGGGCACTACCAAAAATATGGGGAAGATTCATTCAGAACCATTACTACGCCACAGGAGGGAGAGGCATTTTTCTTAAAACCAATGAATTGTCCGCACCACTGCGAAGTATATTCCTTGAAACCACGTTCTTACAGAGACCTTCCGTTGCGCTATGCCGAATTTGGAACCGTGTATCGCTACGAGCAAAGCGGTGAGTTGCACGGCTTAACCCGTGTGCGCGGATTTACGCAAGATGATGCACATATTTTCTGCACCCCTGATCAATTAAAAGATGAATTTTGTAAGGTAATTGACATTATCCTGTACATATTCAGAGTGTTAAAGTTTGAAAATTTCACTGCCCAAATTTCACTCCGTGATCCGGATAACCACGAAAAATATATCGGGTCCGACGAAAATTGGGAAAAAGCGGAACGCGCCATTATAGAAGCTGCCCAAGAAAAAGGGTTGCAAACGACTACGGAAATTGGCGAAGCGGCATTTTATGGTCCGAAGTTAGATTTTATGGTAAAAGATGCAATTGGTAGAAAGTGGCAATTGGGTACGGTGCAGGTAGATTACAATTTGCCGGAACGTTTCCAACTGGAATATATTGATGCCACCCAACAAAAACAACGTCCCGTTATGATTCACCGTGCGCCGTTTGGCTCTATGGAGCGATTTGTGGCGGTGTTGTTAGAGCATACTGCCGGCAATTTCCCGCTTTGGCTAACCCCGGAACAAGCCATTATTCTTCCTATTTCAGACAAATATATTGACTATGCTTATGAGTTAAAAAACGAGCTGGAAGAACACAACATCCGCGTGCAGATTGACGAACGTAGCGAAAAAACCGGTAAAAAAATTCGTGATGCAGAGTTGAAGAAAATACCGTTCATGCTTATTGTCGGTGAAAAAGAGGAAGCTGAGAAAACCATCTCCCTCCGTGAGCACAAAGTAGGCGATCTCGGCACTATGAAACCCCACGATTTTGTGGCAATGGTAAACCAAAAAATCAAAGAAGAATTAACATAAAAGAAAAAAAATCAAGGGAATAATGTTGTTACAGAAAAAAGTTATTTTTGTGCGCACCAAAATTAAGTGGCTTATGCGTAAAAAATACTGTTTTATTTTTCTTTTTATCTTCCCTTTTTACACGCTTTTTGCTCAGGAAGATCCGCGGGTTACGCTATTTCCATGGCTTCAGCCTTTTTACAATCCGGCGGCTATGGGCGAAAAAGATAATCATATTAATTTTACAGGAATTTTTCGCCAACACGCTTTCTTAATGGAAGTGCAAAATGATGAGGCCAGTTCTGGAACAGGGAGCGATGTTTTTGACAAAGTTAATGGGGAACAATTTCTGTTAAACATGGATTCTTATATCAAAGCCATAAGAGGTGCTGTAGGTATTATGTTCGTGAGCGATAAAAACGCCGGTTCCTTTGATAATATCCATTTAAGATTCGGATATGCCACGAAAATTAGAATTCAAGGAGGAAAGTTAGGTATTGGATTACACTTGGGATTCTTAAATATGAAAACATCAAAAACGAACTTCAAACCTAATCAAGAAAGTGATCCCACTGTTGACGGTCTGAAACAAGCAGAATCATTATTAGATTTTGATATGAGTTTCGGAGTGCATTATCGAGCGCCCACTTGGCATGCGGGAATCTCTTGCACACAACTTCTCGGAGGAGTCCGCATTTCAGGCGAAGAAAACTTCCTTAATGTTCCACAGCAACTTTATATCACAGGAGGTTATATTTGGGATTTAAGAACTCCCACCTATTGGACTATTGAACCGAATGTCATTATTCGGAGTAATTTTTCCACATGGACTATGGATATAATGGCTGCAGCAAGATACAACGGAATATTATGGTTTGGTCTCTCTTACCAATTAGATTGGGCTGTTGCCGCATTTTTCGGAACAGTGCCGTTCCATAATAAAGGAGATAGTTATCTTAAAGGATTGGAGATTGGTGTCTCCTATAGTTTCCCAACGGCAAAGTTTGGCTATAAAGCTAATGGTGGTAGTAAAGGTGACTTTGAAATTCTTATTCGGTATGGACTCAATTTTTATAGGGAAAAACCTCTAACGGGATACGGTTCATCACGGCATTTGTATAAAAATCAGTAATTAATATAATAATCCTTTTTTTTTTTCGTTTCCCAAAACACCTAAATATATATAATGATGAAAAGAATAGCTTTATTTGCATGTGTCGCATTGTGCTTAGCCGCTTGTAAGAGTGGTGGTGGTGGACAATTAGTAGGAGTTACAAATAAAACCAAATTTACGAGTTTTACTCCTTACGGAATGGTATATATTCCATCAGGTAATCTTATTTTAGGAGCAGGAGAAAACACCCCTGCGCTTGCTTTTGCCCCGCAATTTCGAAGTGTTTCGCTTGTTGCGTTCTGGATGGACGAAACAGAAATCACAAATAACAAATACCGCCAATTTGTACACTGGGTACGGGATTCTATTGCTCATGTATTGCTGGGTGAAGCAGATATTGAAACAAAGTATGGACATTTTCTTAAACACAGGAAAGGAGAAGATGCCGGTGAATTGATAGAACCCAGATTAATTAATTGGCGAGAAGAAATACCATGGAACTCTACTGATGAGGAAGTTAGAGACGCATTACGACCTCTCTATAACCAAATAAATACCCGTTTTTACCACTATCGTCCGATAGGAATTAATGTGGCTAAACTTAATTATGAGTATTGGACTTTTGATTACGATGCAGCAGCAGCTAAAGAAAGAGAAGGGAGCCCTATAGGAGGTATGTTTGCTAATAGACGCAGCCACACAGACGGAGTTTTGGACAGGTGGATCAGAAGACATGAAACCAATGTGTATCCCGATACATTAGTTTGGATTTATGAATTTACTTACGCGGATAATGAACTTATGACTCAAAACTATTTTTCACACCCACAGTACAATCACTATCCTGTGGTAGGTGTAAGTTGGGTGCAAGCTCAAGCTTTTTGTCATTGGCGCTCCCACATACGTAATGTGTGGTTATCCGGAAAAGGCTATCCAATAGAACATGATTTTCGTTTACCCTCTGAAACACAATGGGAATGGGCTGCCAGAGGCGGCTTGCAAAACTCTCCTTATCCGTGGGGCGGTCCTTATCCTACAAGTCAAAACGGATGTTTTTTGGCAAATTTTAAACCTCAAAGGGGAAATTATATGTTAGATGGAAGTTTTTATCCTACTGTTGTAGCTTTTTATAATCCTAATGATTATGGCTTATATGATATGAGTGGTAATGTTGCAGAATGGTGTTTTGATGCGTATAACCTATCATCTTCTGCTTTTGTTTCCGACGGAAATCCTCTTTACAAATATAATGCTTCTCCTGATGACCTTCCCTCAAAAAAGAGAAAAGTGGTTAGAGGCGGTTCCTGGAAAGACATTAGTAATTATATCACTGTTTACACTAGAGATTTTCAATATCAGGATTCCTGTACTGCATACATTGGGTTTCGCTGTATGCAGCCAGCTACTGCAAACCCAAAAAATGCTAATAAAGGAAGCGGATCAAAAATATATAGATAAACAAAATTTAATTCGAGAATCTTAGTTATTAATTTGAAAATAATCAATAAATTTATAAATCTTAAATCAAAAAATCAAAAATCTTATGAGTCTTTACAAATTCGTTCGTGGCAAAGTGTACAAAAACTTCATGTCTAAATTGTATGGTATTGGTGCTTCATTAGTAATTGCGGGAGCGCTCTTTAAAATTCTCCACTGGCCTTTTGCTGATTATATGCTAATGGTAGGGATGTTAACGGAATCGGTAATATTCTTTTGCTCTGCATTTGAACCGCTTCACAAAGAATATGACTGGGCGTTGGTATATCCGGAATTGGACACAACATATAAAGGGAAAATTACGCAACAGTTAGATAGAATGTTAGAAGACGCTAAAATAGGACCTGAATTAATTGAAAGCTTAGCCTTGGGAATGAGGAATTTGAGCGATAATACAAAGAAGCTTACCAATACTACGGATGCTGCATTAGCTACCGAAGGATACGTAACCAATCTTTCTAAAGCAAAGGATGCCGTACAAAACCTTACAGGTGTTTATGAAAAATCAGCAGATGCGCTTTCTTCTACCTCCGATATGCAAATAAAAAGTATTCAAGATATGTTTGACATGCAAAAACAGCATGCTCAAAAGTTACAAGATACCCAAATGCAAAATGTTCAAAAAATCGGACAAATTCAAGATCAGGGTGCTCAAACCATCATTGAAAACTATAATAAACTTGGACAAATCCAAAATCAGGGAAATCAATCTATCATTGAAAACTATAACAAACTTGGACAAATTCAAGATCAAGGAAATCAATCTATTGTTGAAAACTATAAAAAATTGGGGCAAATTCAAGATCAAGGTCACCAAACTATTATTGAAAACTACAAAAAACTGCAAGATAGTGCCGCTACGTTGGTTGATTCTATGAATGCTTCGGTGCAAGAAGCACAAAACTACAGAAAAGAAGTTGATAAGCTATCTCAAAGCGTAGCGCAAATCAATGCCATATATGCCAATATGTTAGCAGCAATGACTAACAAATAATAAATGACAGACTAATTATCAATAAAACATTAAACTAAATTAAACTATGGGTGCAACAAATTGCCCGGAAACCCCCCGGCAACGAATGATAAGTATGATGTATTTAGTGCTTACTGCAATGTTAGCACTAAATGTATCAAAAGATATTTTGAATGCCTTCGTTATTGTAGATGAAACATTAGGCAGATCCAACCAAATTACGGTGAGTAAAAACGCTCAAGATTACACAGAATTGCGTAGGCAAAAAGAGATTCTCGGTGAAGACAAAGTAGCAGAACAATTCGCGCAAGCAATGCAACTTAAAGACATTTCTAACGAAATAGTAGACTTCATTGAAGACCTTAGAATACGGTATATTGAATTTGTTGAAAGCGCTCCCGCCTTTAATCCGGATGGAACGCCAAAGTCGCTTGCTCAACTCCGAATGAAAGATAATAAAAGTAAATCAACCCTTTTCATGATTAATGACGGGAATGCTATTGACCTTAGAAATCGTTTAGAAGAATTTCGCACACAAATACTCTCTTTGGTAAATGAGGATGATCGTAAAACGATGTCGGCGACTATAGGTTTGAATGTACATGAAACATATAAAAATGCAAGCGGTGCCTCGGAATCATGGGAAATTCATTATTTTGAAAATGTAATTTTTGCTGCCGGCGTTACATTATTAAATAAAACTATTGGGGAAGTACGCCATGCCGAATCTACCATTTTGAAGTATATTATTTCAGCTATCACAAAGGACGATTATAAATTTGCTAATGTTAAAGGAAGAGCCATTCCTAAATCTCAAATTGTCTTTCAGGGAGAACCTTTCGAGGCAGAAGTTATTGTAGTAGCTTATGATGATCAGCAACCGGTACAGGCTTGGTGGCGAATGGGAACCGGCGTAATGACCTCACCGGAAGGCAATATGATTGTAGGAGAATCAGGTGTTGCTCATTTAAGAATTCCCACAAACCAAGTAGGAGACTTCAATTTTACAGGACTTATCAAGATGACAGGACCTGACGGACTACCCAAAACTTTTCCTTTTAATAACAATTTTACCGTTATAGCACCTTCCGCAACAGTAGCAGCAGACAAAATGAATGTATTATATGCGGGAATTGCTAATCCGGTTTCCGTAAGTGCATCAGTACCCCCCGAAAGAATCTCCATATCACTATCTGGAGGTACCCAAACCAAAACAGGACCAGGTAGCTATAATATCAGCGTTCCCGACAATTTAATTGGAAGAACCGTTAGTGTTAATATTACTGCCGATATGAACGGTAGACAACAATCTATGGGTTCCACCGAATTTCGTGTTAAACGTGTTCCCGATCCCGAGGCTGTATTGGGTGGTGCTTTTAAAGGTGGAAGAATTCAAAAAAATGAACTACTTGCAAATCCCTTTTTAACAGCTACTATGGGTGTGGACTTTGTTTATGATCTTAGATGGACAGTAAACTCCTTTACAGCAACCTTTATTGTTAGAGGTATTGAAGAGGCGCCCATGACAAGTAACAGCAGGCAACTTACAGAAGCGATTAAAACCAAAATACAAAACAGTCCTGCAGGAACAGTGGTTTTCTTTTCTGACATCAGGGCTACTTCTGAAGCCGGTAGCAGAACATTAAATACAGTTACAGCAATCTTAAGATAACATCAATATGAAAAAAGAAATCTGTCTCATCATTTTAGCGTTAGTGTCATTTTCTTTTCTTTTTGCGCAAAATGATACTCAAACCCCTCCGCCGCTCACAGCGCCATGGGAAATTGTAGAAGTAAATGAATTTCCCGGACCCATTCCGTACCCTAAAATCAAACAGAATGATGTAATGTGGGAAAGATATATATGGAGGGAAATTGACTTGCGCGAAAAAAGAAATCATGCCCTATATTTTCCTGTAGAACCACAAGGAATTTATAGAAGTTTGGGACAACTAATTATTGATGCCATTGATATGGATAATCCTGATAATGAGGATGCTCTTCCCGTCTATACTGATGAATACTGTAATGTTAAAGTAGATCGTACAGAAGTTCGAAACGTACTTGTTAGAACAAGAAGAATACCCATTTTTGACCCCGACACAGGAGAACATATTAGCGATCGCGATATTGACGATCCGTTTACAGCCTCTCAACTCATGTATTATCGCCTAAAAGAAATATGGTTTTTTGATAAGAATAGAGGTGAGTTAAATGTGCGCATTCTTTCTATTGAACCTTTCTTTGAATATGATAGAGATGATGCCGGAGGAATGGTTGCTGGTGAAGATGATGTGCAGTCTTTAAAAACAAAAAGACGTTTGGGTTATATTAAATATGATGAATTAAGACCTTTTTTAGCACAACAATTGTATTTTACTCCAAAAAATCTCTCTTTTCAGCTTACATTTGATGATGTTTTGACGTGGAAACGCTATTTCTCCAGTTATATTATTGCAGAAAGCAATCAGTCAAATCGCGAAATTCAGGAGTATATTAAAAATCCTCGCGACCAACGTTTAGAGTCCGACAGAATTTTGCAAGAGATTCGCAACTTTGAAAGCGATCTTTGGGAGTTCTAGTTAATTAGGAATTACGAATTAAAAATTACGGGGCTGTCTAAAAAGTGAGACAGCCTTTTTTAATGATTTTTCCTGACCTCTTCTATCACTAATACTTCCTCATAAAGTACAAAAACCTTAACCGGTATGCAATGGCTGCTACCATGAGCCCAACACAAATTCCTATCCAAACTCCGATGCTGCCAAAACTCCAAATAAACCCGAACAAGTAGCCAACGGGCAGGCAAATCATAATATAGGATATGAATGCAATGTACATGGCGAAAGTAACATCAGCCAAACCACGCAAGGCGGATAACCCTACCATTTGCCAACCATCGAAAAGCTGAAAAATACCGGCGATGATAAATAGTTGTGTCGCAACATGAATCACTTCGGGATCAGAAGAAAACCATGCCGGAATTTGGGCTCTGAAAACAACAAAAAAGATTGCCGTTATTGCCATAAAAACAGTAACTAAGTGCAACGATGCCAATGCCGCCATACGCGTGGCTTTATAATGCCGCGACCCAAATTGATGCGATATGCGGATAGTGGTGGCACCGCCGATCCCCAACCCAATCATAAATGTAGCTGAAGCTAACTGCAATACAATTTGATGCGCAGCCAGGTTAACTTCGTTAATCCAGCCAATCATGATGGCACCCAAACTAAACGATAGTACCTCCATGATTAATTGCCCGGAAATAGGCAAACCGGTAGCTATCAATTTTTTTATTGCCGGAATAAGAAAGTTTTTCAAAGAAAAATATCGAGTAAATTGCTTCAATGCAGGATGTTTAAATATCAAAACTACAAATGCTAAAGCCATCACCATCCTAACAACAAAGGTTGAGATTCCGGCACCCTCCACACCTAAAGCAGGAAATCCGAATTTTCCGAAAATCAATAAATAATTGAGGATAATATTAAGGATGTTTCCCGATATGGTTACCCACATGGCAACTTTTGTATTTCCTACACCTTCTGCAAATTGACGGCATGTGAAAAATAATAAAAGAGGCAGGGTAGAGAATAACAACCAATCGAAATAAGGCATTGCCATTTCTACTACATTTTCGGGTTGATTTAAATGGTAAAGCAGCGGTCTTAGCAGAAATACAATCCCAAATAAAATAACGCTCAATGAGATATTGATTAAAAGTGCATTTTGAAAAAGCACACCAATTTTCCACCATTGCTTTTTCCCGTAAGCCTTGCCCACATGTGGGGTTTGTCCCAACGAAAACCCTAACCCAAAGATAAAGACCAACATAAATATAGAGCCGGCAAATGCTACCGCGGCTAATTCTACCGTGCCCAATAATCCTACCATAAAAGTATCCACCAAAGAAACGGTTACTTGTCCCACTTGCGCTAAAATAATGGGAAATGCAAGTGCTAAGTTACGTTTATAATATGGGAGAAGTTTTTTTAAAGTCATCTGTTTCGTAATCGGCGGCGAAAATAGATTTTTTCAAGTGAAAAAGAACAGGATTCCTCGTTGCGCCAGAAATGACAAACAATAATGTATTTTCGCCGGTAAATTAAAATCTATACTATGAAAATAGGCATCATCTCTGACACTCACGGATTTATACATCCAAAAATATTTGATTTTTTTGCCCACTGTGATGAAGTGTGGCACGCAGGCGATATGGTTTCCACCGACATTTTAGATCAATTATCAGCAATAACCAAAATAAGAGCTGTTTACGGAAATTGTGATGGCTGGGAGGTGAGAGGAAAGTATAAAGAAATAGAAGTTTTTGATTGTGAGGAACATACTGTTTTCTTAAAACATATTATCGGTAATCCAAAACACTATGATTTCGATGTACTGCCTTTAATTAAAAGGGCGAACCCAACCATTGTAGTAGCAGGTCATTCTCATATTTTGCAAATTATAAACGATGCCAAAAACGGCTGGCTCTTTATGAATCCGGGCGGTGGCGGAAAGTTCGGTATCCACACACACATTACGTTTATTCGTTTCGACATCAACGGAGCCAACATCACCAATATGGAAGTTTTTGACGAAACAAAACTCCTATGATTTCTAACTCGTAATTCTCCACCCCCTGCCCCCGCCAGCAGGGGATATTTGTAATCCGTAATTGATCAAAAGTCATACCTCGGTTTTTTCTTTCCAAAAGAATAGGCAACATATCCGTACAAGTAAACCGGTTTGATTCTGCTAAATGCCATTTGCTGAATAAATGGGAATATCATGTCCATAGAAACACCTATCTCAAGCACTTGCATTTTCAATGGATTATTGCTAAAATCGAAGTTAAGCCCTGTTTTTCCATAAAACCCCGGGCGTACGGCAATCCTATTAAACCTGTCGAAAAAACGGGCTGCCCCGAAAATATCTATAAGGTTGTGTTTTTTAGGATCATATCGTTCTGTTACTGTATATTGGTATCCAAGAGAATCTGTTTTAAAGATTTCTAAATAGGTAGGCAATCCAAAGCAAATAGATGCGCCAACTCCAAAAAAGTAGCGAATTTGCACACCGCCGTAATAGGGTTTATGTGAAATAATGCGCTGGTAGCCATAACCTCCGCGCAAGAAAAACAGATCGTATAATTTTCCGTAACAAAAAGATCTACCCTCCGGATATAATCTACCCAACACCGCTTTCGGATTAATATAGTATGAAAATTCAATCTCCCATAGATGCTTGTCCTTGGCATTCGGCGTTACCCCTTGTTGAAATCCCAATGCAAAACCTGAAGTGTTTAAGTATAATAAAATATTCCATTCTTTTATGGTAATCACCTCCATCTCAGCTTCTCCTACATCAATTTCTTGCGCATAGAAAGAAATTGAGCACGCAAAAAATCCAAAAAAAAGAAGCAGTTTTTTCATGTATAATCTTTAAAACAAAACGTACATTGTTCTAAAACAAACGGTACATTTTTTTGAATATTGCTCTACGCTCTATCTATCCGTTCCCGCGCCAACCTCACCTTAATCGCCATTTAACTCTATCCCTACATAGATATGGAATGCCGTCAAAATTCCAAAGCATATCAAGGCCAGGGCAAACGCATTAAAATTTTAATTTTATTAATCTTTTGGGCGTTTCCCTCACTACCCACCGCACGGGGCAGGTATGAAACCTGCCCCTACCGACACACGTTCGGGTCGCGCTTTCCGCTATACTCCTCGCTTAACTTGCTTTGTGGACAATGACATAGCATTGTCCCTACGTACCGTGCATCGTGGCTTCTATGCAGTGTATTTTTTAGTGAATGATGTCCCTTATGGGGGCGTATGGTATAGGCATTTTTTTCTACTTTTTTCGTCATTTTTATTTCCGAGCGTATCGTTTTTAGTTTATTTTCGCTGCAATGAATTGTAAAATTATGAAGACGGTAAATAACAAGCACATAACAGAAAAAACAAGGTGCTTTAATGCAAATATTAAAGAATTACTAACTAAATTTTATAGCTTATGAAAAAACTTTACCCTGTTTACACAATCTTTTTTGCCCTTTTTGTTTTTCTTTTCAACTTGCACGCCCAAGAAGATGGCGAGTGGCTTTGGGCAAAAGCTTATGCAGGATATGGAAACCCGCAATATGCTCCGCAATACAGCAACAGCATTGTCAAATCTGCTTTTGATGAGGAGGGCAATGTTTACATTTTGGGAACATTTATGATAGGAGCTGAAATTGAGGGAGATGACATT
>Ga0123353_10012731_pt1 | contig 11994 bp, 6 predicted proteins | sample TergutLab28metaG_3_FD_92763 | JGI IMG/M metagenome (GOLD analysis project Ga0123353, IMG submission 92763) | Labiotermes labralis P3 segment gut microbial communities from Petit-Saut dam, French Guiana - Lab288 P3 | ecosystem: Host-associated > Arthropoda: Insects > Digestive system > Gut ... | reverse complement strand
TCATTTGTGCGATGTGCAGGTTGATTTTGACGCTTTTTCACAAATGGGAGCCATGATGGGGTCGGGAGGATTGGTTGTTTTAAGTGAAAACGATTGCATGGTGGATGTTGCCCGCTATTTTCTGACCTTTACTTGCGAACAGTCGTGCGGAAAATGCACCTTCTGCCGCATAGGAATTAGAAGAATGCTCGACATATTAGATAAAATCTGTAATGGCAAAGGCGAAGCAGCAGATATTAACAAATTGGAAGAACTTGCGTTGAGCATAAAAAGAGGCTCTCTCTGTGGGCTGGGTAAAACCGCGCCAAACCCTGTTTTGACCACCTTGAAATATTTCCGCCAAGAATACGAGGAACACATAAACGGCATTTGCTCTACCGGCGTTTGCAAAGCGATGGTAAAATATGTTATAGATGAAAATTGCACCGGCTGTACCAAATGCACTAAAGCCTGCCCAACCGATGCTATTTCATATACCCCTTACAAGCAGCATATTATTGATCTTGAAAAATGCGTTAAATGCGGATTATGTATTGATGAATGTAGGTTTGATGCGATTAAGATTAAAATTTTCGGTGTAATAAAAGCATAGTATGGTACACTGCCCAACATTAGTAGCAAGATGATTTAAGAACACAGAATTTCACAGAGGGCTATATATATTTTTTTTTAAAAGAAAAATAATTTATCTATGCACAATTTATTTGCTCGTTTTTAAAGAACTAAATAATAATAATACACTCTTTTACAAATTATTACAAAACTACTTAAAAAAATATAGAAGTTGAAAAAAGCTGATTTAATAATTAATCATTAATAATTTATTAATAATTAATAATTAACAACTAACAATTAACAATTATTTCGCACTGTTTTATCCACCGCCAAGTACTCCTCTACGGTTTTAGGTTTGGAGAAAGGAATATCTGTTAATGCTTTTTCTATGATTTTCGGAATATCGGTGAACTTAATTGCTCCTTGCAAAAATTTTGCTACGGCTACTTCGTTAGCCGCATTCATCACACAAGGCTTATTGCCTCCTTCTTTCGATGCCTGATAGGCTAACGATAAGCATGGAAAACAATTTAAATCAGGTTTTTCAAAAGTAAAATTAGGGTAATCCATAATAGAAAAACGAGGAAAACTGCTTGGCATCCTTTTCGGAAATGTGAGCGCGTATTGTATGGGCAGTTTCATATCGGGCAAACCCATCTGCGCTTTCACAGAGCCATCTGCAAACTGTACTAGCGAATGGATGATAGATTGCGGGTGTACAATCACCTCAATATTGTCAATATCCATGTTAAATAACCACTTCGCTTCAATTACTTCCAATCCTTTGTTCATTAATGTGGCACTGTCAATGGTGATCTTATTTCCCATATTCCAGTTGGGATGTTTGAGCGCCTGTTCGCAGGAAACTTTTTCAAGTTCGTTCATTGTTTTTCCTCTAAAAGGACCTCCGGAAGCGGTAAGGATAATCTTTTCAACTTCATTTCCCTGCTCGCCAATGAGACATTGGAAAACAGCAGAGTGCTCCGAATCCACAGGGATAATCGGCACTCTATTCTCTTTTGCTTTTTGCATCATCAGTTCGCCGGCAACTACCAAAGTCTCCTTATTGGCAAGTGCAATCGGAATTTCATTTTCAATAGCGGCAAATGCAGGTGCAAGTCCGGCAACTCCTACAATACAGGAAAGCAGCATGTCAATACTGTTCATTGACATACAGTCTATTAACGATTGTAAGCCGGAAAAAACCTTGCAATCTTCTTTTGCCAGCGCACTTTTAACTTTCAAATAATGAGTGTCATCAATAATGACCACCACATTGGGTTTGTACTTGAGTGCCTGTTGAATAAGTAAATCGCAATTAGAATGTGCTGACAGCAACTCAATTTCAAATAAATCAGAAAATTGGTCAATAACTTGCAGGGCTTGTGTTCCCATGGATCCGGTGGAGCCGAGAAGAGCAATACGACGTTTCAAAACAGGATGTTTTAGGTGCGGCAAAATAATATAATAAACGCAAATAAAAAATTATATTTTTGCCACTTATTTTAAAAAAATATTTTAATATTAAAAACATACTCGGTACTTCTATTGTTCCGTTTAAAAACAATTCTTTTCCAACAAAACTTAACCTCAATTCTTATGAAAAAAAATACCTTTTTATTTTGTCTCATTTTCACCATTTTAGGCATCCAAATTGCTAATGCTCAGCCTTGGCTTAACCTGCTTCCCACAGACAAACCTGCCGAAGAGCTGACTCTAAGAGATTATCAACAAGCATTTAACGCCTATTGGGATGCTTATAATGTTACGGATGGATATTTCTATGTGGACGGGAAAAAATATAAAGCAGGCGGATGGAAACAGTTTAAGCGTTGGGAATACTATATGGAGAGTGTTGTGGAAGAAGAGACAGGAAAATTTCCCGATGAAACCGGAATGCAAGTAGTGCGCAGGCACTACAAAACAAATCCTGAAGTATATGAAAAAACCTCAAAGACATCAAACTGGAGCAGTTTAGGACCTGACAACTCTACCGGTGGCTATGCCGGTATTGGGCGAATAAACTGCATCGCTTTTCACCCTGACGACAATAATACCTGGTGGGTAGGCGCTGCTTCCGGCGGACTTTGGGTAACGCACAACAACGGTAATAATGATTGGGTATGCCTTACCGACAACAACGGTGTGCTTGCCGTAAGCGATATAATCATCCCTCCCGATTATACCACCTCAAACACCATCTATATTGCTACCGGAGACCGCTCCGCAGGGGATAACAACAGCATCGGTGTACTTAAATCTACCGACTGCGGCGCTACATGGAATGAAACGGGGCTAACTTTTACTATTTCGCAGGGAAGACGTACAAACCGCTTGCTATTAGACCCTAACGATTATAATACTATAGTTGCAGCAGCCTCAGATGGGGTATATAAAACCTCTGACGGAGGAGAAAACTGGGAAAAAATATTCACTCAGAATTTTATTGATTTGGAGTATAAACCCGGTGATTTTAATACCCTTTACGGATCAAGAGGCGCAGATATTTGGAGAACGACAGATGGGGGTGAAAACTGGGAGCAAGTGATAGCGTTGGGGCAGCAACGTACAGAGCTTGCTGTTAGCCCTGACAACCCGAATGTTGTCTATGCGTTGGTTTCCAACCATTCATCCGGTTTACACGGAATTTATAAATCAACAAATAGTGGAGAATCTTTTGAGCAAATATTCTCAGGATCAACACTTAATCTTCTGGGTTGGAGTGCTTATGGTACTGATAACGGAGGACAGGGCTGGTATGATCTCTGTATTGCTGCCTCCCCTGCCAATGCCGATATATTGCTTGTTGGTGGCGTTAACACATGGCGTTCAACTGATGGGGGCTATGATTTTGGATATATATCCATAAATCACTGGTGGGGAGAAGGTGGTGTAGTTGCTGTTCACGCTGATAAACACACTTTGGTATATAGAAACGACGGAGTTCTTTTTGAAGGCAACGACGGCGGCGTTTACATTTCTCCTGACAATGGAACTTCATGGACAGACAAAACTAACGGCATGCGTATCAGCCAAATGTACAAATTAGGTTGCTCTGCTACAGTGCCGAATGAAATCATTACAGGCTTGCAAGACAATGGTTCTAAACTGTTCAGCGGAAACAACTGGCATGACGTGTATGGAGGAGATGGGATGGAGTGTATTATTGACCATTCTAATGTGAATATCCAATATGCAACTATTTACTATGGAAGAATTTATAGAACGACGAACCATTGGAATAATAACACAGAAATTTCGCCTAAAACTGACGGTGCATGGGTTACTCCATATATCATTCACCCACACAACCCTCAAATACTCTTTGCAGGTTATGCAGACCTCTGGAAAACTGAAAACAGAGGCAACACATGGACTCAAATTTCAAATGTAAACGCATCGAGTAACAAACTCAGACATATTGCCATTTGTGAAGGCAACCCTGATGTAATATATATGTCAGACCAATCGCGCAAATTATGGCGAACAATAGACGGTGGAAATACTTGGAAACTCTTTAATGCAGATGTTGCTATTACTTCTCTTTATGTAAAAAATGATGACCCATACACGGTTTGGCATACGGGTGGAGGATATAATGCATCTTCCGTCTTTAAATCAACCGACGGAGGTGAAACATGGGAAAATATCTCAGCTGGATTGCCAAGTATTCCCTTTTATTCCATTGTTTACAATAAATATGAAGGACGATCCGAACATCTCTACGTTGGGTCGGAAGTTGGTGTATATTTTAAAGATGGAGATAAGGAGTGGGTGGCATATAACAATGGGTTACCTAATGTGAAAATTGGAGAAATTGAAATTTATTTCAACGCCCAAAGTCCTGAAACTTGCAGATTGCGTGCGGCTACTTATGGTCGCGGGCTTTGGGAAACCCCTATCGTTCTCCCGAATCTGCCTGAAAAAGGAAATATTACAGGAAATGAACATATTTGCGAATTGGATGCTGCAATATTATCTTTAAAAGATTATGCAGGTGCCGTGCAATGGCAACAATCTACAAATGGATCTAACTGGAGCGATATCCCCGATGCAACTACAGGTTATTATAAAACCCCTCCGGTTACAAATAGCTATTACTGCAGAGCAAAAGTAACATTAGGATCCACATTGTTCACAGATGATGTTTTTCTTGAACCCCTGCCTATACCTGAAACACCAGCCATTACACAAATTGAAAATAGTTTAGTTTCAAGCATCGAGGAAGGAAATCAATGGTATAACCAAGAAGGGGTAATCGCCGGAGCGATTGAAAAAACATTTACGCCTACTGAAAATGGAACTTATTTTACTATCGTAACATGGGAAGGGTGCTCTTCTGACCCTTCAAACTCTATCCTAGTTGAAAATCTCTTTATCGGAGATAATACAATTGGAGGTGGACAATTTACGCTATTTCCTAATCCTGTAAATGATCAACTAACTATTAACAGTGTTTATTTAAAAATTAAGAGAATAATTTTAACTGATGTGCAAGGGAAAGAGGTTGTTAATATGCAGAAAAATATGGGCAACAAAGCCACTGTTAATGTGGCAAAAATACCTTCAGGGGTATATCAGATAAAGATTGAAACTGAAAAGGGAACTTTTGTCTCAAAAGTAGTTAAACAATAAAAATTTATGAAGAAAAAAATTAGTCTCAAAGAATATTTTAACGCTATGAAGATTAAAATTAATGACCTTGACATAAGAATTTTCCACTTTAATATGGTGCAAGTAAATACGTTGGTTTGTTATGATGAAACCCATGAAGGGGTGATCATTGATCCGGGGATGAGTTCTGATATGGAGCAAAAAATGTTGTTAGATTTTATTGAGAAAGAAAAGATTCAAATAAAATATATCATCAACACGCATCCTCATGTGGACCATATTGTGGGGAATGAGTTTTGTGTAAAAAAATTTAATGCACTTCTCGTGGCTCACGAGGCGGGTTTACCTCTTTATAAAAATGCGCCCAAGTATGGCACTTCTTTAGGATTTCCTAATTATGAGTATCCGATGCCTGATATTTTTGTTAATGATGATGAAAATTTGACCTTCGGCAATCAAACATGGAAAACGATTTACACTCCCGGACATGCCGATGGAAGTATCTGTTTATTTGATAAAAAAAACAATATTCTCATGGTTGGTGATGTGCTTTTTGCCGGAAGTATAGGCAGAACTGATTTGCCTACCGGAAATTTTCATCAACTCATACAAAACATTAAAGAAAAATTGCTTATACTGGGTGATGAAGTGATAGTAATTCCCGGACATGCCGAAACCACTACCATTGGCAACGAAAAAATGGATAACCCTTATTTATAATACTATGTTAGAAAATTTAGAAGAAGGTTTTGAACGCAGAGATATCTATGATAAAGAAACCATTGAACTTTTATCGGATAGCTATCGAAATATTATTATTGCCTCAAAAGAGAATCCTGGTCGTGAAGGATTGAGAGAGACTCCAATCCGTGCGGCAAAGGCATTTCAATATCTCATTCACGGATACGGTTTAAAGCCGCATAACATTCTGAAAAGTGCTTTATATACAGAAGATTCCAAGCAGATTGTAGTAGTAAAAGATATAGAGATATATTCGCTGTGCGAGCACCATTTGTTGCCATTTTTTGGGAAAGCGCATGTGGGTTATATTCCTAACGGAAAAATTTGCGGACTTAGCAAAATTCCCCGCGTAGTAGATGCTTTTGCAAGAAGATTGCAACTTCAGGAAAGGTTGACCGCACAGATAAAAGATTGCATTCAGGAGGTGCTTAACCCTATGGGTGTGGCGGTGGTGATTGAAGCCCAACACTTATGCATGTCTATGCGAGGTATCCAAAAGCAGAACTCTGTAACCACTACTTCCGAATTTAGCGGAGCATTCCTGAAAAACTTTAACACCCGTCAAGAATTTATGCACCTCATTGGAACAAAATTGCACTAAAGTAATGTAGGCTAATACTTTTTACAAACTCTCTAAATTTAAAATTACTTCCTTTTCACCAATGAGCCAAAGCATGTCATCTTCTTCTAAAACAGTTGAGCCTGACGGGTTCATGAGGTATTTCTGCTTTCTTGATATACATATAAGTATGCAGTTGTATTTTTTTCTAAAACCAATCTCTTCTTTCGTTTTACCTATTAATGAAGAGTGAGGCGATAATGAAACATGATATAGGTTCATTTTCGTCTGCTTCAAAGGAAAATCATCCTCTTTTTCAATAATATCTTTAAAAGCACTGAGTTGTTCTTCTTCCCCAATCACAACCAATTTATCATGTGGAAATAAATGGTCTTCCCCCGATGGCAGGTCAAAACGACTAAGCCCGTGTATAATACTGATAACATTCACGCCATACTGTTCACAACAATTCAACTCTGCAAGGGTTTTTCCAACCACTTCAGAGCAATCGCTTACCGTTAAGGTTTCTGTGCGTAAATTTTTACTCAGATCTTCAGGAATACTAAGTTCCGGAATGGAAGGCTTTTGATTCATATTTTGAAAAAACCTCTCTTCTATTTTAAAGTAATTATTGATTTGTTTTTGTGATAATATGATAAACAGAGTTAATATTACTACAACCATTGTTACAATTCCTATCTTAAAATGAAAATAATAAATTACCAGAAAAGCTATAAAAAATGTGATAATCAATATTCTTAACAGTATCAAAGAAACCAAGATTATTTTATCAATGGTATTTTTTCGCCAAATTTTACGAAAACTATCTCGAAACGACAATTTTTCAGCAATCAAAACCCATAAAACAGGAAACATTGCCAATAATGCAACCGAAAAAGAAATAATTTGCGACCAGTATAAGGACATAAATCGTTCTATAAATGGTTCTAAAACATATATAGATAAGAAGATAATAAAAGAGAGTAGCGTAACATAGATCAAGGTTGAGAAAATATATTTTACAATAGATTTTGTTATATAGATTTTATAAAGAGACTGTGGTTTGTGCTCCTTAGGCTGCCGTTCAACTGCATTTTTCCAACGTAATGGTAAAATTTTATAAATAGATTCATATAATGGTTCTGCTATTTTTGTAGAATAAGGAGTTATAAAAGTAGTAATTACAGAAACAGACACAATAATCGGATACAGCATTGCATCAATTACCCCTGCATTCAAACCTAAAGTAGCAATAATAAACGAAAATTCTCCAATTTGCCCCAAACTTAATCCTGATTGAATAGCCGTTTTCAGAGATTGACCTGAAATAAAAACGCCCAAAGTAGCACTGAATGTTTTTACAAAAAGTACTAACATTGTAATGATCAAAATAGGAAATATATTTGAAGCAATCACAGAGAAATTTACCAGCATACCTACTGATACAAAGAATACGGCTACAAATAAATGTTTTAAAGGAGATATCAAATGGTGAATTTTTTCCGATTCTAAAGTTTCGGCAAGAATTACGCCCATTAAGAAAGCACCTAAGGCTGAAGAATAACCAAATTTATCCGTTAACACAACCATTCCAAAACATAGTCCGGTAGCAATTAAAAGCAAGTTCTCTTCACTTATAATTTTTCGAGTCATTTTCAAAAAGCCCGGAATAATATAAATACCTAAAATAAAAAAGAAAACGATAAACATCAGCAATGTTGAGAAAGTAGACATCAGTTGTTCGCCGCTAAATCCTGCTCCAATAACGATTGTTGATAATACTACCAACTGCAATACGGCAACAACATCTTCAACAATTAAGACACCAAATACAACATTGGAAAATTTATGTTTTCTAAACCCTAATTCATCAAATGCTTTGATAACGATAGTGGTGGAAGATATGGTAATCATGCTGCCCAAAAAAATAGAGTCCATAGTTTTCCAGCCCATAAAATATCCTGCTAAAAAACCGGCACTAAACATAATAACCAGTTCAGAAAGAACCGTAATAGCACCTGTACCACCTACTTTATGCAGTTTTTTCAGATTAAATTCCAATCCTAAGGCAAACAGGAGGAAAACCACTCCAAATTCACCCCAAAGTTTAATATTATCGGTACTGTCTACTGTAATAAAATCAAGGATATGCGGGCCTGTAATAATTCCTGCAACGATATATCCCAGTACAACGGGTTGCTTTAACCACTTGAAAATTAGCGTAGTAACTACTGCAACTATTAAGATTAAAGCCAAATCATTAAATATGGAAGGAATATGCATACATTTAACGTGTTTAAAATCAATTTTTTAATAAATAAATAAGACTTGTTTTTTTGCGGCGCAAAATTATAACAAAAAATAATCAAAATTGTTCGTTAAAATAAAAAAAATGAAATCTCAAAAAAAAATAGGGTAGTGCTATTTTTTAAAAAAAATATGTAAATTCGCCACCACTCTATTTATATCTAAATGAGCAAACGCTGGATCTTAAAAAAACAGTACGAAAGTATTGTTACTGAAAACTTTGCAAGCGAGTTGGAAATCGAAAAACCGCTTGCAGCGCTATTGCTAAGCAGAGGCATTGATAATGTTGAAACTGCAACGGAGTTTTTTAATCCTGATATTAATAAACTTCACGACCCCTTTCTTATGAAAAACATGGATATTGCCGTTGAGAGATTATCTAGGGCAATTATGAATAACGAAAAGATTTTAGTTTATGGTGATTATGATGTAGATGGAACTTCTGCAGTGGCACTTCTCTACTCTTTTTTAGGAGAAGTAATAGGCGCAAACTTTAAAAATTTCATTGAATACTATATTCCGGACAGATATACTGAAGGCTATGGAATTTCTGAAAAAGGTATTGAGTATTGTCGTGATAATAATTTTAAGCTTTTAATTTCTTTAGACTGTGGAATTAAAGCTAATGATAAAGTGGATTTAGCAAATAGCAATGGTATTGACGTAATTATTTGTGACCACCATCTTGAAGGCGAACTTTTGCCAAATGCCTACGCTATTCTTGACCCAAAATGTTCTCAATGCCAATATCCCTATAAAGAACTATCAGGATGTGGTGTTGGATTAAAGTTTATTCAAGCATATTGTCAAAAATTTAACCTCCCGGACCAGCTTTGGCTCTCTAAGTTAGATTTGGTTGCAATTAGTATTGCCTCTGATATCGTTGCCATTACAGGAGAAAACAGAATATTGGCATATTATGGGTTGATAATTATTAATCGTTTCCCTCGTATGGGAGTTAAATCTATTATTGAACAATCCGGTATAAAAATCCAATACCCTCCTAAAGAAAACACCATCTTTTCTCGCCAAATCCAAATTTCAGACTTGGTTTTTTTTGTTGGACCTCGGATTAATGCTGCCGGACGTATTAACACCGGACGTCAATCCGTACAACTCCTCATCTGTGAAGATGAAGATAAATCGTTTGACATTGGAAAAAATATTAACACCCACAATGACACTCGGAGAGAATTAGATAAAAAAGCAACAGAGGAAGCTATTAATCTAATCCTAGCAAACCAAGATTATAAAGATCGTAAAAGTATTGTCCTATATAATCCTCAATGGAATAAAGGAATTATTGGAATTGTCGCTTCCCGTTTGGTGGAAGAGTTTTATAAACCTGTAATCGTAATTTCAGACTCTCCCGATGGCTTAATTACTGGATCTGCTCGCTCCATTAAAGAATTTAATATCTATAATGGTATTGATGATTGCTCCGACTTATTAGAACATTTTGGCGGACATAAGTTTGCTGCCGGATTATCATTAAAAAAAGAAAATTTGGAAGCTTTCACAGAACGATTTGAACAATATGTGTGCCAAAATATTAATGATGACGACTTCGTTCCTGAAATTGAGGTAGATATGGAACTTGACCTTAACGATATTACGAACAATTTTATGCATAATCTAAAACGCTTTGCTCCATTTGGTCCGGAAAATATGGCACCTATTTTTATGTCCACTTCAGTTGTAGAAGAAGGAAATGGCAAAGTAGTTGGCGACAAACATATAAAAATGAGAGTGTTGTATCGTAATAAATCCAGCCAGCCCCTTGACGCAATTGCTTTTAACCAAAAGCAATATTACAGCTACATTGCAAGCCAAAAAGATTTTGATATTCTTTATCATGTTGAAGAAAACACATGGAATAATGTTACCAATATTCAATTAAATATAAAGGATATCAGAAGAAATGATTTGTAACCAACCTAGTTATCCACTAATTCTTCGGAAAGTACATCTGTTACATCATCTTCCTCCTCTTCTCTTGGTACTTGCGTAACGGCAGCAATTGAGTCATCATCTTTCAGGTTAATGAGGCGCACTCCTTGCGTGGCTCGTCCCATTATGCGTAAACTGTCCACATGCATCCGTATGGCAATGCCCGACTTGTTAATAATCATTAGGTCATCATTATCAGTAACATTTTTAATGGCAATTAAACCGCCGGTTTTTTCGGTAATATTAATAGTGCGAACTCCTTTTCCACCGCGGTTGGTAACCCTATATTCATCAATTGAAGATCGCTTTCCGTAGCCGTTTTCAGAAACTACCAAAATGTCGTATTCGGGACTGGCAACGCTGATCATACCTACCACAATATCTTTGTCGTTTACCAGCGTAATCCCCTTCACACCGGAAGCATTTCTGCCCATGGGGCGCACTGTTTTTTCGTTAAAACGCACTGCTTTTCCTGAATAGAGCGCCAGCATGATTTCGCTTAGACCGTTGGTTAATCTTGCAATCAAGAGCGTATCATCTTCGCGGATGGTTATGGCGTTAATACCATTAATTCTTGGACGTGAATAGGCTTCTAACGATGTTTTTTTGATTATTCCTTTTTCAGTACATAGAATTATGTAATTGTTATTAATATAATTTTCGTCAGAAAGATTATCCACATTGATAATGGCTTTCACTTTATCATCACTTTCAATATTCAACAGATTCTGAATAGCGCGACCTTTGGAGGTTTTGTTTCCTTCAGGTACTTCAAACACGCGCAACCAGAAACATTTACCTTTTTCGGTAAAAAAGAGCAAATAGTTGTGGTTGGTGGCAATATAAAGGTCTTCAATAAAATCTTCGCCTCTTGCGGCGCTTCCGCGAGAGCCTTTTCCGCCGCGGTTTTGTGCTTTATATTCCGACAACAACGTACGTTTAATGTATCCTAAATGGGAAATGGTAATCACTACTTCATCATCGGCAATTGTATCTTCAATTCTAAAATCTGAAGATGCAAATTCAATTTTGGAGCGTCTTTCATCGCCATATTTGTCTTTCATCTCTGCCAACTCATCTTTAATGATTTGCATCCGTAACTCTCTATCTTCAAGTATTTTGCGTAAATAATCAATCTTTTTCAGCAACTCATCGTATTCGCTTTGCAGTTTTTCGCGCTCTAATCCTACCAATTGGCGTAAACGCATGTTTACAATCTCTTGCGCTTGAATTTCGCTAAACTGCCAATTTTCTATCAACCCGTTGCG
>Ga0123353_10012730_pt1 | contig 11994 bp, 6 predicted proteins | sample TergutLab28metaG_3_FD_92763 | JGI IMG/M metagenome (GOLD analysis project Ga0123353, IMG submission 92763) | Labiotermes labralis P3 segment gut microbial communities from Petit-Saut dam, French Guiana - Lab288 P3 | ecosystem: Host-associated > Arthropoda: Insects > Digestive system > Gut ... | reverse complement strand
GTAGAACTCCGAGTATGCCGATTGCCACAGCAGGAAGTTCGACAAACGCATTTCTCCGCTTGGTCTTATTATCAGGTCGGGGTCGGGGATGTCGACTGTGTATAGATATTTTGAGAAAGCTTCCTCTTTTAATGCGGGAGACCCGGGTGTGGTGAACTCAGAAGTGGTGAAATCAGGCGTTGTGAACTCAGACGTGGTGAACTCAGAAGTGGGAATATCAGGAGAAAGAGTGTCGGGCTCGGCGCAGTTTAAGGCGTCAATTCGCTCTTGTGTATATTTTTCGGCGGCCCGCAGAATTTCACTTCTGCTGCCGTAGTTAAGGCAGATATTTACTTGCACTCCGTCGAATTTTTTTGAGATTTCTTCAGTTTCGGCTATCAGATTCTGCAGTTTGGGAGAGAGAACAGATATATCGCCGAGGAACTTCATTTTTACTCTGTCCCGTTCCATTTTTTCGATAGACTCATGCAGATACTTTTCCAATAGATTCATAATCATAGAAATTTCGTCTGCAGAACGCTTCCAGTTCTCTGTGGAAAAAGCATATACAGTGAGAAACTTAATGCCGATGTCTTTACAATACGTCGCCACACGGCGAAAAGTCTCAGCACCCGCAGCATGACCGGCAGTACGCGGAAGGGCACGCCTTGCTGCCCATCTCCCGTTACCATCCATGATAATAGCAATATGAACAGGCAGGAGTTCGGGACTCAGATTGGGTGTGACAAGTTCTTTTTTATGTTTTCGGTTTTTAAAAAGACCTAACATTAAAACCTCTTGTTCCGTGGCCGGAGACTGAGACAGCACACTAAGGCTGCTGTTCGTCTAAAAACGTTTGTACTCGGTTTTGAATTATTCTTGCTGTATCCTCTGCCGATTTTTCCCTTGCAAAAAACGAAGCTATATCTGCATCGACCAGGCTAAAGAGAGCTTGCTGGTGTACACTTTGTCTATTCAATACCGCTGTATCAATAATATATAGTATTCTGTCTACAACATCATCTGTAATTGCGTGAATTTCAAAAACTCTGGGTCTACGCCCACCCTCTCTATATAATACCAGTTCAGTCGGTATCTCCACCGTATTTCCGGCTGAGTCTATTCCAATATGTGGGATTTTCAAGGTATCTATGAGATTATTAAACATATCTATGCGTAATGGAAATCTAAACATTTCCATTTCTTCTGTCGGTAACAAAAAACCGCGCAAGAACTCCCATGCTATATCGGAATGTGGTGAAGCCGCATTTATACCCATTTGCCATGTCTGTTCGAGGATATTCACCCCACCTGTCGAAGTAGGAACTCCTAATACCACAACATTGCCAAGAACGTTTACAAGAAGATTATAACTGCTTGGACAAAAATCATAAACGTATTCCAACAATTGATTACCCAGCAATAGTGCTAATTCCGGATCACCGGGATATGGAAGTAAGAACGATTCATCCGGGGTCAATGGTTTAGGTAACAGCCTTGCGGCGTTTAACAACCTTATAAAATCATCACTGTCCAGGTTTGCCGTATGATTATCCCAATCGATAAAGTCAAAACCCGCATACCACAGCACTTGATTGATAAACTGTTCCCTGTCGATTTGCCTTCCAAACGGTTCATTTATACGGCGATTTCTCTCAACCAATCTAAGTAATGCCGAAGGTGTCCATAATTGGATATGTCCGACGGTTCTTTCTGTGCCAACCATAGTTCTGATGTTGAAACTATTGGCAATCATAGGCAGAGTGCTGACAGGGCTTTCTAATGCGTATAGAAAATTTGTAAAGAAGTCGGAACGGCTAAGCATTGAATCAGCATCTATGAATGGGTATAAATCGAGCACTACCTCGTGATTTGTCATCCACCCGAATTGGTCATAAATAATATCGGGACCGCCGCCTGTCACCAAGTCTGATTGAAGGCGCATAAACCCTTCTGCTCGATATTCCCAAGTTACATGTTCGTCAATGTAGTCAATAATTTCAATACTGTGGAATTCATTTGCTTCGTTAAACTCATCCACTGCCAGGCGGATATTGCCGGGTATTAACACTCCGCCAAGTGTCAAAACTTTGTGGTTATCAAGCGTTTCTATTTGATACATACAGGAATAATAATAATCCGCAGTAGCCTCAAATTGGTATATATAGGAATCATGATAATCCGCAGAAGCCTCAAACGGGGGATATGATTCGTCCAAGTCATCGTCGCTCACATCCTGTGATCTTCCGCAGGATGTGAGTAATAGTATAAATATAGTTATTGATATCGGGATTAACGCCTTGGTCATTTAGTCTGCCTCTTGGGTAAATTAATGTAAAAGGTTATTATATTTCCTTGATTTCAACTTCTTTTTCCAGTGAAAAACGGTATTACTAAATCTCTTTTATCTCGTTTTCCTTCTTCGCTGCTACCTTACCTATTTCAGCAATATAAGTATCTGTCAATTTTTGCAGGTCTTTTTCTGTGATTTCGAGGTCATCTTCGGTTATATCTCCGGTTTTCTTTTGAGCCTTATAGAACTCGACTGCTTCGCGTCTTATATTTCGGATAGCAACCTTTGAATCCTCCGCTTGCTTATTGATTTGCTTTATCAGCTCCTTACGGCGCTCTTCCGTAGGCTGCGGGAATTGCAGGCGGATTACGCGTCCGTCATTTGCGGGGTTGATGCCGAGATCCGATGCCATTATTGCCTTTTCAATAAGCTTCAAACTGTTTGCATCCCAAGGAGAAATCATCAAAGTCCTCGGATCGGGGGTGGAAATACCCGCAATCTGATTAATCGGGGTAGGGGTGTCATAGTAATCAACTTTGATTTGATCAAGAATAGACGGATTAGCGCGCCCGGCACGAACTGTTGTATAGTTACTCTGTAACACCTCTATAGTCTTTTTCATCTTGTTTTCATATTCTTCGTACATTTTGATATACCTCCAAAAAGATTGTAATTTAATTAGGGATATAGAGTTAGTATCTATTTTATGTTTTCTTCAAGCGGAGCCACGGACGGCGGAGCTCCGTCAGTGTATACACGATGTATACTCCTGGCGGCAGGAAATATAAAATAGATACTAACTCTATATCCCCACCATATTCTTTATAGAACTACCCTACTCGTGTGCCTATCTTTTCACCCATTACGACCCTTACTATGTTCGCGGGGTCCTCCAGGGCAAATAAAATCACCGGAATGTCATTATCCATAGAGAGAGAAGTTGCCGTTGAATCCATGACAGTCAAGCGTTGAGAGAGCATTTCCGAGTATGAAATTGCATCGATTTTTATTGCGTCCGGATCCAGTCTCGGGTCTGCTGTGTAAACACCATCTACGTTCTTTGCCAGAAGAATTACGTCAGCATCTATTTCTGCCGCACGAAGGACGGCAGCCGTATCTGTCGAGAAAAACGGATTGCCGGTACCGCAGCCGAAAATGACAACGCGCCCTTTCCTCAAATGCCTGTCAGCCCTGAGCCGAATGTACTGCTCGGCGACAGCGGAAATCGAAAGAGCGGTTTGCACACGCACCGGAACGTTAATTTGCTCAAGCATGTCAGCAATTGCCAGACAATTCATAACAGTTGCCATCATACCCATGTGGTCGGCGCGTGTTCGTTCGATTTTACCCTCGCCATCTTTAACACCGCGCCAAAAGTTGCCGCCACCGACGACAATGCCCATTTCCACTCCAAGAGTTACGCACTCCTTTATTGCCTCGCAAACACTACGTAAAACATCAAAATCAAAACCTGTTTTGTTCTCTCCTGCAAGCGCTTCGCCGCTTATCTTAAGTAAAACCCGCTTGTAAGCCGGTACTCTTGCGGACATTAATTCACCCCCTCCGCTTTCTTTTGCCGTTGTCCAAGTTAGACATCGGTAAAAACGCTAAAGGAAGTATATCAAGATTTGTTGGAAATTAAAAGAAAAAAATCTCACACCTCAAACTCAATATAAAATTTTTCGAAACTTTTTATTTATTCTTTGAACGTTTGCGGAGAATCAGTGCCACGGTGATGCAGGCGGCGGCGAGTACGAATAAAATCACCGGGATAATTATATTCCATCTGACACCCGTTGCCGGAGCAGATGCCCCCGGTGTATAAAAATCGTCGATTGTAATCATTATATGACCGCCTGTGACCTGGACGGCATATGGCAGAGATACGGGGTTGTTGTTTATTGAAACAGTCATGCGGTAACCGGGTACATTATTATTGGCCTCAGTGATTGTATATGTTCCGGCAGCCAGATTTGTGAATGTACCACCGGTTCCGGATACAGCCTGATCTAAGTTCAGGGTTTGGCTAAAACCGCCCGGACCGGTTATAATGATTTGGAAATTAGCCGGTCTTTGAGCAGTCGTTAAGCCATGAAAAACCTTATTTACCGTAAGTGCCGGGTGATCGACGGGTGCTGTCACGGGTGTGGTTGAATAGTTGTTGGTAATGCTGAATGTTGCGCCTGTCGGCACAAGAGGGACCGACGGCAATTGAACATTAAGACTTAACTCCAGCCCCGGTACGTGTCCGCCGCTTTCGGTAACAGTATATACGCCTAGCGGTAAATTCGGAAGAATGCATTGAAAACCTCCCGTTATCGGGTTATAAGTGAAGTTTGCTCTGGTGAACGGCACAACTGACCTGTATATTTGGGCGCCTGCGCTACCGGTGCCGACAACAGTAAATGTAATCGGTGAAATGTTGTTTTGATTAAACGCATTGTGGCCTGCCGGTAAACCGTTGAATATCTTTGCTATTGTTAAGCTGCCGACCGCCGGTGCATTAAAGTTATTTGTGAATACGAGACCTCCCGCGGGATAGTTCGCCACTGCGGTTAGTGTTCCATCGCCGTTATCGGTAACATTAACCGATACGTTATAAACAGTGCTGTCAATAGTCCAGCTTACTGCTCCGACATTTTTTTCGGCTATTGTGTAATTATGTGTTCCTACATCCGTAATCGTGTATGGAATAGCGGAAAAGAGGATATCACCGTTGGCATCGTTGGTGCCTGTCGATACGACAGTGCCACTATCATCCATAACGGCAAAGCTGAACGTATTTGCAGCAATAGAGCCGCCTACCGTTGCTTTTGTGCCGGACAGAGCGATTGACCCCCCTGACTCATATGTGTTGACAAACACAACGCCGCTGGCGGGATATGTGGGCGTAGCGGTTATTGTACCGTCGCCGTTATCGACAACCTGAACCAATACTGTGTAAATAACTGAGCTTGGCGTCCATCCATTCCCGCCTTGACTGGTTTCAAGTACCGAATAATGATGTATCCCAACGTCAGCGCTTGTGTAATTAATCGGTGTAAACGTAATATTACCGGCGGCGTCGTTTGTGCCGATTGCTTTTACTAATCCAAACTCGTCCTGAACTGCAAAACTAAATTGACCGGCAGCAAGTGTCCCTCCGTTGGTTGTTTTGTTTGCTGTAAGGGTAATAGAGCCGCTTGCGCCGTATACATTGTTAAATATTGTGCCGGATCTCAGTATCGTAAATGGTGTTGCGGTCATTGTGCCGTTGCCGTTATCAACCACGGAAACCAGAAGAGGATATACAACAGAGCTTGTTGTCCAGCCGCCTCCGGATGTGCTTGTTTCCACGATAGAATATCTATGATACCCTAAATCGGCGGCATTATAGCTATGATACTCTATTGTGCCGAACACAACGGTTCCGTTAGCATCATTGCTTCCTGTTACGACTACATTACCATTTTCGTCTAAAACAGCGAATTGAAACTGCCCGGCACTCAATGTACCGTTACTGGCTGTCTTTTGCGCGGACAGGGATAGAAATGCGCTTGATTCATATACGTTTATGAAAGTAATCCCGCCTGACGGGTATGTGGGCGTAACGACCAGAGCACCGTCGGGAGGATTAGGATCTGACACATCCACAGTCAGCGGGAACGGAGCGGTATTCATTAGTTTCCATCCGTTGACATTCGGGTTGGTTTCAACAACGGTATAGGTATAAGTGCCCGGAGCACTGTATGTTATTGGTGTGAAGAGAATGTTTCCGTTTGCATCATTAGTTCCGGTGGACACCGCGTTGCCTGCGCTATCCAATACTGCATATGTGAATTGATTTGCTACCATTGTCCCGCCCGCAGCGGTTTTGCTGGCTACAGGTGTAAAAGAACCTCTGGCGTTGTAGCTGTTGCGAAACAGTATTTCTACAAAATACGGAGCACTCCCTTCAATGGTGTTACCGTTTAAGGAAACGTTGACCCAATATGTAATTGTGGATGTATTATCAAAAGTCCAATATTGACTGGTTGTACCAACTTCCCGGATAGTGTATGTTTTCTGCTGACCTACATCTGCGGTAGTGTATACAATGGGTGTGAAGTTAATGTAAGCCTGCGTGGTTTGTGTACCGGAGTCATAGTACTGTTCAACATCGTTTGTCCCTGTAGCCACGACCAATCCTGTCGCGTTATCTGTAACAGTAAAGTTAAAAATGCCGGGAGGCATATAGCCCAAACCCGGTACACCGTCACCCATTTTCAGCCCGTACATTTGAAAAGGTGTGCTGTTGGGAATAGCCTGATTTGTAAATGTTGCCGAATAGTTTGAGTTACTCGTATTATTTGCAGTGGCAGTGCGACCGGGAAGATTTGGTGTCATGGTGGTGGATGTAATGCTTATGAGATTAAATCCGGATATAGCCGGTTCGGCTATTGTATAAGTGCCGTCCAGAACTAAAACCGGAACGCCCGAAAGCATTGGGATATTTATAACAGGGAGCGACCCTACAGTAGTTGTTCCGTTTAATGTAAAGCTAAGAGCAGGGGGTGTGCCTGTAAAGACGGTTCCGTCGGCATTTAGCCATACCTTGTTTGCCACTATATAAGATGTGCCTTGTTGTGTTCCGGCGCTTGAAAAACCGTTAAACCAGAAATTGATTGTGCCTGTGTTTCCTACCATCTGACCGTTTGCGCCCATCGAACCGTCCGCCTGCAGAACAGCGGTGGAGTCGCTTCTGTGCCCTATTGCGCTTGGAAGGATGACTCCTATCGGAGCCCCTGATGAGTCGGTAACCACAACATAAATTAGCTGGTCACCGATTTGAAGTGAGCCGCCGCTTGGGGTGTAAATCGCCGCAACCGTTCCGTTTCCGGGTATATTTATCGACTGATTCGGTCCGCCGCCGGCTAAAGCGAATACGAATTGGAAGTTATAACCTGTTCCGCCATTCATGTGCAGACTGGCAACTCCGCCTGCCGCCATAGCAGGGGTGTCCGCAATTGGAGAAGTCATCATAAACAACAATAGAAAAATAACGGCAGCGCATTTTAATCTTTGTATTTTTACTCTTCTTCGCATTTTTGTTTACCCCCATATGGATGAGTATTCTATAACGCAGAAATCGCCGGAAGGAGTCAGGAAATCGGGGTCAGTGAAAGGTTTTAATTTTGTGTTTAGTCCTAGAAATACACTATAAATATTAACGTTGTTGTAAAAATATACAATCCGTTGCGTATCTTATCACATTTCTGATAAAATATCAATTTTTTATTTATATGTATAATCAATGTATAGTCAGAGTATATCAATTCATTTTATCGGCATTTATCTCAAATAAACGCTTTATTTGCTCCAAAAGCTTCCTGTTGCCGGGTGAAGAAAGCTCCGGGTCTTCCCGCAGCAGGTTTTCTGCCGCATTTTGCGCTTGGTTTAATACAAGCATGTCCGTCGCGAAGTTGGCTATATGCATCTCGGGCAATCCATGCTGACGCGACCCGAAAAAGTCGCCCGGTCCACGCAGCCGCAGGTCTTCTTCGGCAATTTTGAAGCCATCATTTGTAGATTTCATAACTTGCAGGCGTGCAACAGGACAGGGGGACGGTTCATCTGTCCTGCGTGACAGGACAGGGGGACGGTTCATCTGTCCTGTGCCAAGACAAGGGGACGGTTCATCTGTCTTGTGCAAAACCCTCTTTGAAAAGAGGGTGCCGTCTGCAGACGGCGGGTGATTTCCTGTTTGAAACAATACACAAAATGACTCAAACATACCTCTGCCGACGCGCCCGCGCAATTGGTGAAGCTGTGACAGACCGAATCTATCGGCGTTTTCTATAATAATAAGCGCGGCATTAGGTACATCAACACCGACCTCGACCACTGTTGTTGCCACAAGTATATCAGCATCACCGTTAGCAAAAGCCGACATCGCCGCATCCTTTTTCTTTGCAGGCATTTTTCCGTGAACCAGTTCGACACGAAGGTCGGGAAAGACTTTTTTACTCAGAACCTCGTAATACTCCTTTACAGATTTGAGTGAACCGTCCCCTTGTCTTGCAGGCAGGACAGATGAACCGTCCCCCTGTCTTGCACCCGGTTCAAGCGTGTCATCTTCCTCAACCATCGGACATATAATATAGACCTGACGGCCTTCACCTACAAGCTTTCTTACAAAGCTGTTTATTCTTTTGCGGTAAAACTCGTCAACCACATGAGTTTGGATTTTTTGACGTCCCGGAGGCATTTCATCGACTATTGACACATCTAAATCACCGTAGATAATAAGTGCTAACGTGCGGGGAATCGGTGTGGCGGACATGACCAAAACGTGAGGGCTATCGCCTTTTTCCGACAGCAATGACCGTTGGTTTACACCAAATCTATGTTGCTCGTCAGTAATCACAAGTGCCAGGTCGTTAAAGCTTACTGATTCGGAAATAAGAGCGTGTGTACCGACAATTAAATCTATTTCTCCCAGTCCCAGTCTCTCGTAAGTTTCGCGTTTACCTTTTGCAGTCATGCTGCCTGTCAATAATCCTATTCTCATTCCGAGTGGCTCCAGTAACTCGGTTAAGGATTTGTAATGCTGCTTTGCGAGAATCTCCGTAGGAGCCATAAATGCTGATTGTGAGCCTGAGCGCCATGTCATCCAACAACATGCCGCTGCTATTAGGGTTTTACCTGAACCGACATCGCCTTGAATCAGCCTGTTCATAGGTCTGTTTGATGCCATATCCAACGATGCTTCGGTTACAGCTCGCTTTTGCGCACCCGTCGGCTCAAACGGAAATGCTTTGTAAAAATCGTCAAAATCCGGTATCGTGAGGCTTCTGCCCGCTTTTTCCACACGCTTTTCACGTATAAACTTCATAGCTGTGACCAGCACAAACAGCTCCTCGAAAATGAGCCTCCTGCGGGCTATTTCCAGTTCCTTCATATCAGCAGGGAAGTGGATATTCTCATATGCATACCGCGCCCTGCATAGTTCGTATTGCCGGACAATATTGTCGGGAAGTACATCCGGCAACTCATCCGCACACTTGTCCAGACCGCTGCGAACAGCGTTCATCAGCATCTTTTGTGATAACCCCGCGGTTAGCGGGTAGATAGGGATAATACGCCCGGTGTAGGAGAGGTGGCGGGTGTTGTCAGGAGCAAGACAGGGGGACGGTTCATCTGTCTTGTCTGTGGTTATACATGAGAAGGAGTTCACATCAGGGGACAAGACAGATGAACCGTCCCCCTGTCTTGCTCCCCTGTCTTGCTCAAACACGGGGTTTGACATTTCCGGTCTTAATAGCGTGCCAGAGATTTTGCCGTAAAAAATATAGGTTTCTCCTTGTTTGAGGGTATCCTTAACAAAGGGTTGATTAAAGAATGTTATTTCTAGCGAGCCGTGTTCATCTACAGCGCGGAGTTTTACTAGGTCAAGTCCTTTGCGGATGTGTGAAAGTCTTGGTGTATCAGCCACCATAGCACGTACACAAACGGATTCGCCGATGACAAGGCTGCTGATGTTCTTGATAACCGTCCTGTCCTCATATGCGCGCGGAAAATACCCGACAAGGTCACGTAACGTCTGTATGCCGAGCTTAATCATCAACTTTTCCCGCGCTTCACCAACGCCCTTAATATACCGGATACCAATGTCAAGAGAATCTTTGTTCATGGGTGCAAGTATATAACAAAAATGAAGCTATAGCAAGAAAAGACGGATGAACCGTCCCCCTGTCTTGGCTCCTGTCATCTAACACCAAGACAGATGAACCGTCCCCCTGTCCTGCGTCCCCCTGTCTTGTTCTATTTACCGACCTCGCGTATAGCTTTTGGCAGCATATCGATTATATCGCTCGCGGTGACGCAGTATTCACCAAATTCATTTGCGCATAAATCTCCGGCGAGGCCGTGTATGTAGACTGCAGCGGCGACTGCGTGTACTATCGGGAGTTTTTGTGCTATCAGTGATGCGATCATTCCTGCAAGGACGTCGCCGGAGCCACCTTTTGCAAGAGCGGGTCCGCCTGTTGTATTTACATATGTTACTCCGTTAGGTAATGCCATTATTGTCCTGTGACCTTTAAGGACAAGTATACATCCGTGTTTTGACGCAAACTCCCGTGCTGCTCGAAGCCTGTCAGAAGGAGAACTTTTAACTCTGCGTGGCTTGGTATTGCCGGCTTCTTTTTGTATCCGGCTTTTGCTGAGCATAATCTCATCGTAGGTATGGTCGTCGAAAATATCATCATCGTAAAAATCGCCGTAATCATCGTCATAGTCGAAATCACCGGACATATTTCCATCATACGGAGTTACCTCGGAATTATCGAAAACAGATGAATTATCGTCGAATACATCGGCGTCGATGATAGTCCCGTTGTTGAGATTACCGCCCAATCGCTCAAATTCGCCGGGATGGGGTGTCAGAATCAACGGGCATGTGGCATTGCTTAATATATCAACATTTCCGGCTATTGCATTAAGGCCGTCAGCATCAAGAACCAATGGAGTTGTAGAAATACGCACAAGAGACTGAACAAGCTCGGACAGCTCGGGAGAAGTACCGAGTCCGGGACCGATTAAGCACACATCGCTTAGTTTTGTGCGTCGGAGAATCTCACTAGCGGCATTTGCGGTGAGACTGCCATCCTTACTGTCGGGAAGCGGAAACGGCATTTCCTCGTCAAGTTTTATTGCGAGGATATCGTAAATTGACTTCGGAACACCCACAGAAACCAGGCCTGCGCCCATTTTTGTAGCCGCGCGAGCTGCGAGTGCGGGTGCACCGGTGTATCCGACGCTTCCCGCTATAACTAAGGCACGCCCGTAATCACCCTTATGCGTATCCGGACGCCTTTGCGGTAAATTAATATCGTAAGAAACTGCCGCGTATACATGAGAAACTACCCTGCTTAACGCATCATGCGGAATTCCGATATCGCAAACCCGGAGAATTCCGGTGTAAATGCATCCTGGTTCAACAAAGTGCCCGGGCTTTGCGAGTGAAAACGTTATTGTTAGATTTGCTTTGACAGCATCGCCGAGTACCGCGCCTGTATCCGCATGAACCCCGGTTGGTATATCTGCGGCTATTACAAATGCGCGGGAGCTGTTTATAACACTGACAGCACTAAGAGCATCACCTGTTAAGACAGAATTCAGACCGACTCCGAAGATAGCATCAATGATTACGTTGCAATTATCAAGGCGATTATCGAGGTCGAACGACAACAAAAACGGCTCAAGAGAACCTCCGTGTGATTCGAGACGTCTTTCCATATCAAGTGAATAAGGTGAAAGATTGTCCATATCGCCGATAATAAACACACAAACAGGTACGCCTTTAGACAGCAGATAAGCCGCCGCGCCGATGCCGTCTCCGCCGTTGTTCCCCGTGCCGCAAAACACTACTGCATTGCCGCCGGGCGGAATATGCGCCATTGCGGCTCTGGCCAGATTCTCTGCGGCATTTGACATAAGCTGCGACCCCGGTATGCCAAACTCCTCAATGGCAACCCTGTCTATCTCACGTATTTGTTCGGCAGTCACTAATTTCATATTAATCGTCCATTTCTTGTCGTGCGCAGTAACAAAGTTTAGTGAAATCGTCTTAATACACGGCAAGGAATGATAAGACGATTATTTTTAATCATTGATAGTTTGAAGCTTATTTCAAACTATCTTCCTCCACTCTAATAATATACTGTTCGTATTGCAAAATCAAGGCATATATGATACACTTT
>Ga0123353_10012729_pt1 | contig 11994 bp, 9 predicted proteins | sample TergutLab28metaG_3_FD_92763 | JGI IMG/M metagenome (GOLD analysis project Ga0123353, IMG submission 92763) | Labiotermes labralis P3 segment gut microbial communities from Petit-Saut dam, French Guiana - Lab288 P3 | ecosystem: Host-associated > Arthropoda: Insects > Digestive system > Gut ... | reverse complement strand
TGTCCGCCGTTTTTTGTTTTTTACAAAAAATTAAAAAGGAAAAAAAAATGTTGTTATTACCAATTACCAGGGGGGGGGGGGGGGGCAGTTGTAAGTCCTTAGTTCGAAAGGACTTACGTCGCAAGAATGCTTTTACTCTTGTAGAACTTCTCGTTGTCATTGCGATTATCGGAATGTTAATCGCCCTTCTTTTGCCTGCGGTTCAGGCAGCTCGCGAAGCCGCAAGACGCTCCCAATGCACCAACAATCTCAAACAGCAGGCATTAGCACTTCACAATTACCACAGCCAACATAGCAAACTCCCGGCAGGACGCGGCGGCGGCGGTACCGTGTGTGCGTGTACCTTCAATGCCACCACCAATGTTGGCACCTGTACCAACGCCAACCACCGGAACCAGTGGGGAGCGATGTTTTTCGCCTTGCCGTTTATTGAAGCCACCACCATCTATGCAACCTACGAATCCCATAAAAGCACTCACAGCGGCAATACAGCTCCCCCTTGGAATTTGGGAAGATTCGGCGACGACTTCCATGCCTCTCCAATAGGGTTCCAGAACTGCCCCTCTGACGGTAATTCCAGAAAACCTTTTTTATTGGGAACGGCGCAAAGACCGCAGGCAAGGGCAAATTATGCAACATGCCTGGGAGATTTAGCCGTCCAAAACAATGACCCTGCAGGGCAATTTCGCGGGATGTTTGGTCCTGAGACGGACTTCAGTTTCTCTTCCTGTACGGACGGAACGAGCAACACGGCGATGCTGAGTGAATTTGTTGTGCATCCAGACAATACAACCGTCGAAGTCACGACCACTGCCCCACAACCGGTGAAAGGAAGCGTCGTTATTTATGGCGGTACAACTAACGCAGGCTCGCTCGTCGCCATCAACCCTGAGGAGAACTGCCTGAGCTTGATGTCGAAGGGTGATATAACCTCGACTCCCCTTGAATTTAACATTGCTCGCGGGGGGGTTCGTTTCTCCGGTCGTCCGGTGGACGGTGGTGGGTTCTCCACGATTCTTCCGCCCAACGCGCTCTCCTGCACCACTTCGGGGACTGAGCGATACTATTTCAGCGGCATCATGGCTCCGACGAGTAATCACTCCGGCGGTGTCAACGTCGCTCGGGTTGATGCTTCGGTGTCGTTTGTTTCCAACTCTATCGACACGGGCAACTTAAAACTTCCTTCACTCGGTGCGACGGGTAACACGGGTGCTCCAGACGGTCCGAGCCCCTACGGTGTCTGGGGAGCACTCGGTTCCCGGATGGGGGGGGAGTCGAAGAGTCTTTAACAGCCACAAATGACTCGCAAGTTTCGTTCTGCGATGTTTGCGGGTTTCACCAATACTTCACTTTAACAAAATGAGGGTATCACGATGAAAACCATACGAACTCACCTTAATCGAAACGCTTTTACACTGGTGGAATTACTCGTTGTCGTTGCGATTATCGGCATGCTGATCGCGTTGTTGCTTCCCGCGGTACAGGCGGCAAGGGAAGCAGCCCGGCGAATGTCTTGCACGAACAATCTGAAACAGTTCGGGCTTACCATGCATAATTATTACGATGCGAACGCCACTCTGCCAGCGGGTCGAGGAGGTCCAAGATGTATCGAATCATCGCATGCAGCGACTACATACTTCGATAATCACCACTGGAATTGGAGTGCTTTACTGTTCATACTTCCTTTTATGGAACAAGCCCCATTGTACGGAGTATGGGTTAACGCTCACAAAGACGTACCAGGTCTCGTCGAGAAAGCAGTCGAGGTGCCATGGTTCAGGAGTACCACCGACGCGAACTCTCTGGCACTTGAACCGGTGTACACGACGTTCATTCCTGGCTTCGCTTGTCCTTCGGATGATGCTGCATCCCGAAGGTGGTATGCAGCTGCGGATCGTCAGACCTGGAAGACGAGCTACAACACGTGTCGCGGCGATTCCTGTTTCAACAATAATCACCACGATTCCGGCTTGCATCGAGGGATGTTTGGTGTCCGGGTCGAGTTTGGTTTGGACGCATGCTCGGACGGGACGAGCAACACGTTGTTGATGAGCGAGCATGCGCTCCATCCGACGAACCGAGGAGCCACAGAAGTTCTCACTGCGGCTACACATAATCGGGTTGTCGATTCCATTAAAGGTTCATTTTATGCAGATGCGAACGCTGTCAATTTCTCGGCGAAACCGGAATTGTGTGCTGAACTCAAAAAAGGAAAGACGCTCGATATCGGAGGCGTGCCAAGAGATAATGCGCTGAATATTGTACGCGGAAACGTACGATTGAGTGGTCGTATCCACGATTCCGGCTTTACGACGATTCTGCCGCCGAATTCGGCTTCCTGTGCCTGGGCGACTTCGGGCAGCGGATCTCGCCCACACTACACGTCCGGTATGTTTTCGGCATCGAGTAATCATGCGGGTGGGGTCAATGCTTGCCGAGTCGATGGTTCGGTGGCATTCTTTTCCGAGTCGATTAACGCTGGCTCTTCGAGTAGTCCGAGTCCGGGAACCTATACAGGCGGACCTGGCAATGCCGTTGCCAGTCCGTATGGCGTTTGGGGCGCACTTGGCACCCGAGCAAGCGGCGAATCGGTAGCGTTATAGTACACCGTTTCGCCATTGGTATTGTTTTTGTTTCGTGCGGGGAACATCTGCAAAAAACGTGGCATTGTGGGTGGAACGGAGGCGGTTGCGACAGCAAGAGCAAGCGCGGTCGGGTGCAGTCGCAAATATACCTTATCCGCCCCAAAATTGAACTTTCACCCGGGAACGTGGGCATCTTGCCCGCTCTGTTGTGGGCAAGATGCCCACGCTCCCTGGGAGGCAAATGTGCAAATCTTGGGCGGACGAAGTATATTGGCGTTGGTGAGTAAAGACTCCCCCCTCACTCCAGCACAAAATAGGGGGTAATCTCTGTTTTCGGAATCTCCTTGCGGATTTCGTCGATGTAGAGTCCCATCGACTCCATCGGGATCGGGGCAATGCCCAACAATTCGTAGATCGGCGAGTCCTGCGGGATTGTCAAACGTCCGCGAATCTTTCGGGCATCGGACGGCACTCGTTCCACGCCCCCCTTTGCCATCCCCTTCGTTTCGGTAAAGAGCGACGGCATCCAGGGGAGCATCACGTTGTCCAGCATGACGTTGCGGCGACCGTTGTTCGTAAAGACATCACTGCCAATGGCGGCGTTGCGCGTGATGAAGTTGCGGTCGGCGTTCTGTTTGAGTTCGGCGAAGTCGGGGTACCTCGTTTTGAAAACTTCTGAGTCGGGATCGAAACCTGTCCGGCGAGCGCGACTGCCGAATCCCTCTTCGAGTTGTTCCAGCCAACGCCGCTCTCCCCACGGGCTGAAACTGACCGCATATTTGCAGTCGATCATGAGATTGCCATCCACGATGTTATCCTTGCCGCCGTGGATTTGAACGCCGCCAAAGTTGCTGCCGCTCGTTCGGAAAAAGACATTGCCATAAATCAAGACGCTGCTAATCATATCGTCCAGCCGAATCCCCGCCGAACCACATTCGCGTCCCGAATTGCTGTGATGCCAATAGTTGTACCGAAAGACCATCCCCCGAATAAAAGGGTTGCCAAAAATGTCGATCCCCGCCTGATCGTCCGATTCATAGACGATGCTGTGTACCTCGTTAAACTCAATCGTGTGTTCCATTCCTTCGACGCGAATCGCATGTCCCGGTGAGTCGCAGAACAGATTGTAGCGTAATTGATTGCCAACACCGCCGATATGAACTGCCGGAGCATAACAGCGGTCAACGCGACTGAAATCGTTGACGAACGTGTTCTCGACGAGATTGTTCCCCCGTTCGAGCGTTCGGATGTTGCCGCCGTTCATGTCTATTCCGCCGCCGCCGAGTGAGACGAAGTCGCAACCGAGAACGACGTGGTTTTTGCCGGAAATGCCGAGTCCCCAGTTTCCAAAACGTTTCACCGAACAACCGATCATCGAGAAATGGTCGCCACCTTCCACGCGAATTGCCGTGCCCGTCCCCTCCTCAAAATGCAACCCCATCAGGGAGACGTGCGAAACATCTTTTGCACGTATACACTCTCCGGGAAAATGGGAGAGCCGAACCTTCGCGGCATTGAGATCGACACCTTCCGGCGGATAGACGTACAATTTGTTGTTTTCACGGTCGAGATACCATTCGCCCGGTTCGTCAATCTCTTCGAGCAGATTGAACGCATAGTAGGGCGCGTTTTCTCGTGTGCCATAAGCGACGTTGTTTGCCATGACGACCTGCTTTGTTTGCGGATCAATCTTTTCGATGCGGGCACTCGACGGAGCCCAGAGATAGCCCCAGTAACCGTACAGCAGTGCATCCTTTGCTGCTGTCCAACGTTCGTGACGCAGATCAGAATACTCAAAGGTTCCCGGTTGGTTGGCAGTGGGTGTGTTAAAAACGCCGCGATGCACCTTGCCGGTTTTCACAAAAGTTTTTTCGGACTCTTTGAACATATCCGCTGCACCGGGTTGGGGAACGTTCGGATAGCGGGCAATCTGTTGCGGCTTGTCGTCGATAAAAAGTTCGACCGCCGGAGCAGCGTTAAGACCATTCTTTCCATAGCCGCGCGGAGCAGCAGGCGGGAATTGAATATCGGTCGCAATTGGTGCTACAAAAACTTTGCTTCGCGCCTCTTCCGGCAATCGCCTCAAAATGTTCGGGTCGTCCACCTTTGAGAAATCCGACACTGACACGCCGCCAGTAAAGATAGGTGTTTCCCCCGGTGCTGCCCGGTAGAGAACCAACACTGCATATCTGTCGTCCATGATGCCTGAGTCCTGCGATTCCAGTGTCAATGTTTCCTTAACGGGGTAAATGCCACCATGCACCATGACTTCGATCCTGTTGTTACTCTTTGGGAATTTTCCATCCGCTTTCATCTTCCGAATGGCATCACGCGCTTGAACGAGTGAGCCGAAAGGTTCCGCTTCCGTGCCGGGATTCTCCCCCTTGCCGTCTGGCGCAACGAAAAACGTTTTGAATGCCGGAAAAAAATGGAACGTGGAGTCAACGATGATTCGTCTCCCCGCTTCAAAATGGGAGTGTGCAGCAGGATTGCCTCGATACTCGTTATACAACTGGCTAAACTTCGCCGAAAGATTTTGCCGAGTCAAATCATCACGGTTGAACGTTCGCTCTCGTTCAGCAAGTGCGTCGAGCAATTTTTTTGCCTCATCCGTTTTCCCTTCGGCGAAGAGCGATTGTGCAAAACATTTTTCGACGGCAAATTTCTGGCGGTCGGTGAGTGCAAAGGAGGGATCGTCCAGTATCCGGCGATAGACGGTACTCGATGCCACCGCGAGCGGGTTGGCGTAGTCGGTCGGAATCAACCGCCGCAACAGACTATCGGCAAGATTCTTGGGGAGAGCGTGTTCTTCGAGTAGCACCGCCGCGAGCCGGAGCGATTGCGAAAGTTTGCCGGACATCGCCGCAAGTTCCGCTTGAAATTTTCGCAGGGCAAAGCGATACGCCGCAGAAAATTCGCCGGGGAGCGTGAAGAATTGATCCGTGAGAAGTTTTTCGATGCTTGCTTCGGCGGCGGCAAAATCTTTTTGTTGCACTGCGTCAATGGCGGCGTGAAGCAGCGCGGCTGCCTCCTCCGGCAATGCTGGTTGCCGCAAGGCGTGCGAGAGGATTGTTTCCGGTGGCAACGCATTGTTATAGACCGCCACTTCGGCGACATCCATTTTCACCGAACCAACTCCCGCATCGTTATAGCCGACGCGGAATCCCCAACTCGGCTCGGTCAACGTGCCATCGAAGTCGGTGATCGTATAAAGCATTCCATCGACGTATATCCGCATCGTTTTACCGTCCCACGTCGTGGCGATGTGACTCCATACGCCGTAAGGGACGGGATGTGAACTGTACGCATTGCGCGAATAGGGGGTTTCGGGTCTGCCGATGCTGAACGTGAGCGACTGACGCGGGGAGTCGGTGGTGAGGCGGATACCATTGTCGTAGCCGTTGCCGAGTCCGTAGAGTGTGCCGTTGTCGGCGTTGTTGTTCCCCTTTTGCGTCCCTGCACCGTTCAGCCGCACTCGCATTTCGACGGTGAAATTTTTCTCAACGCCAAGTTTCGGTCCCTCAAAATATCCGGCATCGAGGCGCACCGCTTTTGTTCCTTCAACGGGACCGGCAACCGTTTCCAGCAGCTGCTGCGTTTTATAAACGAGATCGGCGTTGGCAACGTCCGCAGACGGCGCAAGATTCGGCGAAGTCGGCGAACCGTCGAAAACGTGATAGCGAATGAGCGAAGGTTGTTTCAACGCCTCTTGTGCGCCGGCGGGGAAGGAAAGCAGGAAAAGTGATAAGCACGTTGAGAGGAATCGTTGCATGGGATCATTGCGGGTAGACTGTACCCCGCCACAAACGGGTCATTTTGCCACCGGTTATTTTACCACAGAGGGCACGGAGCAAGCACCCCCACAATAAAAATTGCAAATTTGTTCTTCCCTCAATTCCGAAAAATCGTTAACATCCCCTTTCTGACAAGTTGCCGAACCGGGGGTCCTCGGTTTCGTACAAGACATTACCAAAGGAGCTTGGAGCATGAGAAAACTCCTTCCCAAGACACATCGCCGACATTATGCCCATTCCGGGGCATTCACTTTTGCGGACGGCAGTGCTCAATCCGAAGACGATGATCAACTCTGGACGCTGTACAAAAAGAGTCCGACGATCCAACTCCGGCATCGACTGATTGAACGCTACACGTACATCGTCCACACCCGCGCGGAGCGGCTCTGGTCAAAGTTGCCCGAAGGGATCGAGTTGGACGATCTGATTCAAGTTGGCACGCTTGGTCTGATGGGAGCCATCGAGTCTTTTGATCCGAGTCGCGGGATTAAGTTTGAGGCGTTTTGCCTTCCTCGAATTCAGGGGGCGATGCAGGATGAACTCCGGGCAATGGATATTGCTCCACGGGGTACTCGAAAAAAATCGACGAAACTGAATGAAACGTACAAAATGTTGGAGCAGCAATATGGACGCAAACCGACCGACCAGGAAATTGCCGATAGCCTGGGAATCACCGGCGAGGAACTGCATCAAATCTACGCCGAAACACACAACCTCAACATCACCAGTCTGGACAAAACGTGGACGGAACGTGATGGTTCCAAAGACATCCGGGAAATCGATATGGTCCCGGATCGTCGCAGCGAAGACCCCACCGAACGGCTCGCGAAAATTGACCTGATACGCACCTTCACGAAGGGGCTGAACAAGACGGAGCGGATGATCGTGATTATGTACTATTACGAAGAACTGACGATGCGGGAAATCGGGGCGGCACTCGAAATCTCCGAAAGCCGGGTCAGCCAAATGCACAGTGCCATCGTCGAACGCATGAAAAAAATGTACGGAAATCTGTAGTTTTCGCTGGAAATACATTCGCCGTTTTTTCCTTTTCCCATCCCGGAAGAGAGGAGTCAGGAGTCAGAATACAGGAGTCAGAAGTCGCATGCGGTGCTGCAACATCCTCGCGCTTGCGTCTCCTGACTCCTGACTTCTGACTCCTTGTTACGGCGGTTCCACTCGGCGCATGTCGCTGGAGGAAATGTCCATCGTAAAGACCGCTGCCGGAACATCGTCGCAAAGGCTACGCAACATGTCGGGAATCGCCAGCGTGTCCAAAGATTCCAAGCCCGATTTCGATTGTCGGGCAAAGACCAGAAACCGGCAATTAAACATGGCAAGTTGCCGCAAAATATCGTGGAGCTTGTGCGTACTTTCATGGTAGAACCGCAAATCGGCGAACCGCTTGAGCGTGTCCGAACCAATCACGAACGTGGCTCCCGGAAACAACTCCGCCTTGTGGACAAAGAGCGGGGCTTGCGTCAACCAAATTGCCTGGTTGGGTTTCACTTTGCCGATGTCCTCAAGACGCTGCTCCAATTCGATGTAATCAAGCGGCGGCTTATTGATATTTTGAACGGACATTTCCAAAACGACCTTCTGTTGCAAACGCTGTTCGGCGATGTTGAGCATTTCGACATGTCCTTCGTGAATCGGACTGAATGCACCGGGAAAAATCGCTTGGGTGAACTCGGCGTGTGCATTATACGGCATGACGGGCAATGCAATTTCCTCGCGGGCGATGCAGTGCCGGATTTCATTATTCGTCCACAACACGGCACCAAGCTTGCCGAAAAAGAGATCGACCAAGAGCGAAGAACCGACCACTCGTTTGCCTTGAATTTTTTCGCCTGATTTGAGTTGCAGCGGAATCACTTCATGCAGTGGACAATTCGACGAACTCTCCATCAGAGCCGGACAAGACGTTTCCCCGCCTCGTGTCACATATTGGGGGAGTGTGTTCGTATGCCTGCGTAATTCGTGCCAGGCTGTTTCGATGGCGTTCAAAATCAGGTCAGCGACGAGCCGCTCCTCTTCCCAACGTGTTCGGGCATCCTTCTGAAGTTGCAGCGAAAATTGGATGGTTTCCTGCAATGTTTGGACAACGATATGGACGCGGTGTTCCCCCATTTTTTGTCGATCGGTGATGAGGGAGGCGGTACAACCGATCCCGATCACATGCCGGTAAGTGTCCAGTTCGCCGAGGTCAATGCGTTCGACAAACTGGGTCGAACGGATGATGGCGGACTCGGTAATATCCGTTTCATGAGAGACATCAACGGTTTTGGGAGAGATGCGTTCCAGGTCAACGTGCCCTTGTTTGCGCAGGATTTCCGAACGCAAGATTCTTCGGGCATGGTAGAACGCCGTCATCGCTAAATTTCGGGCAGTCCGCGAACAACAGAACTGTTCCGGCACACGACCGATGTAATCGCTGATCGACTCAAACGAATAGGGCACGGTGGCTTCAATCAGCGTGCGCGACCCCCCCGGCACCGTGAGCAGATCGCCCAAAACAAGCGTTCCGCCACCCGATAGTGCCGCGACAATCTGCGTCGGCGATTGATGCCATGCCTGAACACACTCAATTCGTTTTTGCTGATAAGGATCGGATGTCATTATTTTCCAAAGTCGGGGTGTATACTTTCTCACAAAGGACGCGAGGGACACGAAGAAAGTTTTTCAACCAAAACCTTTGTGTCCTTCGTGCCTTAAGGCATACCGACGCAAATGCACACTCGCACCAGCGCAAAACGCACCCGCGCGGCATACGCAAGTATGCCGGTAAGAGTGCAGCACCGGCGAGTCCAAACCAAAAATCTCTCCACTGATTATCAAATGCAATCGCCATGTCCACTCGAACCGAACGATTTCCCATTGCCGAATACACAACTCGCGACGCTACCGGCATACTTGCGTATGCCGCTCTTGCGCGTTACGCCGTCCTTAACCACGATCAAATTCGTCCCACAGTCCATTCAAGTTGGCATCTTGCGGTGTCCCGCCAAATGCCACCACCCGGTAACGCAATTTGAGTTCCTCCCCCTTCGGCAGCACGAAGGGATCGTCCCCTCTTTTCTTCAACCAATTCATCGGAGTCGGGGAAATGTTGCCGTAATCGCGGGTGAACCACGGGCAATCCCGAAACGCCGGATGCGGAGCCTTTGACGGACAGAACACGGCAATCCCTTCGACAATGTCCTCTTTCAATTTGGCACGTCTCCCGTAGAACGCCATCCAACGTGCCGGTTTTTCGAGTGTATCTTTTTCCCCTTTTGCCCCTTCCGAGCTTTCCAATGTCCCCCCTCCCGCCGGAGACAAGTCATGAGTACATCGCACACCAAAGAGACCGTGATTCGTCTGCCCCACCGAAATATCGGTCAGTGCTTTCACGACAAAATCGGCATCGAGAATATACCGACTGTCATCCAGCACCTTGATGACAAATCGCCGGTGATCCTCAATGATCGGATCGTTCGTTCCTATCCTCCAAAGGCAGTGGTCAACAATTTCGGCGGTCGTTGCGGACACGTTGTACTGCCCGTCCGCTTTGGCAAACGAAGGTCCTTGCGAAATGATCTGCCCTCTGTCCAGCGAATCTTGCCAATAATTGCCGAAGCCGTTGACCTTGTTTACGTTGTCGAGTCCGAAGAAGACTCCGCGATGGTGGGGCCACGGTCGTCCTGTTTCTGCGACCAAGGGCAACCCGCTCAACGGTCCTGCCATTGGCGAAAAGAAGGGGTACTTTTGACTCGGGTGTGCCCGATAGGACATCAGCAAGGTATTGTCCTGCGACACCCAAAGTTGATGCAATTGGTGTTTGCCATCCGCAGTGTCAGGATAGCACGTCAAATGTTTTTCCGGTCCTTCGCCGCCATTGGCAATGAATGACCTTGGGTTGCTTTGCCCTTGTTGGGCGAAGAGGTTGCTCGCCGCCAAACCGGTTCCTGCCAAAAAGAGTGATGTCTGCAAAAAATGTCGTCTGTTCATAATGTGTGAGGGGTAAAATGGTGTCCCTGAAGGAAATCAGCGCACAGTATATCACATCGCTGTCGAAATGCCAAGATTAGGGTCATTTTTCTTCAAGCGGGACTGGCTGGGGCGGATGAAAACGGTACCGCAACGCCAAGCTGATCCTCGCAATTTTACGGGCTGTTCGTGAGCAAAGACGATGCAAAAGGGAAATCCCATGACGCAAACTTGCCGGATGCAACAGCGGATAGCGAGACCTTGCGCCAATCGTCGAGTTCGTGTACGTTGCCTCGTCAAGCAAGATAGGAAATGGCTGGACAGTGACTTCACGGATTCCGCGTGACCAATCGTAGAAAAGCGCGACATCGTATGGGAGCGTCATCGGGAGAAACGTGCGGACAATGATTTGTGCGGCATGTCTATTCACGATATAGGCACCGGCACCAGAAGCCGTTTTCAAATCGCAGCACAGTTGAAACCCGTGAGAAAGCGAAGCGAAATTGTATCCTCTTGTCGGCTTGATGCCGTTCACTCTCAGCAGGTCCCAATACTGGGAATATTGCATCGAATCCCGAATCACGTCCGTGAGTTCCGGCAGAGGCAGGACATCGTCTTCGCAAATCATCGCATGTTCTTTGTCCGTGTCGAGAAAGGTTTGCAGTGCCTTGATATGGCTGAAAAAACAGGCAACTTCGTTGGGAACCCGTTGACGACCATACCAGAAGAAAAATCGCCACGGGGCAAAATCGGGATGAGGAAATGTCAACTCTTTGCCGCAAGTGGCGGGGACACGAACAACGTTCAATCCGAGTAAGCGGAACTTTTCCGATGCCGCGTTCCAGCGATCCTGAGCGTGATCCAGATTGATCATGTAACAGTCAAGCAAAGCATGGTCTCCCAAACGAAATCAGCCTCCCAAACGAAATCAGCCTCCCAAGCGAAATCACGTTAGCACAACGTGATTCTCCAAGATATAGGGTTTGAAACTGTCGTCGACATGGTTCCAGTCGAGCAGATCGACGCGAATCGGCAATTCGGAATCGTCGAAAGCTTCGGTGAGGTGGTCATAAATGTCATGGGGAATAGGCTCGGAACCGACGACGGCTAAATCGAGATCGGAATACTTTTGTGTCTTCCCCCCTGCCCGCGAACCGAATGCCCAAACGGTCATGTTCGGAATGTAGCGACGCAGGATTGAAAGTACAATGTCGTGGTTGGCTTGTTCTAAAATGAGTGGCGTCATTCGTTTGCGAATCGTTCGAGGGCAACAAGGAGTTTTTTGGCATCTTCGAGAAAGGCGGGTAGATGCGGTGAATTATAACACTCCGGCAAGTTTTTTTCAATGGTTTGATCCCCGTTTGCCCGCAACCTGCAAGTTTTTCCTTTTCGTTTTCCGATCTTTCGTTGCTGCTGGTCCTTGACAGTCTGCGTGCCTACCGTCGGCCGATTTTTCGCTCTCAGACCGGCATTTTGCTGAAACGAGCGCAGAAAGAACGCCACGACATTCCCTCCAATCGCAACCGCATTCTTGCAACACTTCCAGCAACGGACGCTGGGCAAAGATCGCATCGCCGGTCAGCAGTTTCAACATCGGGTACTTGGCAACGATGGCGTTGATAGGGGCTTTGAGGCAGCCGGGCTCG
>Ga0123353_10012728_pt1 | contig 11994 bp, 11 predicted proteins | sample TergutLab28metaG_3_FD_92763 | JGI IMG/M metagenome (GOLD analysis project Ga0123353, IMG submission 92763) | Labiotermes labralis P3 segment gut microbial communities from Petit-Saut dam, French Guiana - Lab288 P3 | ecosystem: Host-associated > Arthropoda: Insects > Digestive system > Gut ... | reverse complement strand
TCCTATAGCTGAGGTAAACGAAGCATTTAATACTTTTAATAACAGAATAGGCGGAGCAATAAAAGTTATTACAAAGCCGCAGGAGTAAAAAATGCCGGCAATACTTCTTATAGCAACACTTGATACCAAAGCAGAAGAAGCTTTTTATATTAAGAAAAAAATCGAAAGTTTAGGACAAAAAGTATTACTCGCAAACACAGGAGTTTTTCTTCCTCTTAAAGAAAGTGGCGATATAAAGGGAGAAGATATTGTAAGAGCAGGATGCGGGCTTACTGTTGAAGAACTTAAGGCAAAAAAAAGCAAAGGCTTTAGCATTGAGTCAATTACAAAAGGGATAAGAAAAATCACAAGGGAACTTTATGAAGAGGGAAAAATATCTGCTGTTCTCTCCATAGGAGGGGCGCAAGGGACAGATATTGGAACTTCTGCAATGAAAGAACTTCCATTTGGTATTCCCAAATTCATGGTATCTACTGTTGCTTCGGGGAAAGCAACTTTTGGTCCTTTTATTGGAACAAAGGATATTATTATTATGCATTCTGTTTGCGATATCCAGGGGCTTAATGTTGTTACCAGAAAAGTTTTTGATAATGCTGCCGCGGCTATTTGCGGTATGGTTATGGATAAAGAGGAAAAAACAGACAGCAATATTAAAACAAAAGGATCGATTGCAGTCAGTATGCTGGGAACTACAACTCCAGGTGCTCTTTATGCAAAAAAATTGCTTGAAGCAAAAGAATATGACTTTGTTGCTTTTCATCAGAATGGCACAGGTGGAATCGCCATGGAGGAGATGATAACAGAAGGGCTTTTTAAAGGTATTCTTGATATAAATTTGCATGAGATAGGGGACAGATATTACGGAGGGCTCCATGGTTCAATTAGGGAGGGGAGGCTTGAAAGCGCTGCAAAAAAAGGGGTCCCTCAGGTAATAGCGCCGGGCAGCATAAATTACACAGTGCAAGGTCCGTATAACGAACTTGGCGAAGAGATGAAAAAAAGAAAGCTTATTGTTCACAACTCATTTCTTACGCTTGTAAGACTGACCCCTGAAGAACTTGTAGAAGTGGGAAAAATTACAGCAGAAAAAATAAATCTTTCAACTGGCCATGTGCATGTTTATGTTCCACTTAAAGGATTTTCATATCCTGATACAGAAGGGCGGGAACACTGGGATCCGGAAGGTAATGATGCTTTTATTAAAAATCTCAGAAAAAATTTAAGAAAAGATATTCCCTATGATGAACTTGATATGCATATTAATGATAATGAATTTATTGATATAGTTGTAAATAAGCTTTTTGATTTTTTGGGAGAAAAATAATGGCTAAAGAATATATAAAAAAAAGGAGGAATAGTAAAAATGGCTAATAATATGCTGTGCGGGGTTTTTGCCCCAATGTGTACTCCATTCAAAAATGATGAAGTAGATTATGCAGGAATGGAAAGTAATGTAGAGTTGATGAATATGTCGGGTCTTAAAGGATATTTTGTTCTTGGAACAAATGGTGAATATAAGACAATGTCAGAAGAAGAGAAATTTAAATTGCTTGGTGTTGCAATAAAAGCAGCTTCAAAGAACAAAGTTGTAATGGCAGGTACCGGAGCAGAGAGCACGATGGAAACAATAAGACTTACAAAAAAGGCTGCGGACCTTGGCGCGTCAATGGTCAGTCTTCTTATGCCGAGTTTTTTTGCAAAAAGGATCACAGTACCTGTGATGATAAAACATATTGTTGATATTGCAGATGCTTCGCCTGTTCCTGTTGTTCTTTATAACAACCCGTCAGTTGCAGCAGGTGTTACAATATCTCCATTGGTAGTAAAAGAGGTGTGTCAGCACAATAATGTGGTAGGGTTAAAAGACAGCAGCAAGGAAACATGGCAGGAGAATATCGATTACTGCAGTGAAAAATTTTCAGTAATGGCAGGAAGCGCAGGGTATTTTCTCGATCTTCTTGAAAAAGGGGGAACAGGAGGAGTTCTATCTCTTGCAAATGTTTTTCCGGAAGAATGCGCAAAACTTTATCAACTTTATATTTCCGGAGAAAAAGAAAAAGCAAAAGAGCTTAATATAAAACTTGTTGATCTTAATAAAAAAGTTTCAGGAACTTATGGAGTTCCCGGAGTTAAATATGTTATGGATCTTGCCGGGTTTACAGGTGGGCTTCCAAGGAAGCCGATCTTTGGACTTACAAAAGAAGAAAAAGAAAAACTTGAAGCTGACCTTAGGGAAAGTGGTTTTTTAAAAAAATAACTGGAGGCAAAAATGTCAAAAGATGGAATGAAAAGAGGTAAAAGTTGGAATATCCTTGATCTTGGATATCTTGATGTCAGAGAACATCTCAAAAAAAATGATACAATTATTGTAAGTATGGGTTCAATTGAAAAACATGGAGCACATTGTCCGCTTGGAACAGATAGTTTTACAGCAATGGGTATTATAGAAATTGCAGCAAAACTTACAGATACACTTTATACACCTTTGGTTCCAATAGGTTATTCTCCACACCATATGGGAAGAGTGGGAGAAGGAACAGGTACTCTTACATTTTCAGGAGATACCTACAGAAAAGTCGTATATGAAATTGCAAGAAGTCTTATTTATCATGGTTACAATAAACTCTTGTATGTTACACACCATGGAAGCAATTCAAAAGTAATAGATGATGTATTAAGAAAAATAAGATATGAAACCGGATGTTTTGTAGGATGGTTTAAAACCCCTACAGAAAGAAATTATAGATTTATTGCTGATATCCTTGAAGGAACTCCAGAGGAGACTCCAGGATGGCATGCAGGAGAACTTGAGACATCAACAGCATGGGCATATAATCCGGAATCAGTTGCAATGGAGCTTGCAAAACCAGACAAAACACATGCACCAAGCTGGATGACAAAAGAATTTACAAAGCATGATGGATCAGGCTTTGTAACATTCAGAGGGGATGAGTGTATGTGGGTGCCTATGGAACATCATGAATATTCAGATACAGCAACAATAGGTAATCCTTTAAGAGCATCAAAAGAAAAAGGAGAAAGAATACTCCAGAGAGGCGGAGAACTTCTTGCTGCAACAATAGAAGAAATTAAAAAATTTGATATCAAAGTTCCTGCAGAAAAAAGAGAATTTAACAATCGTGCATAAAGGTTAGCATTAAATGATAATGGCTGCTGATGTTTGTTTTTATAAAACAGATGTGGCAGCCTGATTAATCTTGGGAGAATAAATATGGAACGTTTAAAGGAAAGAGTTGCTATTGTTACCGGATCTGCGCAGGGAATGGGGCTTGCCATTGCTAAAGCTTTGGGAAAAGAGGGAGCCAGGGTAATAATAACAGATATAAACAGCGAACAGATAAAGAAAACAGTAAGTGATCTGGAAAACGAAGGATATAAAGCAGAAGGATTTAGTATGAATGTAACTGCAGAATCTGAAGTAAAAGAAGTATTCACTGCTGTAAAAAACAAATACAATAAACTTGATATTCTGGTAAATAACGCAGGGGGGGCTTTGAATACCCCATATAAACTGGATGAGATCGAAGAAAAACACTGGAATCTTGTCCTTGATGTTAATCTTAAAGGAACTTTTTTCTGCTGCAGGCAGGCAATCAATATTATGGCTAGCCAGGGAGGCGGGGCAATTGTAAATATTTCAGCCCTTGCAGCGCACTACAGAGCAAGTCTTGCAGGCGTTCAATATACAGCTGCAAAAGCTGGAGTAGAAGGGCTTACCCGACAACTGGCTTATGACTGGGGAGAGAAAGGGATAAGAATAACTGCTGTTGCCCCAACAGTTACCATGACTGGCGACAGGGTAAAGGGGCTATGGGAAGAGAAAGGAAAAGAAGAACAGGAAAAGACTCTTAAAAACATTCCGCTCCGAAGATTAAGCACTCCGCAGGAAATAGCTGCTGCAGTAGTTTTTCTTGCATCAGATGAGGCTTCATATATCACAGGGATTACTCTGGATGTAAGCGGCGGAAGATATTTAAGATAACTGCCCTTTTTATATACGGGCAATATCCGGAGAGAAGTTATATGGGTGAAAAACATAAAGTACTATTACCTCAGCCTATAGAAGCTGAGGCACAGGAGTATCTTGAAAAAAATAACTGTGAAATTATTCTGTGTTCAAAATGCGAGCATGATGAAGTAGCTGAAAAAATAAAAGAAGCAGAAGCAATTGTCCTTCGCACAGGAATACACATTACCCGCGATCTTATTGAAAAAGGGAAAAAGTTAAAGACAATAAGCAGGACAGGTGCAGGGGTTGATAATGTTGACCTTGATGCTGCTACTGAACATAAAGTAATTGTTACTTCAAGTCTTGGAACAAATACTACAACAGTTATTGAACACGCACTTTCTTTGATACTTGCACTTTCAAAAAATCTTTTGCTCATGGATAGAGAAATGCGCAAAGGAAATTTTAAAATCAGATATAATAATTTGTCTTATGATCTAAGGGAAAAAACCCTTGGCGTTATAGGATTGGGCAGGATCGGCGCAGGGCTGGCAAAAATTTGTAAAGAAAGTTTTGATATGAAAATTATCGGGAATGATGATTATCTTCCTGCAAGCGTAAAAGAGAAAGAATTAAAATGGGTAAAATTTACAGATATAGACACCCTTCTTGCAGAATCTGATATTGTATCAGTACATGTTCCAATGACAGAAGAAACACGCGGAATAATAAATTATGAAAAAATGAAGAAAATGAAAAAATCTTCTATAATAATCAACACCTCTCGTGGTGGAATAATAGCGGAAAAAGATCTTGAAAAAGCATTGCAGGAAGGATTGATTGCAGCAGCAGGACTTGATGTTTTTGAAAAAGAACCTCCTGATGAAAATAACCCATTGCTTAAAATGGAAAATGTAATTATGACCCCGCACACTGCTGCTCTTACGGTTGAATGTACTTTAAGAATGGCAATGGATGGAGTAAAAAGAATTGTAAAATATTTTAATGGCGAGATGCCTGAAAATATTGCAAATCCCAAGGTTTTAGATTTATAATCAAGAGACAAGATCACTGCCAGATGTCATGTTGTTTGGAGTAGATGTGAGGTAATGAAATGTATCCCGAATATTTATATATAAATTTATTTTTGTTTTTATAAGAGCATAAGAGATAATTATAAAATAGCTGGAGTAAAAATGGGAAGCTGTTGTACAAAAAAAGACAATTCTGTATTACAAAAAGAAGCAGAAGAAATAATTGCAATTGCCGGAAAAGATAAAACAATAACAATACTTCAGGAAATTCAGAAAAAAAAAGGATATATTTCAGAATCTTTATTGCGTGAAATTTCTTGTTTGACAAAAATACCAGTAAGCGATTTCTATGGAGTTGCAACTTTTTATTCGCAATTCAGATTTACTCCGCTTGGCAAGCATGTTATAAAACTCTGTAACGGAACAGCCTGCTTTGTATCTGGCGCTGATGCTTTATATGAAACATTGTGTGATTTCCTCAAAATAAAAAGTGGAGAGACAACAAACGATGGACTCTTTTCCCTTGAAACAGCTGCCTGCCTTGGGTGCTGTTCTCTTGCTCCTGTTGTAATGATTGGAGAGCGTGTATATGGGAAGCAAACTCCAGACAGTATAAGAGAGCTGCTTAACAGTATAATAAAAGCTGATTCTTCGGGAGCTAAATCATGAGCTCTGTAATGATCAAAGTAGGACTTGGCTCTTGCGGGATTGCAACAGGCGCTCTTGATGTGTATGACTATTTTCTCTCTGATGAAGTTAAAAAAAATCTTGGAAATATCTCTCTAAGCGTAACTAAAACATCATGCATAGGACTTTGTTTTGCAGAGCCAATAGTTGAATTTTATGAAGGCAATAAAAAAATCGTATATGGTCGTGTTGATAAAAAATTTGCAGAAAAAATTATTGCAGGTATTTCTTCTGGCGCTCTTCCGCCGGAGAACAGGATCCTTGATGAAGAAGATGTGAAAAAATATATTGGTCCGCAGGTAAAACTTGCACTTAAAAATTGCGGAGTTATTGATCCAGAAAGCATAAATGATTATATAGAGGGAAAAGGGTATACTGCGTTAAAAAAATCTCTCTTTGATATACCAAATACAAAAATAATAGATATCATGAAAGAGTCAGGTTTAAGAGGGCGTGGTGGAGCAGGATTTTTAACAGGCCAGAAGTGGGAATTTCTTTTAAAAGCAAAAGGAGAGAAGAAATATCTTGTGTGCAATGCTGATGAGGGAGATCCTGGCGCTTTTATGGATAGGGCAATTCTTGAGGGCGATCCCCATTCGGTGATCGAAGGGATGACTATTGCTGCCAAAGCAACAGGCGCACAGCTTGGGTATATTTATTGCAGGGCAGAGTATCCTCTTGCAATTAAAAGAGTGAAAAAAGCAATAAGTGATGCGAAAGAAAAAAAATTCCTGGGAGAAAAAATTCAGGGAACAGATTTTTCTTTTGATATAGTTCTTAAAGAAGGGGCAGGTGCATTTGTTTGCGGAGAAGAGACAGCGCTTATAATGTCAATTCAGGGATCAAGAGGAATGCCTACCTTGCGGCCGCCATTTCCTGCAGAAAAAGGGATAAATCAATTACCGACAAATATCAATAATGTTGAAACCTATGCAAATGTTCCGGGAATAATAGCTAACGGAGCAGAATATTTTAATAAATATAAATCTGGAAACAGCACAGGAACAAAAGTTTTTGCACTTGCAGGAAAAGTTAAGAGAGTGGGGCTTGTTGAAGTTCCAATGGGTATAACAATACGCGAAGTTGTCCAGGAAATAGGTGGAGGGTCTTCTACGAAATTTCCGCTTAAAGCAGTTCAGTTGGGAGGACCTGCAGGCGGCTGTATCCCTGAAAGTCTTTTTGATACTCCCATCAATTATGATTCAATAAATGCAACTGGCGCAATAATGGGCTCAGGCGGGCTTATTGTAATGGATACCAGCTCCTGCATGGTCGATGTTGCGCGCTACTTTTTACAGTTCACGCAAAATGAATCTTGCGGCAAGTGTACATTCTGTAGAATTGGAACAAAAAGAATGTTAGAAATATTGCTGCGCATAACAGAAGGCAAGGGTAGCGAAGATGATATCATTCTGCTTGAAGATCTTTCAAATCATGTAAGAAAAACATCCCTTTGCGGACTGGGACAACTTGCGCCAAATCCTGTTCTCACAACGCTTAAATATTTTAAGGATGAATATATTGCTCATGTTAAAGAAAAAAAATGTCCTGCCGGAGTATGTCGTTCTCTTATTAAAATTATTATTGATCCGGAAAAATGTACAGGGTGCACTGCTTGCGTTAGAGTTTGCTCTGTAAATGCAATAAGCGGGGAAAGAAAAAAGATACATACAATCAATAATGAAATCTGTATAAAATGCGGCATTTGTATTCAAAAATGCAAATTCGATGCAATATATAAAAGCTAGGTAAAAAGATGGCAGATGTTATTGTAAAAATAGATGGCAAAGAGATAACAGTTCCAATAGGATCTACTGTTTTAGAAGCAGCGAAAAAAGCAGGCTATGATATTCCTGTGTTTTGCAATGCAGAAGGTTTAAAACCTTTTACAAGCTGTTTTGTCTGTGTAGTAAAAATAGAAGGGGGAAAGGGAAATTTTGTTCCATCCTGCGCTACAATAGTCAGGGAAGGGATGAGCATTACCGTAGAATCTCCTGAAATCAATGCAGCAAGAAAAATGTGCGTTACTCTCCTTGTTTCAGATCATTGCGGTGATTGTTTGCCCCCTTGCCAGACAGCATGTCCTGCTTCAATAGATATCAAAGGTTTTCTGAAAGCCATTGCAGATAACAAACCTGAACAAGCAGCAGAAATAATAAGGGAAAAAGCGCCGCTTCCGGGTTCCCTTGGGAGAATATGTCCAAGACCCTGTGAAGATGAGTGCAGAAGGACCAGGGTTGAGCAGCCTGTTTCTATTTGCAATATGAAACGGTTCGCATCTGATAAAGAGATCGAAAAACAGGGAAAAATTAAACTAAACAATCCATTGACAGAAACAGGAAAGAAAGTTGCAATAATAGGCTCAGGCCCGGCAGGAATGAGTGCTGCATATTTTTTAAGGCAACAAGGGCACGATGTTACAGTTTTTGAAAAAAATGAAAAGTCTGGCGGTATGCTAAGATATGGAATCCCTTTCTACAGATTGCCCGATAAAATTCTTTCAATGGAAATGGATGCAATAGAGAAAACAGGAGTTAAAGTAAAATATAATACTGAAATAGGAAAAGATATAAATATTAACTTATTGCAGAAAGATTACGATGCGCTTTTAATAGCAATAGGAGCGCAGGGCGCATCGTCGATGAGGGTAGAAGGGGAGACCCTTCCTGGTGTTTATTCAGGAATAGATTATCTTGGAAAAATCGCAAGAGGAGAATTCCCTGATCTTGGTAAAAAAGTTTTTGTAGTAGGGGGAGGCAATACAGCAATCGATGCTTCCCGAAGCGCTGTAAGATCAGGTGCAGATGTTTCAATACTTTACAGGCGCACCAAGTCAGAGATGCCTGCAAGCGATTTTGAAATAACAGAAGCTGAAGAAGAAGGGATAAAAATAGAATATCTTGTTGCTCCTGTTTCAATTACCAGCAAAGATAATAAACTTTATATTAAATGTATAAGAATGGGGCAGGGGGAGCCTGATGAATCAGGACGAAGGAGGCCTGTTCCTATAAAAGATTCTGAATTTGAAGTAGAAGCAGATACAATAATTGGTGCAATTGGACAGCGGGTTTTGAGCGAATCTGTAGCAACTTTAGGAATAGGGATCGATAAAAGTGGTAATATTATTACAGACCCGCATACATTTATGACAAGCAGGCCGGGGATATTCGCAGCAGGAGACTGCCAGACTGGGGCAGACATTGCTGTCAGGGCAGTAGGCAATGGAAGAAAAGCAGCATGCTCGATTGATCAATATCTTTCAGGAAAAGAAGTCGCAGTAGTGGGGGAGCAGAATCTTTTTAATTCACAGATGGGGCCGCTTGACAGCGTGCCGGACACTCTTTTTGAAGGTATTGAGCAAAAAGAAAGAATAAAAATGCCTTTAATAAATTTGAACGAAAGAAAGAAAACATACAATGAAATCGAAACAGGTTTTGAATATGATAAAGCTGTTGTAGAAGCAGAACGGTGTTTAAAGTGCGGATGCGATAAAATCGAGGATTGCAAGTTGAGAACTTATGCTACCAGGTTTGATGTTGACCAGAACTTTTTCAAAGGTGAAAAAAGGACATACACTCTTGATATAAGCCGGTCAGATATAAAAATGGAAACAGGAAAGTGCATAACTTGCGGTTCATGTGTAAGAGCATGCGCAGAGATAAAAAAGTTAAATATTTTCTCTTTTGTTAACAGAGGATTTAAGACCCGCATGACAGTGCCTTTTGGAAAATCTCTTGTTGATTCTGAATGTGATGGCTGCGGAGAATGCGCAAAAGTATGTCCTACTGCTGCAATAGTCATGAGAAAAAATCAATAAAATTATATTGAAGCTTGTAATCCTGAATATAAAAATAGATTAGAAATTTAGCTTAATCGTTATTTATTTACAACCAGGTCTGCTCTTTCAAAACCACTTGCCAGCATAGCTATTCCATTGTTGTATTTATTATCCATCTCTTTGCGGTCACATCCATTTAATGCGCAAATTTCAAACATCATTCTGGAAAATGCGATTATTTGAAATGTTAGCGACTCATAGTCAAATGGTTTTATTTTTCCTGAATTAATTAGCTTTGTAAAAACATCATTAAGATATTTTGTTGGCTCGTCAATAAATACTATCTGGAAAACTTTTTTTGCATCTTTATTTTTATATGACATATCTATGACAATTTTTGATATTTTCATCATTATGGTATATTCATCTTCTGTTTCAAATGTAATAAAAAGTTTGCTAAATACTTTCCCTAGAGGTTCGTTATCTATAGCTTCTATTACTTTTTCTGCAGGCAATCTTTGTTTATTTAAATTATCTTTATAATACTCAAATATTTCAGTAAGAATTTCTTTTTTATTGGCAAAATGTTTGTAGATGCTTGGAGCTTTTATATTAACTTTGTCGGCAACTTCCTGCATGGTGCAGTGCTTGAAACTTTTCTCCGCAAATGAATCTACTGCAGCAAGAAAAATTTTTTTCTTTGTTAGTTTATTACGTGGCATATTTTAGTCTCACTCCCCTATAAAAATAGGTTTATACTATGTCGAATAGTATCACAATTTATTGATTTTGTCAACAAAAGAAGTGAGGCATTATTAGCTACATATTTCTTTCTGCAACGATATTTACACCAGTTCCAAACAGATCAGATATTATTATATCTCCCATTTTTATAGGAGAAGTTAGCTCTATATTATTAACCATTTTGACTACTTCAAGTTTATATTTTTCGGGAATTGGTTTATCTGTTTTAACTGGAATAACACTATGTATTCCCCCTTTGATTTTAACAGTAGTACATACCATACGCATAGGATTTGTTATTTCGTCATGCGCATAGGTAATCCCTTTTTTGCATGTGTTTCCGCTAACTTTTAAATCATCTGCTGTTCCTGTTATATTTAGTCTGCATCCTATTGGGCAGACAATACATACTAAATTCTTTTCCATATTATTTGCTACCTCCTGCTTCAAGTGTAATTTCAATATCCCCTTTTGCTTTTTCAAATAAAGATTTTTTTACACTCTGCTTGATCATTTCGCCTGGAGTAAGATTTATTTTTTTAAATCTTGCAAGTTCATTTCCCTGATTGTTTATAACAATTGTTGCTTTATCATATTTATTTTCAACTCTCATAAAGAGATCAAGTTTATCTGGCATTGCGGAATATCTTATCCTGTGAGGAACACAGTAGGTAATACCTCCGGATACTATAGTATTCATATTTTCAGACTCGTTTATTTCTCCTTTTACAAATTTTGCAGCATTTGCTCCTGCTCTTCTGCTCTCTTCAGTTACAAAGTCCACAACATCATGAACATGCACTACATTACCGCAGGCAAAAATACCAGGGATTGATGTTTCCATGCTTTCATTTACAAAAGGACCGCTTGTTTTTCTGTCAATTTCTATTCCTGCTATTCTTGAAAGCTCATTTTCAGGAATAAGCCCTACGGAAAGGAGCACTGTATCGCATTCGTATACTTTCTCTGTTCCGGGAATAACCTCTTTTTTTTCATCAGTTTGTGCAACTGTTACGCTTTCAACACGCTCTTTCCCTGTTATTTTTGTAATATTATGGTTATAAAGAAGAGGGATATTGTAGTGGTCAAGGCACTGCACTATGTTTCGTGTAAGCCCTTTTACAATAGAGCCCCTCGCTAATACAGCAATAACTTCTCCACCCTCAAGAACAATACGCCTTGCCATTATCATTCCTATGTCTCCGGCTCCAAGAACAATAACTTTTTTACCAACCATATACCCTTCGATATTTATATATCTCTGGGCTGCGCCTGCTGTAAAAACTCCCGCAGGTCTGTTTCCTGGAATTGCTATTGAACTTCTTGTTCTTTCTCTGCACCCCATTGCAAGAATAATTGCTTTTGCAGCAATGTTTAAAACACCAGTGGTATTCATTGCTTTGATTTTTTTATCTTTGGAAATAGAAATTACAATTGTATCCAAAAGAATATCAATATTTTCTTCCTTTGCCATATTTATAAAACGTTGAGCGTATTCTGGTCCTGTAAGTTCTTCATTAAAAATATGGAGACCGAATCCATTGTGTATGCATTGCTGTAAAATGCCGCCTAGCTCAATATCTCTCTCTATTACAAGTACTTTAGTTGCGCCCTGTTTTTTTGCCTCAATTGCAGCTCCAAGCCCTGCAGGTCCTCCTCCTATAATAACAATGTCATAGTTTTCCATTCTGACGAGCTCCTTCTATTTTGATTTTCCTGTAAGTATGTATGACGATTTTTTCTCAAGCACAATTTCTTCCAATGGTTTATTAAGCTCTCTT
>Ga0123353_10012727_pt1 | contig 11994 bp, 12 predicted proteins | sample TergutLab28metaG_3_FD_92763 | JGI IMG/M metagenome (GOLD analysis project Ga0123353, IMG submission 92763) | Labiotermes labralis P3 segment gut microbial communities from Petit-Saut dam, French Guiana - Lab288 P3 | ecosystem: Host-associated > Arthropoda: Insects > Digestive system > Gut ... | reverse complement strand
CTGGCCCGTGTGCTCCTTGAGCTCCGGCACGTAGAAGGGGTTGGGCAGGCAGCGCACGTCGAAGAGCAAATCGCAGTCCCGCGGAGTGCCGGCCTTGAAGCCGAAGGAAATCACACGTACGTGCATGGCGTCCTGGGGCCTGTCGGCGTAGAGCTCCACGATGCGGTTCTTGCAGTCCGTGGGGCTCATCCGCGAGGTGTCGAGGGTGACGTCCGCCCGCAGGCGCAGGCCGCCAAGGCGCTCGCGCTCTGCCGCGATGGCCCCGCAAAGGCCCAGGGCGGGGTTCTGCCCGCACAGGGGATGCTGCCGCCGGGTCTCCTTGAAGCGCCGCTCGAGCACCTCGTCGGCGGCGTCCAGGAACAGCAGCTCGCAGGCGAAGCCCTCGCCGCGCAGAGTATCCAGGGCCCAGGCGACGTCACGGAACAGGTCGCCCGCCCGCAAATCCATCACGATGGCGGCGCGCTGATAACACCCCAACGAACCTGCGAGTTCGCCGGGGGCCCCGTTAGCGCCCGCCTCCCGCAACAGCTTGGCGAAGGTGGGGGCGAGGCGCGGCGGCAGGTTGTCCACGCAAAACCAGCCGATGTCCTCCAGGGCATCGACGACTTTCGATTTTCCCGCGCCGGAAAGGCCGGTGACGATGAGTAGGCGCATGTTTGCCCTCCCTAAATGGCGAAAGATTCGCGATCACCAATAGCAAGCAATGTATTCGTATACCTCGATATACCAGTCATCTTCTAACCTGTGCTGGTATTCAGGGTCTGCGGTTAAGGATGGAGAATATAAAAGTTTTATGCTTTTATTGCGTAGGCATGTATTTCTTGGGTCTCTATCGCTTTGGCTCTCAAGACTGCCAAACTCGAATGTTATGAATCGTTCCGCCTTTGGCGTACCGTAGGTGTTTATGGAAACAGCGTAGCACCTTTCATGCGGCGGCTCAAGCGACGCGAAATATCGCCGAATGCCTTTGAAAAGTTTTGAGTCAATATCCTCAGGGCTCGGGCATGAATGACCATCTTCTTCATTCCAGGCACGAATGCTTACACTGTTGTCTGCGGAGCTGACAATGAACTGCAAACTGCTATAGTTTTGCGCATCATATAAGTTATCTTTTATCTTGTTGAGCAATTCCTTGTTCGCGAAATACAGGATGCGCAGCGATTCGACTGCGTGGGCCTCGTCGCTGAAGTCAATGACATGCAGCGGCTTTGCCTGGCCGGAAGAAGGCAGCAGTAGCATGAACACTAGCGCCAACAGAAGTGCAACCTTTCGCATGGGCTACCTCACCTCCGCAATCGCAACCAAATTGTCCTTGCCCATGCCCGCCGCGCTGGGCAGACTGTCGTACTCGTAGCAGAAATCCAGGAAGTCACGCTTGAGCGCTTCGTCGCGCATATATGCCCGCAAAAGCTCGCCGGGGACGGAACGAGACAGCGCGCCGGGGCCCGAGAGTCTTATGCCCCGTGCGCCAAATCCTTCCAGCAGGCCCCGCAGTTCCTCCGGGGTGAAAGCATAACTCACCGGCCATGGGGTTTCGCCGCGCTCATAGGCCGCAGCGATGGCCTGCGGGTCACCAAGGCCGTCGCGCAGCAGCTCCCGCGCCGCTTCGAAATCGGGCCGGAAGCCCTTGCGGCGCTTGTTTAGGCCGCGCAATTCCCGCCTGCGCAGGTTGAGGATGTACTTCTCTTTTTGAGCCGGGTCGAAGTGATAGGCCACATTGGCCGCGCGGCTGTAGACGCTGATGCACACGCGTTTCGCGGCGATGCGCACAAGCTCGCCGATCACCCGCTCATGGCTGGGCCAGGTGTAGCTGATGGGCGCGTCGAAGCTCATGGACAGATCGAACTGCCTGTCCGCGAAGGCAGATAAATCCTCCAGCGCGCCATGCACGAAACTAATATTTCCGGTCAGGCCGCGTATCTCAGCCAGCTGCCGGGCCTTATCCAGCATCGGCTGCGAGATGTCGAAGTGGGTGACGTGCACGCCCCGCGCGGCCATCAGCAGCGAGAAGCGCCCCGTGCCTCCGCCGCCGTCGAAGGCCGTGCGGATGCCCTCCAGGTTCTCCAGCAGCAGGCGCTGGATGTGCGCCTTTTGAATAATGTCGTCGATGAAAGTTTGCTCGCGGGCGGCCTCCTCACGCGGCTTTTGCGGCAGGCTCCAGAAGCGGGCGGAGATATCGCGGGACAGAATATTTCTCATTTCTGCTTGCTTCTTCTTTCATTTACACAAACCTGATTTCCGGCTCCAGGAACACGCCTGTCTCATGTTCCACCACGGTTTGCACCAAAGCGATCAGCGCGCGCACGTCGGCGGCTGTTGCCCCGCCCGCGTTGACGATGAACCCCGCGTGCTTCTCGCTCACCCGCGCGCCGCCCACGCCCCGGCCCTTCAGGCCGCATTGCTCGATGAGCGCCCCGGCGAAGTGCCCCTCGGGCCGCTTGAACACGCTGCCCGCGCTGGGGTATTCCAGGGGCTGCTTATCTCTGCGCTTTTGCATGGTCTCGTTCATTTTCGCGCGAATCTCAACCGGGTCACCGGGGGACAGCAGCAAGGTTATCGAACTGACAATGTCGCCAGTTTCCATGAACATGCTGTGCCGGTAGCCGAATGTAAACATGGGGGCAGTATATGCAGTCGTCGAACCGTCAGGCCATGTAGTAGTAAAATTTCTATGCCCGGGGGCACAATACATGATTGGCGAACCGTCAGGCTGTACAACGTTCACGGTTTCCAGGATATCCTTCATTTCACCGCCGTAGGCCCCGGCATTCATATATACCGCGCCGCCCACAGAGCCCGGGATGCCATAGGCAAACTCAAGGCCGGACAGACCGTTCTTCTGCGCGAATACGCACAGCTCGCTCAATTTCACCCCTGCCCGGCAGTAGATGCGGCCGTCGCCCACGTATTTTATCTTTTGCAGCTTTTCCGTGGAAATGACAATGCCGTCCAGGCCGCTGTCCTTCACCAGCAAATTGCTGCCGTTACCCAGGATGAAGGGCTTTTCGCCCTGCTCTACGCAAAGCTTGATGCAGTCCGACAATTGCCCGGGCATAGCCGGGAAGAGCATGAGCTCCGCCGCCCCGCCGATTTTGAACGAGGTTTTGGCGGACATGGGGACGGATTCCTCGTAGGTAATGCCGAGGGTGGCCAATTGCGCGATAAATTCAGACATGAGAGGGTCTCCTTTTAAGGCCTGCGATAGTAATCATTGATGATCACGTTGTATTACAACCAGGAATTTGCGCACAGAGCACCTCACTGTAGGGGCGGCTAGCCAAGCCGCCCGCAGACAATAGAAAGATAAATCTCAATTCACCAGCGCCGCCGCGCCCACAATCCCCGCGTCGTTGCCCAGGGTGGCGCTGACCAGCTCCGTCTGCTTTTCGGCGTAACGGGTGTAGCGCTCGGCCTTGATAAGCTCACGCAGGGGGGCAAGCAGGTTCTCTTTTTCGTGGCCGATGCCGCCGCCCACGCAGATCATGCTGGGCTGCAGGGCGTTGATGAGATTGACCAGCCCCGCGGCAAGGTAATGCATATAGGTCTCTACCAGCTGCGTGCCCACGGCGTCGCCCGCGCGCCACGCGTCGAACGCGACGCGTCCGTTGACGGCCTCAATGTCGCCGCCGGCGAGCTCCCAGCACTTGCTCTCCGGGTGCAGCAGCATGGCCGCTTTCGTCTGGGCGATGAGGGCGGTGGCGCTGGCATAGGCCTCCCAGCAGCCGCGGCGGCCGCAGTTGCAGGGCGCGCCGTCGATGGCGATGACCATGTGGCCGCACTCGCCCGCGGCGTCGTTGACTCCGTTAACGATCTTGCCGTCAATGACGATGCCGCTGCCCACGCCCGTGCCCAGGGTGACGGCTATGAAGGAATCCACGCCCTTGCCACAGCCTGCAAGGGCCTCGCCCAGGGCGGCGCAGTTCGCGTCGTTGTCCAGGAACACCGGGCAACGCAGGCGGTCCATCAACATGGCCCGGGCAGGCACGCGGTGGAAATCCAAATTGGTCGCATAGGAGATGACGCCCGCGTCCTTTTTCACCGAACCCGGTATACCAATGCCGACGCTTTCGATGTCCGCCATGGTGAGCCCCGCGTTGGATACGGCCTCGCGCACGGCGGCGGCCAGGTCGTCGAAGAGCTCGTCCGCCGCCCGGGGTGCTTTCGTAGGTCTTTGTCCGCGCCCGATGATGTTCCAGTTATCATCGACAACGCCAACGGAAATATTCGTGCCGCCCAGGTCCACGCCGATTCTGGTCATAAATAGATCTCCTTTATGGATATTGAATAGTATTTGTCAAGTGCTTAGGTTGCCGTAATAGATCGCGCCCACCGACTGCGCGAACTGGGCGACCGTATACACCGGATGGTCCTTCAGCTGCAGCATCAGGCCAGTAAAAGCGTTCTGTTCGTCCGCGACCGATAGCAGGAACGTATCGTCTATTTCCGCCGCGCCGCGTTTGATCAGTTCAAAGCAGCAGGGCAGTTTTACCAGCCGGCCATACAGGACGCGCTCTTTTGTAGCGGGGGCCAAAATATGGTTCGTCTCACTGATGGTGATGCCCGTCGCGCGCCCGATCTCCAGGAAAACCTCCTGCATCAGGGGGTCGCCCGCCTGGCACAGCCCCATCAGGTATTCCAGCAGGGGCTTGCGCATATCTTTTGGCTTCAGTACCACGAACACGCCGCCATCTCTTTCTTCAATAAAGCCTTTTTCCAGTAGATCGCTGTACAGCTTGCCGTTCCCGGCCTGGGAGGCCTTGATCGCGAGACGGAACACGCCGCTTTGCCCCATGAACTTCTGTACCGTGCCGGGCAGCCGGGTATTGAAGTTGTTGATGCTGCGCAGGTCGTCTGGGTGATATTCCCGGCCCCGGAGGCTGCCGAGGTCAATGATGAAGTTGTAGGCCTCCAGCGGGATTTCGGGGATTTTGCCCGTTTCGTCCACCCACCCGGTGCCGAGATCGGTGCCCAGCGTGTGGGCGAAACGGCCCTGCCGCAGCGCCTCGCTCCTTCCAGCCGCGATCATTTCCATAGCCGCCGTAAAGGCCGCCATGGGCCCGTCGTTGGTCATGCTGACCTTTCCGCCGGGGACGCAATACGCCGCGAGGATGTCGTTCAGATGCATCAGCTTCTTGAACTCCAACTCGTAATCAATATCGGGGTTTTCACGGATTCCTCGGGTTTTGTGCACCTCGCCCCCAACGATCTTGTCCTTGATGACGACGTCCGGGAAGCAAAGGCCTATGGCGTCGAAGCCCTTGAGGTTAGCTCCAAGCGCCTGCTCCGCCCGCGCGACGGCCTGTTCTATCTCGCCGTCCGACACATGGTGGTTGATCGCCCCGTCGAGGCCTTCGACTACAGCCGCGTCGGCCTGTACCGAATCGCAGGAAAGCCGCGCGCGCAGAAGGCGTACCAGCAGGCAGACCGGCTTTACCAACTGATCCGCGCGGGTAAACAGGGTGGGGAACCAATCGTATTCCTTCAGGTAACACAATTTGCCGCCCGCCGACACCGAAAGCTTGATATCCGTGCCGCCTATGTCCACGCCGCAGAGGGCTTTGTTTTCAATTCCCGCAAAGGCCTTCATGAAATGCGCCGCGAAATTTTCTCCGCCCGCGTGCACTTCCGGGGATTCCGGCGCTTCGCCCTGTACGACGTTGATCGCGAAAGGCGCCGCCGCGTTCTGGGAATCCAGCATGCGCTCGATGACGTTCACGCTGCGGCCGTATGCCCTGCGTTCCTTGCGGCCGCGGCCGATGCCGAAGGCGGCGGTTATCTCTTCGAACAAGACCGTGAGCTTCTCGTCGCACGCGGCAGTGTAAACCGTCAGCTCCGCACCGCCGAGGGACGACAGGATGTTATACACCTCGGCAAAAAAATATTCCTTTGCGAATCGCAGCTGCTCTTCGGACTGTATGTCTGACAAAGGCAGCCGCAGGCGAATACGACGATACGTGCCGTCGAATTTTTTTAAATCCAGGACCAGGTCAGCGCCTTCGCTGGCGAGGAAATCCCTGCGGACTTCGGTCAGATATACCGGCAGGTCCCGCCGGGCCTGCTCGATAAAAAAGTTTAGTTTGCTCAAAATGAACGCCTCCTAGTTAATATCGTGCATCGCAAAAAATTTCATATAAAACCCCCAGTCGTGCCTGCTCATAAAATGCGTACCCGCCCGCAGGCTGTACCCAATACGCCCCGCGGGGAAGCGCGCGCCCACCGCCGGATACTCCGCCGGCGCAACCAGGCCGGGCACGCCCAGCAATTCATAGGCCTTGCTTGCCTCGTACAGCGACATGAACTCGCTTTGCGGGTCGGCCCAGATGTCCAGCTCGGCGTTGCACACGGCCAGCAGGCGCGGGGCCACCAGCGCGGCGAGCATATGCTGGTCGAAGGGCATGTCGTCCTCGCGGTCCACCCAGCCCAGGAAGTTTTTGCAGAACCAGCGCTCGATCCTCTTGGGCAGGTGGCACATCTGTTCGCCCTGTTTGCCGCGCGTAACAGCCATGCCGCCGAAGCCCGAGTTGTTGATTCCCGCGCCCGCGAATCGCTCATCCTGCGCGGCGCACCACAGGGCCGTCTTGCCCAGCCGGGAGTGCCCCGCGACGAACACGCGGCCGGCGTCTATCTCCTCTAGGGTGAGCGCGTGGTCCAGCACGCGGCTGGCGGCAAAGGCCCACATGCCGCACTGGCCCCAGTCGGCGCCGTCGTTTTTGCGGGGGTACAGGGCGGCGATTCCTGTAGCGGCCCAGTCCTCGTGGATATCCCGCGTTACGTCCTCGTAGCAGAACACCGCCAGGGCGTAGCCATTGTCGACGATTTCCTCGATGGGGCCGTACTTCCCGCAAGGGAAGGGCTCGAAGGAAATGTAGACGATCAGCGGCAGAGGCTTGTCTATCCTGGGCAACACAATGCTCACCGGGAAGGAGAACGCACCGCCCGGCGTGTCAAACGTAAGCGAAATGTCCCTCTGTTCCGCCTTGCCGGCCCAGGCTTGCTTGTTATGCATCATGGTTTTGGCGCGCACCTTTTTGGGTGCGGGCGGGGTGAAGCCGTATTCCTCCCGGGAGAACAGTTCCAGCAGCCGCTTGCGGTATGCCGGCCACTGCGCCGCCGTCATCCCCTCGGGAAACAAAGGCGGGAGCTTGCGGGATTGCAGGTCCTCCAGGAATGTCATGGGGTTGAACCTCCGATAGTTATAGTAATCAAATAAGATGAGCCGCAAAGGGTGCATCGCGCAGCGACCAGTCCTCAATATTCATGCCAGATATCCAGTTCCCGCCGTTCCGGTGTCACCTCGTCCTCCATGCCCAGCTGGTGCAGCAGCTCCCGGGCGGCATTGTAGCCCATGAGCTTCTGGCGGTTGTTCATGGCGGCGGATTCCACGATGATGGACAGATTCCGCCCGGGTTTTACGGGAACCACGCTCGCGGGCACCTTGATGCCCAGAATTTCCACGGTCTGCTCGTCCAGGCCCAGCCGGTCATAGACCTTTTCGTTGTCCCAGGGTTCAAATTGCAGCACCAGGTTGATCTTCTCGGTGAGCTTCACCGCGCCCATGCCGAAGATACGCCGCGCGTTGATGACGCCTATGCCCCGCAGTTCCACGAAATGCCGTATATTATCCGGCGCGGAGCCCACGAGGGTCTTGCCGCTGACTTTACGGATCTCCACGGCGTCGTCGGCCACCAGGCGGTGCCCGCGCTTGATGAGCTCCACGGCGGTTTCGCTTTTACCCACGCCGCTGGCCCCGAGGATGAGCACCCCCTGGCCGTAGACCTCCACCAGCACGCCGTGGCGGGTGACGCGCTCAGCCAGCTCCACGCCCAGGTAAGAGGTCAGCGCCGCCATGCAGTCGGAGGTGTTCTCCTGCGTGTAGAGCAGCGGCACCTCATAGGCGACCGCCAGCTCCAGCAGCCGCGGCGGGACCTCCAGGCCGCGGGTAACCACCACGGCGCTGGGTTTGAGCGACATGAAGCCCTCCAGCCGCCTGGCGCGCAGGTCCTCGGGCAGATCGGCCAGGTAATCCAGCTCCGTCAGGCCCAGGAACTGCACGCGGCCGGCGTCGAAATGCTCGGTGTAGCCCGCCAGTATCAGCGCCGGGCGGTTGACCTCCCGGGAGCCGATGGAGATCAGCGCCGCCTCGCGCGGGCAGTGTATGGTCTCGAAGCCGTTGTCCGCCACTAGCTTCGCCAGGGGGACGGTATAGGCGTCCGGCATGTTTTACGGCCTCCAGTCTCTCTTGAAAATATTCGTCTTGCGCAGCAGAGCCACCAGCGGCAGGCCCAGGATATAGCAGATAATCAACTCGCTCAGGGCGATTTCGCCGGCGAAAAGCAGGAAATTCATCCAGCGGAACTCATCGAACAGCACCAGCGCGAGCATCAGCCCGATGATGACGCCGTTGAAGAGCACGGGCATGAATGCTGACAGCAGCGGCTGTTTTTTCACGGTGATCCCGCGCGCGAAATATGAGCACAGGGCCGCCAGCAGCGTGGCCAGGGAGCCGAAGACGACGTCGAACACGCCCAGCTCGGGGCTGGCGAGATTGGCGATCGCGCAGCCGACGGTCAGCCCCGGTATGGCTGCGGGGGTGAGCACCGGCAGCAGCGTGAGCGCCTCGGCGAAGCGGAACTGGATGTTGCCGTAGGAGAGCATGGGCGTGGCGAGGGTCAGCCCGGCGTACAGCGCGGCGATAACCGCCGCCTGCGCGAGGAAAATGAGTCTTTCCCGTGTGGTTATGCTGTTTTTCATGATGCGTTCTTCCTTTGGAGAATTTATTTGTGGCGGGGTCCGGTCCGCCGGGAGTGCGATTATGCTGTAGGGGACGGCGTCCTCGATGTCCCGTGCGAAAGCTTGTGTTTTTGGCCGGGGACGTCCGGGAGGCCATCCCCTACATGCCTGCGCGATATTTTCATATGTATTCTCCCAGAGCCGCCATGCTCTCCACCACCAGCCCAGCTCTGATCTCCTCCTGCGCCTCGTAATCCGCCAGGCTCGTCACCCCCGTGAGCACCAGCACAGAGGGGATGCCGTGCCGCGCGCCGATGGCCACGTCGGTCTCCAGGCGGTCGCCCACAAAGACGAGCTCCTCCGGCGCGCAGCCCAGCAAGCGGGTGAGGTAGTCCACCGTGGTGCGCATGGGCTTGCCCAGAACAATCGGCTTGCGGCCCGTGGAGGCCTCGAACAGGGCAATCATGCTGCCGGTGTCGGGCCAGAACCCCGTGCCCATGGGGCAGTTTTTGTCCGGATGTGTGGCGTAGTAGGGCAGGCCCGCGGCCAGCCAGTTGGCGGTTTTGACGATCTTTTCGTAATTTAGCGTGGTGTCGAAGCCCAGCAGGATCAAGTCTGGATTATCCTGTACGAGCGCGATGCCCGCGCGTTCCATGTCGGCGGTCAGGCGCTCGTTGCCTAGCAGATAGACTGACGCGCCCGGACAGTGCGTGTTGAGGTAGTCCGCCGCCACGTTGCTGGACAGCACCACGCGCCCGGGCTCCACGGGGAAGCCCATGCGCGCGAGCTTGGCCATGCAGACCTCCTCGTTATTGGAGGAGTTGTTGGTGAAAAACCGGTAGTCCAGGCCTTTGGCGGCCAGGCTGCGGGCGAAGACGCCCGTCCCGGGGATCATCTTGCCCCCCAGGTAGAAAGTGCCGTCCATATCGAAGATAAAATATTTTGCGTGCATAAAAAGAGGATGGCGCATATTAGAACCTTTCAATTGCAATTATTTCTGCATTCTGCATTCTCATTTCTCAGTTAACCTCTCCAGCAGCCAGACGATATTCTCGCCCAGGCGGCGCAATGTCTGCACACCTTCAGCGTCGTTTTCGCACTCGCCGGGTTGGAGGCCGAAGCTCAGGTTCCAGTAGGTGCTTCCGGGCACGACCATGTCGCTCAGGAGGAAGAAGTGCTGCATACTGTCCAATACATGGATTGCGCCCGCGCGTCTCACAGCGGACACGGCCGCGCCAATTTTCCGGCTGAAGCGCATGCCGTCGCGCCGGGAGACGAAGCCCGCGCGGTCGATGACGGCCTTGATCTCCGGGGTCAAATCGGCGAAGTAGGTGGGCGAGCCCAGCACGATGGCGTCGGCCACGGCCATCTTGCCGTAGGCCTCGTTGACCCAGTCGTCGATGGCGCAGCGGCCGATGTGCTCCGAGCAGCCCCCGCAGGCCATGCAGCCGCGTACCGGCCTGCCGCCCGCCTGGTAGAGCTCGATCTCGTGCCCCGCCGCTTCGCACACGGCGAGCACCTGCCGCAGCATGCGCGCGGTGTTGCCCTCGTGTTTGGGGCTGCCGTTGATGGCGAGAACTTTCATGATTATGATCCATCCTTATCAAATTTTTTGCGAAGCACAAAATTTAGGAGTTTGAAAAATAGCACAGTCATAAATGCCTGGGCGTTATTTTCAAACTTGCCCCCTATCTCAATTCTTTTACCATATAAACTTTATCGCGCAGCAGTATGCCGTCCTCATACATGGGATGATCGTACCGCAGGAAAAAATCCGGAATCACGTGCGTTCGTTCAAAGCCGCATTTTTGATAAAAATCAATCATTTTGGGGAAATCGCCGGTACCGAGTATCATGCGCCCGGCCTTGTTTTGATAGTGCGCGAGCACGTGCCGCAGGAGCGTCGTGCCATAGCCCTTCCTCTGGCGCCGCTGCGCCACGGCAATGTTTTGCAGTTCCAGCACGCCGCCGCCTTCATCCGTTACCACGGCGACGCCAACCAACTCGTCCCCGCTGGCAAGCGTAAACAGATCGCCGCGTTCCAGGTAGCGGTCGATCATGCTCTCCTGCTCGTCGCCCAACAGAAGCAGGGGCAGGACTTCTTTTTTATGTTCTTTGACCTTCCTGAATTCGAGCTCGCGCATGAAAAATCTCCTTTTTGCTTTATCCCAAGCCGTACAGTTTAATTGCCGCCAGATGCTCGTCATAATTTTTGGTATAGTGGTTCGTCTCGTCCTGACCGAAAAAATAGAAGAGATAGTCGCTTGTTGATGGGTTCTTCGCGGCTTCGATGGCGCGCAGGCCGGGGCAGCAGATGGGGCCCATCGGCAGGGCGGGGCACTTGTAGGTGTTGTAGCGCTCGGCATACTGCGCGGGGTTTTGCACCAGGGGGTCCTGCTTGATGTGCTCCTCCACGTAGGCGATGGTGGCGTCGGCCTGCAGGCGCATGCCCCGCGCCAGACGGTTGTGGAACACGGAGCTCACCATGGCCATGTGGGCGTCGCTGCGGGTCTCGCGCTCGATGATGGAGGCTAGGATGAGCAAATCGTAATCAGGTAAACCCGATTTTTCGGCGTAGTTGTCCAGCATCCTGCGCAGCACGGATTCGGGGGTCTCGCCCAGGTAGAACTCGTAGGTATCCGGGAAGAGCAGGCCTTCCAGGCGGTAGCAGGCCTGCGGGTTGTCGGGCACTTCGAAAGACTGTATCTCATATATCTCCGCCGCGCTTGTGAGATCCTCCGCGTCGCACACCCCGCTGGCCTCGAGCCGCCGTGCGATCTGGTAGAAGGTAAAGCCCTCGGGGATAGTCACGGTGACAATATCGCTGAACTCAGTTGATATAGCCTCAGAGTAGACTTCTGTCGTGACTGTAGTGGTTTCCTCTGATCTCTGCCCGCAGGCCGCAGGGCACAGCAGGGCCGCGATCAATACTCCAATCAAGAGTCTTCTTTTCATGTATTTCCTCCACATGCACATCCCATCAATTATAGCATATTTAAAGCGTAAAAGCAATGGATAAAACAAGCTGTTTTCGAATCCGCAACCTGTAGGGGCGGTATTCTTGCCGCCCGCAGTTACATATCACGAATACAAATAGTCGAAGTAGCTCTGCGTGTCCTCGTGCTCGTTCTGGTGCCGGAACACCGTGAGCACCAGGCCGATGGTGAGGTACAGGCTCATGTTCGAAGAGCCCCCCGCACTGATGAATGGCAGCGTGATGCCCGTGACGGGCAGCAGCTTCAGGCACACGCCGATGTTGATGAT
>Ga0123353_10012726_pt1 | contig 11994 bp, 7 predicted proteins | sample TergutLab28metaG_3_FD_92763 | JGI IMG/M metagenome (GOLD analysis project Ga0123353, IMG submission 92763) | Labiotermes labralis P3 segment gut microbial communities from Petit-Saut dam, French Guiana - Lab288 P3 | ecosystem: Host-associated > Arthropoda: Insects > Digestive system > Gut ... | reverse complement strand
TACTCATTTCTGTTAGAGGCTGAGTCGACCCCAGGGCCATAGTGCGATCAGAAGGATTTTATGTCAATGAAAAATCCACTGACACCAGCTGGAATCGAACCAGCGACCTTCCGATTTGTAGCACAGCACCTTAACCACTGTGCTATCGCGGCCCCCCATTTATTTTGTACTCCATTATAAAATCAGTCCGAGGGCTTTGTATGGTATTACACTGCGTATTTTTAAAATTATTAATGTGCGAATCCCTTTAGGGCGCGGGGCTCGACTGCGTCAAATCGGTCCAATCGGCCTAAGGGTGACCCTGATTAACATAATGTCAGATGCGATTCATTCATAGGACTTTTTTTTTTCACAGGGTATAAACAGATTGTAAAATTTTTTCTGGCGCTTATCTGATCGGGAAGTTCCAATTCCAATGGATGGCGAAAGATTCTGAGGCACATGAATCAAGTCAACATTTTTGTATTATGTTACCGGAAGATCCACTTTAATATTATCCTTCAATCTAACCCCAAGTCTGTCAAGCCTCTTCAGGCTTTCCTTTTAAGAATTGTGTGCGCCTGTACTAGATAGCCCTGTTTGTAGGTAAAGAATTATTTTGAAACAACAACAACTCTTTTGAAAGTTATAACGACTTCCAACAACCATGAATGAAGTTACGAAAACTACTTCTGAGAATAAAGAACTTTTAATTCAATATTAACAGGGAAGTGAAATTTAACTGAAAAAAATTGTAATAGTATGACATACGTTAATAGTTGGTTAATAGTCTTAATACAAGCACAGCTACACACACGCACACACACGATTTAGTTAATTGACCTTTATAGCCACAGCCGCAAAACCTTCTTCACCGAATGAAAGAAACGAAGAGAAACAGCAGCAGACGTGATAGAAAATACGTACGACCGCTCCTTCTGGGTTTCATTTTATTGGCTTACACATGCCATTTATTTGATTACTTTCCCTCTCAACACTCGTTGCTAAGTTGCCACCCCATCTAAGTGTACGTTCTCAACTTCCATGTAAATTTATTCGTCAATCTCTATTTCGCCTCCCACTTCTTCCATATTGCCTATTCCATGCTTCCTTTTTCCTCCTCCACCTCAGACTCAAACCCTTACTCAGCCACCTTCTACTATCATTTCTCCAAGAATTTTCCTCCTTTACTCCATTTTTCCGCTTTCTCTTGTGGGTTTATATCATATGGCGTGGGGAAAAATTTCGAAAGTTTAAAGTAGGAGATATGGTTTGAGGAATTATAAACACGGTAATACTGTAGATAAATTTTTCAGAACACAAAAACGTTAAACAACCTTCATTAAACTTAAAATGGTAGGAATATCCCAATCAGTTTCAGTGTCATCGAATAAAAACCTAAGGGCGAAAGTAAAAACAAGTTATTTCCCGAACGTGTTGAATTGCATGCAATCGCCTGAAATGAAAAACGACTGTTATAACACAAGTATTGTAAGTATAATTATACAACACCGTACTGCCTTGCCTTGGTGAAGTTTGGTAGTTTACTATTAAAATAGCAACTTATGTTTCAGCAGTGGTACTGACATAAAGTTACACGTAATGTTAAACATCAGAATTTCGAGACAACATATAACTGTTACCCATACAGGAATTATTTATTTACTATACAGCACATTTCAGCTCATTTGCAAACATCGGGGCTAATATCAACATCATGAGAAGAGTCTCAAGACCATTATACGATACTGATCAGAACATACCTGATTCTTTATACGTTGCATCACTGAAACACATGAAATCAGCTGTTTTGTCTTCGCTGAGAATTACACTTATTTTGTCATTCTGTTGTGTTCTTCAAGTATGCTTACTGAAACCAATAACTGCAAGACAAGAAAATGAAATACGCAGGTACATCACCTTGTAGCTCCGCAGGAAACGCATTTAGCTCACATTTGAACAAGATGGCAGCAATGCGCTATGAATTCCCATTGCTATAAATCTACAAGTTCCTCACTAACGTCACTCCACGGTCCCACAAGGATCCGGGGAGGAGGGGTTCCATCCACGTTCCATCAAACAGCGGGCGGGGCTCCATACTTAGAAAAAAAAAATTACAGAAAGAAAAGAGAGAAAGGGAAACCTCTTCAAACGGAAGAACAGCAGATACGAAGAGAAATCGGTAACAGAGTTTTCGTTACTAAAAATAGTAGAGGGAGGGAATGAAACTACGTCTTCTTGTCGTGTCTCATTCTTCGCTATACGACTGTTCTGGGATTTGAACCCTCAATGCTGCCTACTTGAAGCAGTGGTAAAGTGTTACAGAGGGCTACGGTGGAGTGCTCGAGTAGGAGAGAAGCCAAGGACTGCTTGGACTTCTCTTCTGTCTCCGCCAACTAGCACGTCTGCTATAAAATATGGCTCCCTGTGCCTCGTACATAATTTCTGGCTATATACAAGAACACAAACAGGGCTGTGGTCGGCCAAGTCGTCGTCTAAAGCAAAGCTTCACTTGGCCTGGAGCAACGACAGATTCTTTTACACGTTTTGTTATACGGAAACTGCTTTCTGACTGGCAGTATAACAACATATTCATGATTTCCGGTTATAAATATCGAGGTTCAGAATAGAAAACTTTCGCTTTTTAACAAAATACATTAGGCACATATTTAAGTGACGTGTTTTTGGCTACTCTGGTACATTTGAACTACTGTGCAATCAACCTTGTTCACTCCCACGTGCTCTCAGATCTTTCTTACGAAGAATATCTGGTAAGCTAAGCACACCAAAACTTCTCTAAAAATAAGCAACTTTTATACAGACAAGGCATTCATTCTAACGCATTTACAGTGTTTATAAATGAAAATAACAGTGAACAAATCAAGAAGGGCGAGATGGGCTGGGCATGCGGCACGCATGGAGTAGAAGAGATATTCATGAAGGATTCTGGTGGGGAACGTGATGGAGAGATGGCTTGGAAGTCTTAAGCAAAGACTGGAAGATATTAAAATGGATCTCAAAGAAATGTCATGGAAGGCCGTGGGAATGGAATCGTCCGGTATAGTATAGGGACAAGTGACGGGCTTTCGTGATCATGGTAATTAAATTTCGGGTTTCGTAACACGGGGCAGAGAAGAGCAAACTATATATACATTATATAACTAGACACGGCACTCCATAACGTAGACACAGCAGTTTAAATTTTCTGAAGTTACATTTCTGCATATTATTACTGTCTTATCACAAACAACAATTGCTACTGGGAGTGAACTGTTAAAAACAGACAGCGCGATATGGAGTTGTGTAGTGAATGAAATATGTCAAAGAGGATGAGGGAGATTTAACCTAAATATTTTCGGATTATACATTAAATATTCATCCTCTTGTATAAAGGTTGCATAAATCCAGGTGTCAGGACTCTCGGGCGATAAAATCTTGTATGGTGGTGCGTCGTATATTTCGGTCCTCCTTATGGAACTGGCTTAATGTCAACCTTCTGGCTCTTATAATTTTTTAAAAACTTGTACTCCCCTGCTCTGTACAGAGTGTAGGGCCATTTCAGTACACTCTTCCAATCGTGATTTTTTTTAATAAGTTGATAATATTATATAACTTATGACCTGATACTATTAGTTTTGAGACACACGTCTCCATCAAATGACCCAAGCTATCAATCAAACGATCACCTTGTAGTTGCAAAAGTACTCTGCGTTCCAACACTTCGGGACCTTCTCCACTACAATTTGGAGCTCCATCGTGATCAGACCACAAGATCTGCCTCACATCTATACAAAGATCTTCAACCAATTCTGACAGAACAACTTTAAGTACATTATGTCTATAAACAGTCTACCTATCAGTAAGCAGACTTGTGCTCACGACAATGGGTCCGACGATACGAGTTGGAACAGTGATACTTGTTAACCAAGTGCGAGGTAAGCGTTAGGATTACTCGTGTCCAGATGTGACCGTTGTGGGTGCTGAATACACCCTCAGGCGTAAAATAACGCTTCGTGTTCTGAAGACCTGTTGGTACAAGGAGTTCGTCCACAGTATGATACAGCCATTCACAAAACAGCATTCGTAAAAGGCGATCGTCTGGAAATAGATGTGCGCTCCGTGAGTAGTGATATCGATGCAATTGGTCGCAGAAGTAATTCGTGGGGCATCGATTGTGATGGTCCACATTCTCGTACTGTACTGCATGAGCCTTTGAGCAGCTCTCGTTTCACAGCTGCAATTATGGCATCTTCATTGTCCGGTAACCTTCCAGTCTATGGGCACGCTGTTTTCACAGCAGTCTTAGGTGACGCATTCCTCTCTGACTGAAATGTTGTTCCAGTCATCGGAACACAGCGTCTGGTGAACATTTACCAGGATAACATTGCACGCACTTCCGTGCATCATTACCAGGACTGCTGTAACAAGTAAGGAGTAATGAAGGCAACGTTGTTCTGTTCTTGTATATGTTTATTCCATGATCAGTCAACCACAACTATATCCTGCCGAGCAATTTGCGTCATTAGAACACGCATCGCACTTTATCAAATAAGAAGTGTGTTAATCCATTTCAGGGCGACTTCTTTCTCCGAAGCTAAACATCTCATCGCGTAGGTTTATAACATCTTTGACTCGTTTTTTAACACGAAGTCATGCTATGTAAATCTTGTAACACTTTTTTTATCTTGTAGATTAGTCTCGTTTGAAGATCAAAGTCGCCTGCCATATTAGTTCGTGTCTACTCTCTAGTATTTACAGACATTTTGAAAGGTCGCAGTAACGTCAACTTCAGAGTCAAACAGTCCACGAGTCAAATGGGCTGCTTGGCTGTTATTGTTATAGATCCATAATCTTCCTAAACGCCTGTCACCAGGTACGCAACATCCAAAACAAAATGATAGTCTGTAAGACAATTGTGTGAAACTCAAATCCCACAAACACACTAAACGCATTTATGTGATGTGTTTTTAGCGTCTGAGATAACACTCTCCCTCACAGTTATAACCTAACTGGAAAGCAAAAGCAAAAGGAACAGAAACCAATCGTTCATCTGACAAGAGCAAACCTGCTGACTTTTATTTTTTAACTTTGTCAGCTCATTTCCTCTTACGAGCCCTTCTGAAACTTAGAACGGAATAATTGAATAATTTCTATGTACGAAAATCTTATAACTCGAAGGTGTTATAAAAATTATTTGTATTACATTATAAACATTTCTAAAATCAGAGTAGTTTCCTCTCATGTACTATTCCAATAGGTTTAGCAGACTCCAACAAGAGAAAGAACAGATCCTTCATAAGTAAATCGTGTTTGATCAGCTTCACTGGCAGATGGGAGTTGGACGGTTCTTCATCCGTCCTCATCACACAGAAACACGAACATATGTATTTATAAATAACGTCCAATTTGAGACCGTGGGTTTGAAAAATGTTTTGCAGTATCTACTAACAGAATAAGCAGCATGAGATGAAAGGTCGGAAGCAAAATTTGTTGTGGCGCTAAGATGATAAAACTGCTCTGCGTTTTACATAAAGTAAAATGATACTGGAATTTTCTTTTATGATCTTAGTTCCTGCTACACAAACGTGGGCATTCTGCCGTATATTTGAAATTTTATTTTGGTACGTCCCTCGCCATTAAGCAGGCATCACATTAGCAATTCCCATGTAATCATGTGGACAGTCAGTCATGCTTATCGAAGACTTCACAAAAGAATAATAAAGGAAAGGAGACAAAAATATACTTTGTTAACCATGTGATGTAATTGTACCAAAAGTAATAATAGTACGCTTCTTGCGTTTCCAATTTAGGTCTTCATATAAAATTCCAAGTCTGAATTTCTGAACATGAGTAATCCGAAATATTAGAAAAATCAAGCAAATATATATAACAGCGAAACATTCATTGCGTTTCAGATCTGCTTAACCTTCTGGCGCCGGAATTATTTTTTAATTTTAGCACATCCTGTATATAAAATGTGAATAATACAGGAACCAAAAACGTTAGAATTATGAAACATTTTGAAGAGAAAAAAAGGAGATTATATACCATGTTTAAAATATTCAGTACCTATATTTGTTGAATAAATATATAAAATGCAACGTTTAGAGGTTAGCGGTGCGGTACGACCCTTATAAGGGTCCTTAGGCGTCAAAGGGTTAATCTGAAGTCTGTAGATGGACAAGTATATTACTTTGTTCCGAAATAAAAAAAAAATGATACTGGTTTGTGTGGAGGAATCGGCACATCTCAATTCCAGAAATGTCCACAGTGTGAAGTGGCTGATCGTTCGAAAGGTATAAAAAATTTATATAAATATCTCTTTTCGTTTTACAAACGTCCCTTCCAGCGACATACTCTTTATTCTCTTTTTCTTAAGTAGAAGCACGTCACTTGAACAGTAGAGAAATTTTTCGCGTTTCGACTTCAATTCCCAGTGATCATGTTTCATCTATTTCTTTTTGTCTTGTCATTCCACTGTTATTTATAACTCACTCTACATGGTGGCAAGCCCTCACCCATATATCAATCCCAGCAGTGATTTATCGCGTATCTATTGTCATTGGCGCATGTCACGTAGACTAACGTACTAACCGTTTAGCAAAAATATTAGCTTATAACTGCGAAGACTTTATGCAGCTTTATTGACGCAATTTCAGGATTAAAAGTTCAGGAAATGTCATTTAAATGGGGGCACAACAATAATTCTGTGCGATATTTAACACTACAGGAATTGGCAATAAATTCAGACAACGAATCTTTTTGCATTGTTGCGCTCGGAATGAAATTACTAGGCTTGGTTCATTAAACGTTGCTCTATCTGACGTGTATTTTTTAAATTGACGATTTGTATTATTATTAAATAAAACAATGGAACAAAGTGACATGTAACAGGATAACGCTGTCATGAAGCGTCTCTTTACCGACAAAATTACCAGTTTTGAAATTCAGTCATGGATGCTGACATTCATCAAACCACACAATACGCTCCTGTAACGACTCAGGATATTTGGAACGACTGCACATTTCAGGTTGTCTTGATAAAGTCGGAAGTGGTACCTCGAGTAATCATTAACTGATGCGAAAAATTTAGGTGTCGGGTAATGATCTGCATCATGTAAACAGTGAAGTTATTTAAAATCGTCCTCCTGGCACTCAGGAAGTTATTTTGATGTTGTTCATTCAGTGCTACACATTATTACATTTTATTTTAAAAAATTTGCACATACAAGCAAGTGTGCATATGTATAAATACACTAAATACACACATATATTACATATATCCTGCTACATGTTTCTGCGGTCAACCACCATCATCAGGCAGCAACACACAAAACATACATTTAAAACCCAATGAAGCCATAGCTTGTGTAAGTACATCAGTCATTCTATAGGAAATAAATACGTTATATCTTTTTAACTTATAGGCATATAAAAGCTGTGGATTCAATGGGTTTTTCTAAATATACGTTTTAGGTATTAAACTCTCATCATGGAAGCCGACAGCCCAAACATGTAGGAGGAATTTGCATTTGTTTATATGTTTGTGTGTGTAAGTAGTTGGTTTTTTCTATCAAATACGCAATAAGTGAATTGTCTTCTTGTGACTTCCATTTCTTTGGGCTGCTGAAGGAGTCGGGGATCATAGACCATAAAGTTTGAACACCATATACTATACCCACCATTCCGCCATATCTTACTGAGCCTGCAACGACCTTGCCGCATCTGCATTTATAAAATTCATACACCGATGGAGGATGATTATTTATAGGCAGGTAAGAAAGACGTTCCATGTATATTTTTTCCGGTCAAAAGATTTGAATGAACTTCGTATATTTATTGCTAAATGTAGACCATTTATTCTCCTGAAGTATTATAATTTTCCAACGTAATTCCTGAGCACATTGATCCATGCAGCTTATCTTGGCACGCGTTTAAAAACTCCGTCATTGGAGGAATCGGGCTCTTCTATTCGTAGCCACTCACAAAGAAGTCGATGCATGCCGCCCGTGTAGTGGATAAATCTTGGACAGCGAACAGTCCACTTTCGAAATCTAGTTAACCCACCCTTGCTGCATTCACGTCTGTTCCAAATGTACGGGCCCAACCGTTGCGGTATTATCGTGGATGTCCGCTCGACTATTTTGGAACACCAAACAATTTTTTCTGACAAGCTGCAATTTCGTTACTCCATTACCAGTAAAAAACGAACCCCACTACCAACTTCGCGGTAGAGTCTCAAATGTCGTCAGTGCACACCAGCTTATCCCACGAGTAGCACCCAACCGACTCGCTCTTGCGCCATCTGTTGCACGCTACCCCTACTACAAGTGCTATCTGCTACCAAAAATAAAATGATTGACACAAACACTTCACACTTGCGATTCCCAAATTCCTGCTTACTGAACATGCCTCGTGTACACTATACGTAAATATATCAACACTTATAAAACACTTTGACGGGAAGTGGCTAATTCTGTTAATTCCTTAAGAAGTAAATTTGAAATAAATGAAAAACCGAGAATGTAATACCATTTTGCATCTTTGCTACTACTTTGTGTACAGGATCGTTCCTCGCCTTCAGGCTTGCACTTTTCCAAAACGAGAATTACTACATAATAATTATTTACACTGTAATTCAACACATTAAATTTACATTATTAAATACTATGTATTTAAATAACAAGTTACAAAATATGGCTATTCACAAGAACGTTCAGGAACATGGCCTATTTTCTGCTACTGATAAATGCTGTGTTCACTAATTTGACTCTAATCCGTATTTAATCAGTGTTAAAAGTTATTGTGTAGTAACATTCCTATTGGAAGAAGCCTGAAAATGGTTACCGATCGCAGCAGTATATGACGGTGGGTGGTTAACACAACACCCCGGCCGTTTTATCCCGGGTGAAGACCCGGTATTCATTGCGTAGTTGGTTGGGTGGTCCGGAGGGCCGGTGTGGACTGGGGTTGAAGAGCTCACTCCCACCGGAATTCGATCCCCTGACTTCCCAGCCCATAGCTAGTCGACATATCGACCCCACCTACATGTAACAGTAGAGTCTGGAACCTTTGTTCACTAGGTATGAAAGATTAACGGAACAGAATGTGAATACCTCTTTAAATCGAAATATACACTAACTGTACACAGGGATGGAAACAAACGTCACTTTTCGGCAGCAGAGCAGACTACTGCATTAGCGTGAAAACTACATCCTTCTTATTCCGTAATAAGAATAGGGCAGAGAAATTCAGTTTCGACGTCTTTCCTGTTGTAATAATCAGCTGCTGTTGTTTTGCGGTTCCTGAACATTAACCAAAGCTGCTCCTAACCTTTACATTATCTACAAAATGATGTGCGGTATACCATATTTTCAAAAAATAAATAAATTAAAATTGGGACATGTCATTTAACCGAAATACTGATATACTGTCTTCGACTAACCAACTTTTAATGCCCCCATTGTGCAACACGACGTTACCGTACTTTCTTCTACGCATTTCGACTGGCGTCTTCGCCATCTTCGTGGAGTTATGAGTTTTTCTGTGCGTAAGAGAAAATGCTGTTCCTTCAATAAGGTTTTTTACAAAATTTTCGACACCAATACCGCGCGCTCAGCATATACAAGTACAGGGCACTTGGTACTTCATATTAAGAACCATCGTTCACCAAATTCTTGAAATCTCAGTAAGAAAACACTTTACACGTGACTTCAGACTTCCTTGTTATACCAAGAAGGTTCATGTTTGGGTACGTACACTGTAAAAATGCGAGATGTATTCTCTAAACTCACAGACCGGTAGAAACCTATTGCTTCGAATAAAGAGTACGTGATGAAGGGGAAGAGGCATGGGGCGGCGTTGGGTTGGTTGTATAAAACTGTAAACTCTGAGATGAAGAGGATTTTCACACTGACCACAGGGTGATAGTAACTTGGTAATTACTGTACACAATAATATACATTACCGCCTCGTATGAATTCCAGTTTTCATTACAGTGACCAAAAAACCACCAGTGGACCCCTTCTTGAGCAAACTAAATCTAATTTACATCTCCAAAATTTTTAAGATTCATCTTATTGTCATTACACCAAATATGCCAATATCTCGCAAGTTGTGTTTTGAACAAAGTTTTATATGAAACTTTTCTTTCCCAAATGCGTGCAGATTCGACCCATTTAAGTCTCCTTCATCTGATAACTCTCAAACTTACAGAAGATGAATATACCTAGGAATTACGGATTTGTTCCATCCTCCTGCTTCTTCCTTTCTTCTACGTCCAAAATTTTTCTGCAGCACCTTGTTCTTAATTACAGAAGAAGGCCATAAGGCGACAAGAAGTAACACATAAAGTCGGAATACCAACCTCATCAACACTTTTCTCTATTAAGATTACTTGCAGCTCTATATTATAAGCCCTATTCATCGCTTACCTACATTTTAAAGTTGTCTGTAAACCACGTTCCGTCCGTGTATGTGTCTAGTGCCACTCGGAAACCCTCGGTTCTAAACCGACAACACCTCAGCCGTACTCTTAAAGGCGGGTGAAAGGCGCTCCGCAATAAGAATCCATTCTGAGTGCTACCAGTTTGGATGCTTTCTACCTCACATGCACAAGTGTTTCACAGCCATGTCTGTCCTTGTACTTCGTCATCGCGGTACAAAAAGCCGCTCTCCCTTTTTCGGTCTTGCTGAATCAATCAAGAGTTCGACATGCCCTCGAACGTATGTCACGTCCTCATAAGAGAACCTGCCTTAGAATAACCAGCATGTGGCTGAGCCATGCTCTAGCAAACCGTCATTCGTGCTACAGTGGTTACATCAATTAAATATAGCTTAGCACTAAATTCATATTTTGTTAATATTCGTCACATAATTATCGTTGAAGAGAGGATAAAAATACATAAGTATACACACACACACACATACATACATACATACATATACATTCCTCACTTTTATAATATGTAGTGCCTAATAACAATTCCGAAGCACAGCAAGAAAGAAACATCACACGCTACATGAGATCAAATCAACACGCAATTTTAGAATTTCTTTCTCGATTCAAATAAAATAGGGTAAAGTTATCTATTGATCTGCAGGATATTTCTACTAAACACAGTTACTGAACTGCTAACGACTGTTACATATACCATTTAAGGTAATGAATACCTTAATTTTACGACATTACAGATGACGACATGCGATTTTTTTTCTTTTGAGTCAAAAACAGCAAAATTAAGGCTACATTAACTACAGAGGAGAAAGACTGGCGCCATTGATTATGTGACTCTGAAACATACCACGAGAGGCAGCTAACATTTATGCACTTTTTTTAGGAAAATTTTTATGTATACTTAGCAATACAATTACGACGGGCCTATAGCGACATTGTACAGTACATAGTTTAATTTCCTTTTAATTTATTTAACTGAGTAACCACCGAAGTTATTGACACAAAATTTTATTTGGGAATTTAGTACTGACATACTTGTTAGTTATAAGTTGCTGCATTTTTTATTAAATATTAAAGGCATATCGACAGCACACCCTCCCAGGTTTTGCCTAGTTAGTCTCAAGTAGCTGTATGTTGTGAATGCATTAACTTGCTTAACAAATGCACTTTATAGTTCACAAGTTACGTTTACTGCTATAGATAAATAAAAGCATTTAATCCGTAAGAAAGAGTGTGTCATGTTCTTGTAAGAATTTCTGTTTGTTCTTTCGTATTATTCTGTGTCACAGCGCGTGGTACGCCTATCTGCGCAGCATTCCCCACACTGCACGAACGAGGATCAGGAGTATTCATCAGTACTGTAATACTAATTTGTACGTCAGCGCAACTGTTTTTATTACACAAGGTAATATGTAGGCTACATGTTTCGACTAATAAAGTCATCTTCAGGCCTATTGTTTACAGGTTAAATCACAGGATGCTATGACTTAACCTGTAAAGAATAGGCCTGAAGATGATTATTTATTAGTCGAAACATGTAGCCTACATATTAACTTGTG
>Ga0123353_10012725_pt1 | contig 11995 bp, 11 predicted proteins | sample TergutLab28metaG_3_FD_92763 | JGI IMG/M metagenome (GOLD analysis project Ga0123353, IMG submission 92763) | Labiotermes labralis P3 segment gut microbial communities from Petit-Saut dam, French Guiana - Lab288 P3 | ecosystem: Host-associated > Arthropoda: Insects > Digestive system > Gut ... | reverse complement strand
GTCCCCGTTCCCGGACACCACGACAGAAAGGCATCTCTGCACGGTCACCGCGTCAGCCAGATTGCTGATATTGAGCACCAGCGAACCCAGCACCACCGGCACCGCGATTGCAAGCAGCTTTTTCAGCGTCTCACGGGACGATTCGGCGGGCGGAGCGGCTTTAAGCTCCAGCTTTGATATCTGGTCTCCTTTTATTTTGTGCCGCAGCCACAGATATATGGTTCCCAGCACGGTGCCGACGGTCACGCCGCCGATTGCTCCCGCCGCCGCGAAGGGCAGGGGGGAAGTCGCCGCAAAGCCGAAAATCATACCCGTGCTGTCGATCTGAGCCTGACCGACCTGAATGATTACATAAGCGAACACCAGACCCAGCACCAGCTTGGACAACGCTTCGATAACCAGCGAAATCGCCGTTGGATACATGTTGCGAAGCCCCTCGTAATACCCTCTGTATACCGACATCAGGCAGCAGAAAAACAACGCCGGGGCAATTATCAGCACGCTGGGCAGGGCGTTGGGGTTGCCGTTGAAGCTGACATACGGCCATGCCGCCGCCAGCATAAGCAAAAAACCCACCCCGCCGGTCACCAGAAAGCATCTGGCCGAAACCGAAATCATCCTGCGAGCGTCGTTAAACCGCCGGGCGGCCATGTGCTCCGCCACCATGCGGGATATGGCCACAGGCAGACCCGCCATGGCCAGCGAATATATCGGCAGGTACAGATCATAAGCCGACGAGAAATACCCCATGCCCTCGCCGCCCAGAAGGTTGGACAGCGGAATTTTATACAGCGCGCCGATGACCTTGACGATCATGGTGGCCGCGACCAGTATCATGGCGCCGTGCAGCATGGTTTGGTTTTGTCGTTTTGGCATTGACAGTGTCCTTTCGTACAACAATTGTTAATTGTCAATTAAATTATCCGACAGAATAGTTTCCAATCCCTTAAGCGCAATCTGCAGCAGCGTGTCGGTGGCCAAATCGTTCAGCTGCGTGTATTCGTCGGCGGCCTCTTCCCCCGCGTCGTCGGAAATCTGCCGGAAGGACAGGAACCCGACCCCCGCGCGGTGACACACCGAAGCGGCGGCGGCACTTTCCATCTCGCAGGCCATGACGCCGAACCCCTCCGACAGGGTTTTCTTTAAGCCCTCGCTGCTGACGAAAACATCCCCCGTCGACAGACCGCCGGTTTTCGCCCGGGGGCAGACTGCATTGTATACGGAGAGTAGTTTTTCGTCGGCTTTGTAGATATATTCCTGCCCGGGTTTTTCGGCGGGTTTCAACCCCAGCGGGGTCAAATCGAAATCGGTTTCCACATAAAAACTGCCCAGCACGATGTCATCCTTTGAAACGCCGCTGATCCCGCCCGACAGGCCGAAGTTTATCACGTAATCCGCGCCGCGCGAACACAGATACGCGGCGGTGGTGGCGGCGTTGACCTTGCCGATTCCGCACAGCAACGCCTCGACGCTGATGCTGCGTTCCCCGTTTTGCAGGGTAAACCCCAGCCCTTTGTAGCCGAATATGTCCAGCTCCCGCAGGTCAGCCAGGTTGTTCGCGTATTCCCGCAGCGGCACGAATTCCATCTCGTCGGCGATTATCAGGCCTATTTTCAATTCTTTACTCATCGTCTGAGGTCTCCTCCTGAGCGTCGGTTTTGCTAAGCTTTACACCGCATTTCGAGCAGAACACCGCCCCGGAAAGATTGACAAACCCGCACGCTTTGCAGTATGCGCGGTTCTGGTATTCGGATATCGCTTCTTCCATTTCCTGGATATCCTTCATTTTTACATTGATCTCATCGATAATGGCCTGATTTTCCTCAGAGCAATCCGACCCGTCGCACGAGCTTAGATACACCGATTTGCCCAGCTTTGCGTATTGCCTGTTGACCTGCCCGCGAAGCTCCGCCGCCGAGATTTTCAGCTTTTGAAGCTCCAGCACCTGCCCGGTTTTTTTGCCCGCCTTGTCCACCAGTTCCTTCAGCTTGACATACGCGTCTTCAAATGTTGTCATAATTATCGCTCCTTTATATTTTATTAATATTAAAGACTATAACACATTATCACTGAGTTTGCAACTCATGGTTCCCCGTGAAAAATAAATTTAATGTTTTTTTTGAAAGTTGCATGTTTTTATGCAACTTTTGGTGTTTTTAGGGGGGTATATGAAAGGAGTTTTTTAAATGCAAAACAATAACGAGCAAAACACCCCGAAAAGCAATCAGGAGATACTGGAAGAAATGGCGTACGCGGAGGGCGGTTTGATAAGAGCCTGCGACGTGCCGTATGAGCCGCCGCGCTGGTTGATGTACCCCTATTTCCAGCGGGGCAAGGGTACGCTGATTCAGGCCGACAACGGCGTGGGCAAAACCGCGTTTATGTGCGCGATAGCCGCGCATGTCTCATCGGGGCGGCCGGTGATGGGAATCCCGGTGCAAACCCCGGGGGATGTGCTGATTCTGTCGGTTGAGGACGATCTGCCGGTGCTGCGCGGGCGGATTGAGGCCTGCGGCGGCGACCTTACCAAATGCCATTTCAGCCACTACGCGTCCATGCTGACCCTCAACGACGAATGCACCAAGGGTTCCATCTGGACAAGCAAGGCAAAGCTGGTTATTTTCGACCCGTTTCAGGCGTTTATCGGCGCGGACGTCAACATGGACAAGTCCAACCAGACCCGCCCGGAGCTTGCCAAGCTGTTCGAAATCGCCAACGTATACGACTGCGCCGTGGCCATAATCGCGCACGTCGGCAAGGGCAGCATCAGCTCCGCCGCCGTCAACCGCTCGCTGGGCAGCGTGGATATTCCCGCCGCCATGCGCAGCATTTTCCATCTCGCAAGAAACCCCGACGACCCGGAGGAATGCGTGGCGGTGCATGTGAAATGCTCGAACGCCGGGAGGGGAAAAAGCCTCGCGTTCAAAATCGGCGACCGGGGCGGCGTGCAGTGGAGCGGGTTCAGCGACATGACCCCGGACGATCTCAGCGTGCTGCTCAGCAGCGACCGGCGGGACAAAAACCGCCAAAAGCCCGTGCCGTATGAGCAGGAACCGCTGGTGCAGGTGTTCCGGCAGCTGATTGCGGAAAATCCCGGCGGCGGTTTTTTTGCGTATAATCAAATAAAAGAAACAGGCGAAAGACTGCTCGGCTTCCCGGCGTTTTCGGATACGGCTGACCTGAAAGCAAAATTGAACGGCGGGTTGGCCAAAGAGATACGGGAGCGGGAAGGGGTGAGTGTTACTTGCGGGCATAAGAAATACGGCACAAGAGGAATCCGGATAGAAAAATACCCGCACCAATCCAGCTTCATAGAGACGGCGGACGACAAGTCTTAGCTCTCAAACAGCGTCCAAAACGTCCGCTTCGTCCAAACTGTCCATAATAAATATATTGATTATTTAACCAATCTATGCTATATTCTATTTTGTAGAGGTCGATGCCTGAAAGCGGGCGGTTAGCCACTCTTCCGCAAGGGAGGTGGATTTTATGGAGAGTATAGTAATACTTATTATCTTTTTGATTTATATAGATTACAAGCTTACCGTAAAACGCAAGTAACCGCTCCCCGTGCAAGGATAGCGGTTACAAACGTAACGTCATTCTTATCGGGCTAACCGCTCGTGCTCTGCCGGTGGCAGAGATACGATAAGCCGCTTTGGCGGCTCAAAGGCGTTGCCCTCTACCCTTATATTACACTAATATTATAATATTGTCAATACCGAAAGCGGCTTCTTTTTGATGCCATTTTTTATTTATGGACATTTTGGACGAAGCGGACGTTTTGGACGCTGTTTATATGCACAATGTGCATTGCACAGACAGGGTAAACTCCAAACTCTAAATTTCCAAAAACTCCCGCATCAGCGAATCCTCCGGGAAATATTCCACAGGCAATGGCACAAACCCGGAAAGACTTTGCGTCAGCTCCCGCGCGGCGGCGAAATGCCTGTCGTCGGCCTTGACCGCGTTCAGCAGCTCAATCGCCCGCTCTTTCAACAGGCACGGCTCGTACGCGTGCAGGGAGGTCACCGTAATATCCGCTGTGGACTTATAGGGAAACAGGTATTTCCATTCACCCGCCACGACCTGCGGCCACATTTTCAGAGTGTTGTCGGCAAGCGAACCCCGGCGGGACGCGTCCCGCACCAGACGCCGCGCCAGCCTGATCTGCCGCTGATTAAGCAATACCGCTGATTTTTCCGCATCGGCGTAGATATCATCCCCGACGCGGACATAAATTTTCACCAGCCTGTCGCCCGGGATATGCCCGGTGACCAGCGGATTCAACGCGTGTATGCCTTCAATTATCACCACGTCATCGGCGGAGATGCTGATGTGTTTTTTGTGCTTTGCGGGCTTGTCTGCCGCGAAATCGAATTCCGGCATGTCGCACTGACCCCGCTCGAACAGGCTCGACAGGCACCGCGTCATAAGCTCAATGTCCAGCGCGTGAACCGTTTCGTAATCCCGCTGGCCGTTCGGCAGCAGCGGCGCGCATTCGGTGCCCAGATAAAAATCGTCCAGCGAAATCGTAATTGCGCCGATTCCCGATTTCCGCAGATGACGCTCGATTTTTTGCGCCGTGGTGGTTTTGCCCGCAGCTGACGACCCGCTGAGCGCGACCATCAAATGCCCGCCGGTTCTGGTCATAATCTCATCCGCCGCCAAACGCACCTGCCGGTGATATCTCCGCTCACAGGCCGCCACAAGCTTTTGGGGGCTGTCGGTAACCAGCCGGTTTATGCTATGAATATCCTGCGGGACATCGGGGACGACGCCCCCTACGGTTTTTTGGTCGTTGATCTGCGGGACATCGGGGACGATGCCCCCTACGGTTTTTTGGTCGTTTTTCATAAGACTAGTCCGAACCCTGCTTGAAGTCGCTCAGGTATTTGCTGAGCCTGATGTGATCTTTTACCTCAAGGCCGCGTTCCCCGGCGAGGGATTCCAGATGATGGGTAAACTCGTGCAGCAGCGTGTGCCGCAGCTTTGCGCGCAGCGCGTGCTCCGGCGCGTTGGAATAAGCCCGCATGAACGAGCCGTAGTAAATGCAGATATGCCGCCCGGTGTCGTGCCGGTTATGGTACTCGCCAAGAATATAAAGGTCGCCCCGGCTTTTCGGATGGGGCTTGCATTCGTCCAGCAGAATTACCCCGCCGTTGAGGTACCTGAAAAACTCGTCGGGTATCTCGTCGGCTATATCACCCAGCATTTTTTCAACCTGGTCGATGGTGTACACAGAATCCCCCCGTTGATAATTCATAATTCATAATTCATAATTAATAATTTTTGCAGCTGTTGACAAATAAAACAAATTGCGGTATAATAAATTCGGAAAAGGGCAAAACCTTTAACGGTTACGCCATTAAGTTTTGAGTTATGAAAAAATAACCCTCACTTTAGCACAGGGGGGTTATTTTTTCGTGTTTCGACTTGCCAGTATAGCAATAACGGCAACAACTGCCATAGCTATTATGTAGGCTATCTCCATACGCGTCACCTCCTCTCATACGAAAGGTGGGTGGCGTAACCGCCCGGCTTGCGCCATTTTCAATCTTACCCTTGTTCCGACCGGAATAATCCGGTGAATTTATTATATATCAACTTCTTTTAAAATACAACGGTTAATTTAAATGACATTTTTCTATAGTATCCAAAAAAAATATTGAAAAATCAAAAGCGGCGTGTTATAGTGGATAAGGTATGCATAAACTGCCATTTATTCTCGATTTTTATCGAAATTTGGGATGGGGAATTGATTTAATGCAAAACACCAAGCTGAGAACCAGGTCGGTTGACCTTTATTACGGCAATTACCATGCGCTGACCGATGTTACGATGGACATCCGCTCCCGCGCGATTACGGCAATCATCGGCCCGTCGGGCTGCGGCAAATCCTCGCTGCTGCGCATTTTCAACCGCATGAACGACCTGATACCCGGCGCGCGTGTCGAGGGCGAGGTTTTTCTGGACGACATGTCCGCTTATGAAAAGTCGGTGGACGTGGTCGAGCTGCGCAAAAAGGTCGGCATGGTTTTTCAAAAGCCCAACGTGTTTCCCATGAGCATTTACGACAACATCGTTATCGGCTCGCGGAATCACGGGATCAGGCGTAAAATCGAGCTGGACGAGATCGCGCGGCGCAGCCTGTCGCAGGTCGCCCTGTGGGATGAGCTGAAAGACAGCCTTAAAAAACCCGCGCAGGAGCTTTCGCCGGGGCAGCAGCAGCGGCTGTGCATCGCCCGGGCACTTTCGGTGGAGCCTGAGGTCATCCTGATGGACGAATCCTGCAGTGCGCTCGACCCGGAATCCACCATGAAAATCGAAGAGCTTATGCTGGAGCTGGCCACCAAATACGCCATCATTATCGTCACGCACAACATGGAACAGGCGCAGCGTGTGTCCGACATGTCGGCGTTTATGATGATAGACGACAAAAAGGTCGGCAGACTGGTGGAATACGCGCCGACCGCGCAGATTTTTTCCAACCCGAAGGACAAGCGGACTGAGGATTATATTACCGGCAGATTCGGGTAATATCAACTGTCAATTAGAAACAAGTGGGGGATTTATTTGCATATTAAAAGTAAAAATCCATTAAGAGCATTTGCCATATTGGCATTGATTTTGGCCGTGTGCATTATGTGCCTTATGTGCGGGTGTCAGCAGGGCGAGGGCGTTATCGTCGCCGGATCCACCTCGGTTCAGCCGTATGCCGAGGTGCTTGAGGAGGATTACGCGTTGCTGCATCCTGACAGCCTGATCGACATTCAGGGCGGCGGCTCGTCCGCCGGGATCACTGCGGTCGAGTCCGGCACCGCCGACATCGGCATGTCCTCGCGTATGCTCAAGGATGAGGAATCGCATCTCTGGTCGGTGGAAATCGCCAAGGACGGTCTGGCCATCATTATCCATCCGGACAATCAGGTCGGCGACCTCACGCTGGAGCAGGTGCGGGGAATCTACGCGGGGGACATCGTCAACTGGAGCGAGCTGGGCGGCAGCGACGCCAGAATTCATGTAATCGCCCGGGAGGAAGGCTCCGGAACCAGAAGCGCGTTTGAGGATCTGGTCATGGATGAGGACAGCCGGATAACGCCCAGAGCCATCGTTCAAAACTCCAACGGAGCGGTTCGAATGCTGGTGTCGGACGATAAATACGCAGTCGGGTTTATTTCGCTGGGGCTGGTTGACCATCTGCAGGGGATGAAGCCGGTCAAAGCTCTGCGGCTGGACGGCGTCGAGCCGAGCCGCGAAAATGTTATCAACGGAACCTACAGCCTGTACAGGCCGTTCCTGTTTGTCTGCGACGGTGAGCCTTCGGGTGAAGCCAAAAATTTCATAGATTTTGTCATGTCCCCCGAAGGGCAGGATATTCTGGTCGCCGAAGGGCTTATTCCTGCCGTGGAAGGAGAGGTTGATTAGTTATGAAGAAGTTTAAAGAGAATTTATCGGGGTATATATTTTTAGCTCTCGCGCTTTCGTCCATCTCCGCCCTTGTGCTGATAACCGCGTTTATCCTTATCAACGGCGCGCCTTTCATCGCGAAATACGGCGTGTGGGATTTTATTTTCGGCATGGAATGGGCACCCGGGCGCGAGCTTTACGGAATTTTTCCCATGATCATCGGCACGGTCAGCGTGACGCTGGGTTCGCTGGTCATCGGCGTTCCGGTGGGTATCTGCTGCAGCATATTCTTAGCCGAGTTCGCGCCCGTCCCGCTTCGCAACATCTTCCGCCCGGCCATTCAGCTGCTGGCGGCGATTCCGTCGGTGCTGTACGGCTTTTTGGGGCTGGTGTTCATCGTTCCGCTCATACGCGACAGTCTCGGGGGACCCGGGCTTAGTATGCTGGCCGGGTCGATCGTTTTGGGGATCATGATCCTGCCGACAATCATCAGCATTTCGGAGGTGTCCCTGCTGGCTCTGCCTAGGTCTTACAAGGACGGCGCGCTGGCTCTGGGTCTGACCCATTGGCAGACCATATGGTCGGTTATGCTCCCGGCGGCAAAGTCGGGAATCGTCGCCGCCGTTATTCTGGGCGTCGGACGCGCTTTCGGCGAGACAATGGCGCTTATCATGCTGCTGGGCAACGCGACGGCTCTTCCCGATTCCATCCTCGACCCGATCAGAACCCTGACGACCAACATCGGCATTGAAATGGGTTACGCTGCCGGGGATCATCAGGAGGCTCTTTTCGCCACGGGAATTATTCTGTTTGTCATCGTCATGCTGCTCAACGCTTCCGCCCAATACATTACCCGGAGGAAATCGAAATGAAAATCAACGCGCGCACCGGCGAGAAAATAGCAAAAGCCTTTATTTGGACAGCCGCACTTTCCGTTATCATAATCCTGGTTTCCATCATCATATACATACTGGTAAAAGGTCTGCCCGAGCTTAGCTTTGAGTTTCTGACGCGGATCCCGCGCAGCATGGGGCGCGAGGGCGGCATAGCCTCCGCCATTGTCGGCACCTTCCTGACCACCGCCGTGGCCATTGTCGTCGCGGTTCCGCTGGGAATAGGCACGGCGTTTTACCTGGCGGAATACACCCGCGAAAACATTGTTACCCGAATCATCCGCTTCAGCGCGGAGTCGCTGGCCGGGATACCGTCTATTGTATACGGCCTGTTCGGGTTTATCTTTTTTGTCATATATCTGGACTTGCGATGGTCGGTTTTGTCCGGCGGTCTGACGCTGGCTTTTATGATTTTGCCTACGGTCATCCGCACATCTGAAGAAGCCATCATCACCGTCCCGGACACATACCGCGAGGTCAGCTTTTCTCTGGGCGCGACCAAGTGGCAGACCATCCGCCGCGCGGTGTTCCCGTCGGCAATCCGGGGCATCACCAACGGCATTATCCTGAGCGTGGGACGCTGTGTCGCCGAAACCGCCGCCGTTATCCTGACCGCAGGCTCCGCGCTGCGTATGCCGGTCTCGGTTTTTTCCTCTTCGAGAACAATGGCGGTGCATTTCTATCTGCTGGTCATGGAGGGCGTCTCCATGGAAAAGGCCTACGGCACGGCGGCCTTGCTGATAATTTTAATTTTTCTCATCAATGTCGTGGCCAACATGCTGGTCAACCGCGTTGCCTCAAAAGGACGATAACAACGCAGGGGCGGCCAACCGTCCGCAAATCCGCATTACAGTTTGGAGTGTTGAATTTGGAAAAAACCAAAATATCTATAAAAAACCTGAATTTTTTCTACAATAAGAAGCAGGCTATTTATGACCTCAGTCTGGACATTCAGGCCAACCAGATTTTGTCTGTTTTCGGTCCCGCCAACAGCGGCATCACCACGCTGCTGCGCTCGCTCAACCGGCTGTGCGACCTGACGCCGGGTATACGTATGGAAGGCAGCATATTGCTGGACGGCAAAAACATCTACGGTCAGGACGTCAGCGTAACCGGGCTTCGCCGCAGGGTGGGCATGGTTTTCGATGTGCCGACGCCGCTGCCGCTGACCGTTTTTGAAAACGTCGCCTACGGTCCGCGTCTGAGCGGCATGAAATCCAAAAAAGCCGTCTCGGAAATTGTAGAACAGTCCCTGCGCATGGCCGCGCTCTGGGACGACGTCAAGGATCGGTTGAATATGCAGGCTATGAGCCTGTCCGGCGGACAGCAGCAGCGGCTGTGTGTCGCGCGGGTTCTGGCGTTGAAACCGGAGGTCATTCTGCTGGACAGGCCATGCTCGGGTCTCGACCCGATCTCGACCGCCAAAATTGAGGAATCCTTAACCCGGCTCAAGGAGCGGTTCACCATAGTAATCGCACCGCACAACGTCCAGCAGGCAAGCCGCATTTCCGACCGCGTCGCGTTTATGCTGATGGGTCATCTGATTGAAGAAGGCTGCTGCACGGAGGTTTTCGGCGCACCGAAGGATCAGCGCACAAATGATTATATTACAGGGAGGTTCGGATAATGAGAAGCAAATTTGACGAGCAACTGACCACGCTTTACAATTCCCTTATTGAAATGGGCGGTTTTGTGGAGCAGGCCATCGCCGACGCAAACAAAGCGTTGGTGAATCAGGATATTGCCCTCGCGAAAAAAACCATAGCTTTTGACGACGAGATCGACAGGAAAGAGAAGGAAATTGAGATTCTTTGCCTTCGGTTGATTCTGCTGCAGCACCCGGTTGCGAGCGATCTGCGGCTGGTTTCCGCCGGGCTGAAGATCATAACCGATCTGGAACGCATCGGTGATCACGCCTCCGACCTTTCCGCAATCGCGATATCCCTCGCGGGCAAACCGTATATAAAAGAGCTGGTGCACATTCCGCAAATGGCGACGGCCACCATGAAGATGGTGACCGAAAGCATCGACGCTTTTGTCAAGAAGGATTTGGAGCTTGCCGGGCAGGTAATCGCCTACGACGACGTGGTGGACAATCTTTTCAACGAGGTCAAGAACGATCTGATCGGGTTGATTAAAGAAAATTCGGACAACGGCGATCAGGCCATGGATTTGCTCATGGTGGCCAAGTATTTCGAGCGCATAGGCGACCACGCGACAAACGTCGCCGAATGGGTCGTATTTTCGCTGACCGGAACGCACAAAGACAGCAAGATCATGTGAGGTGAATACACTTGGCAGTGCCACAGGAAAACATTCGCAACTTTTGCATAATCGCGCATATAGACCACGGCAAGTCCACACTGGCCGACCGCCTGCTGGAAGAGACTCAGACCGTGGCTCTGCGTGACATGGAGGAGCAGCTGCTGGACAGCATGGAGCTGGAACGCGAGCGGGGTATTACCATAAAAGCCCACGCGGTGAAACTCAACTACAAGGCGGAAGACGGCCGGGAGTATGTCCTCAACCTGATCGACACTCCCGGGCATGTGGACTTTAACTATGAGGTGTCGCGCTCCCTTGCGGCCTGTGAGGGCGCGGTGCTGGTGGTCGACGCGTCTCAGGGCATCGAGGCGCAGACCCTGGCCAACACCTATCTGGCACTTGATCACGGGCTTGAAATTCTGCCGGTCATCAACAAAATCGACTTGATTTCCGCCGACCCTGACAGGGTTTGCAAGGAGATTGAGGATGTTATCGGTCTGCCCGCGGAGCACGCGCCGCGCATTTCCGCAAAGGCGGGAATCAACACGAAACAGGTGCTGGAGCTTATCGTCAGTGATGTTCCGCCGCCGACGGGCGACGCCGAACAGCCGCTGAGGGCGTTGGTTTTTGATTCATATTACGACGCATACAAAGGCGTCATCGTTTACATCCGCGTGGTCGAAGGCAGGCTCATCCCCGGCATGACCATAAAAATGATGGCCACCGGAGCCGAGTTCAAGGTGGTCGAGGTTGGCTGTATGCGCCCCGCCAGTATGGAAGCGGCGGACAGCCTGTCGGCGGGCGAGGTCGGGTATATCTCAGCCGCAATCAAAACGGTGGGCGACGCCCGGGTCGGCGACACGGTGACCGATTCGGACAACCCCGCAAGCGAACCCCTGCCCGGCTACCGCAAGGTCAACTCGGTGGTGTTCTGCGGAATTTATCCGGTGGACGGAGCGCGTTACACCGATTTGCGCGAAGCGTTGGACAAACTCCAGCTCAACGACGCGGCTCTGCTTTTCGAGCCGGAAACTTCGGTTGCGCTGGGCTTCGGCTTTCGCTGCGGGTTCCTCGGTCTGCTTCATATGGAAATTATTCAGGAGCGGCTGGAGCGGGAATATAACCTCGATCTGATCACTACCGCGCCCAGCGTAATTTACCGCCTCAACATGAACGACGGCGAGATTCGCTATATCGACAACCCCACAAACTACCCCAACCCCTCGCTGATTTCCAGCGCGGAGGAACCCATGACCGACGTGCATATCTTCAGCCCCAACGAATTTGTCGGCACGATTATGGACCTGTGCCAGGATCGCCGGGGCATATTCCGGGACATGAAATACCTGGACGAAACCCGGGTGGACATACATTATGAGCTGCCGCTCAACGAGATCGTCTACGACTTTTTCGACGCGCTCAAGTCC
>Ga0123353_10012723_pt1 | contig 11995 bp, 3 predicted proteins | sample TergutLab28metaG_3_FD_92763 | JGI IMG/M metagenome (GOLD analysis project Ga0123353, IMG submission 92763) | Labiotermes labralis P3 segment gut microbial communities from Petit-Saut dam, French Guiana - Lab288 P3 | ecosystem: Host-associated > Arthropoda: Insects > Digestive system > Gut ... | reverse complement strand
AGGTTTATGTTCCTCCTCTTCCCGCAAGTATCCCGGAACTGAAGGTTGTTACATGCTACAAACAGTTGGAACGAACTCGATTATCGTGTTGATGTTTGTAGAATCAGAAAGGGTGCACATATAGAGAACCTGCAGGGTATGTAACAAAAACTTGGAGTGTTGTTCTATTAAATAAAAAAAATATTTCCCTATCTCAAGTGTCAATTGTGTATGACAAGCTGTTCAAAACCCGACAATCATTTTGGATAACCCTGTATATACGAATTTGTGGTGTTACTATTTAAACATAATGTTTGCCATTCATTTACGCAACATAACAACATGCGACAGTATACGAATGAATCCTTAACGCATTAACAACTAGGTACGTTAGGATTTTGTTGCAGGATAATATTAAATATACCTTACAGGAATAAGGTATGGAAATATGGGCTGGATTTGTGTAAGGCTAACAGTATGAAATGAATAACTTTTGTGAGAACTGTAATCAACTTTAATTTCAATGAAAGTATGAAATTTTTCGATCGTATGGGTAATTATGAAATCTAAAGGAAAAATCCCTATAGGAAATTACTTTTTTTTTTTTGCCTTATTGGCTCATCACAGAAACTTTATATTCACGTGCTGTCTTACTGTAATGGCAGTGATACGGAATTATATTCATCCGCCTTTCACGGCGAAAAGCCAACTTCCAAAACTTTTTCTTTCACGAAGCTGCAACACACAACTTTGATTTTACTTGCATAAAAAACAGGGCACTAATGTCTATGTAAATTGTATGGACGGAGGATTGTGAAATATGAAATGAAAATGTTCAGCGTATCTGGCTGCAAACGAAGTTATACTTCTCAAAACAACATACCAGGTTTAAACAAACCAATCTCAACAGGTACATAATAAAAAACATGACCAATCTGTGCATAAGGAAGGTTTCGCTACGGTCTCTGATTTTAATTATATTGTGAGTGGACTGACGGTGTGTTTGTATTCATACGTCGAGCTGCCTTTGAATTGAAAATGGCAAAAAGCATGGCTCCAGTTTTCAGTATCTTGCTTTGGAAAGATAATATTTACTGTGAGTTGTCAGGACATTTCTCGCCTTTATGCAAATCGAATATGGTCTGTCAATGAACTGAGTTCAGTCAAAGATCCAGTGGTGTGCTCATGAGTGCAGTAAAGTAGTGTTTTACAGTTTTATTAGGCCACGGTGTCCTTTCGATTCCCAGAAATAGTAGCGAAACACGTAATAAAATGTTTAAAGATAAAGCCAAAAAACGAGGCCACAAGTAAGGATGATAATAAATAGATGTTAAACAAGGATATCGTTCTATCTTAGTGTTGTTATTTTTTTACCCAGAATTATCAGATTTCACACAGCCGTTATTATTTTTGCCTGGTTTGTTAAAACTCCTTCGTGTTTACTGTCCCTGTATGATTAATATTTTGAAGAAAGAATTGAGTCTACGTAGGAAATCAGAGAAGGTTTTCTCTATTTGGAGTTGTATGACATATTCAACGTATCGGTAACCAGCGCCTTTTAATAAGATTTTCGGTTTGATCAATATCTGACATGTCATTTCTGGTGTGCATACGTATTTATATCACATAAAATGTTACACAACCGACGGTCAATTACCCTAAAGTCTCTGACAAATTAATAGACGTGGTGTCTTTCTCGCAATATTCATAGAACTGAATTAATTCTACCACTTTATATTGTTCCCTTCTTTTGTGACATTTAAAATTTAATTTCCATATAAAATAATTCATTTACAAGTTTAACGATATATTTATTCCATTTAATTAAAATTAAATATAGGGCTTTCTGTAAATAAAACATATTTCTCTACAATGATTTATTTTGCCACTAAATAATTTCGCTACAGGTGAAACCTGTATAGACACGTGCATTAGCAACGTTGATGAGTATGCAGATTGTGTTTCACCGAACACTTCCGAAGGACAGTGATGTTATTTCCATTTGGAACAGCGAGTTGTATTTTACTGTCCCTTGAATAAAAGGATTGTACTAGTGAGCACAGTGTTTCACCATGTGGAAATAAGTCAAGCACAGCTTGGTGCGCAAGTACTTCAGATGCTGATTCTTGACATCTTACACCATCATTAGTTGACCTGATCCTGAATAATTGCAAGATACTCTATTGCCTCCCGAGGTAATACCTTACAGACAAGAATGTCATAGAACGATTATAATTAGAAAAGCTTTATTTCAGGATAGTTTTAGAACTTGTGCAATTCACCGATTTTTAGTTTTATTACCTTCCGTCCTATCACTTAATGAGACCATAATTGTGTTATTCGAACCCTTTCCATTCACACCAAAGTAACTCGAACTTGTCCGAATACTGACAGCCGGTGTGGTGTGCAAGATAGTTCACAACAAGACAGGCAGTTAACTTACAACCTAACACTAAGGCGCGTTCGAGCAACCCTTGTTGGAGTGGAAAAGCGATAAGTGTCACATATTCTGAGAGTGTTTTGTAGCCTTAGGTATCCTACATGCAATGCGCTTGCGCCATATTGTCATCTGTGGTTTGCCCGGCTCAACAGTATTTTCCCACATTATATCATAAACGGCACGATATTCGGGAAAGAAAATTTATTTAACATGAAATGTGTGTGTGTTGATTTTCTAGAAAACGTTTGCCTGAAATATTTGTAGGCGATTCCGCAAAATTGCGAAATCGCCTACGTCATGCATGTCTGTCCTTCTGTTCGCATGGAACAATTGGGTTCTCACTGGGCGGGTGTTCTTGAAATTTGATGTTTGAGAATTTTTAGAAAATCTGTCGAGAAAACTCAAATTTCATTAAAATCTGACAAGAATAACGGATACTTTATACGGTTATCAATATACATTTTGGATCATGTCATGCCCAGTTATTCTTAGAAATGTTTCAGACGGAATTTGTAGAGATAATGAAAACACACATTCGGTGTTCAGTGACTTTTTAAAAACCGTTCCCTAAAAGAGGTAGTGTGGAAAAATACTTGTAGTTTTCCTAATAACGATATTCATGGACCATGGTCATTCTTAAAAAGCCACTAGTTCCCTATCTACCCATCATCCATGTAATTTTACTGTGTACGTCTAAATATCCCAAGTGATACGGTCCCATCAGCTCTCAACTAAATTTTTGTTGGCAAACTTCATCTCTTCCACACCTGTACATGCTACAAGCGCCTGTAATTTTGTCACCCTAGTAGGTTAATATTTGACGAATCGTACAAAGTGTGAAGCCTGTAATTGTGCAGTTTTGTACAGCCTCCTTTTGCTCCACCTCCTTTAGGTCAAAATATTGAAGTAATTGCAACCAAAATTTCATGTTCACTTCTGTCCCCACAAACATCATTCTTGCTGACATAATCACATCATCAATAATGGGCATACTGCATAACGTGCGAAGCTGCACTAAATATGTAAAACATACAATTCATATCATTCTGCCCTCTCCGGCCGCTTTAGTTACAAGATCAGTGCGTAAAACTACTCAGCTGTTTCGTAGATGCGAGATTTATTTCCTACGGTGATTTATTCAGTATTTGTAAATTTAAACAGCAGGGAATGCGATGACATTTTCTCTATTTGTTACAAAATTTTATTTAAGAAACACAATAGCAATTCCGTCAAATCTGTTATAAGTTGTCTGGTGTGTGTATCTTTAATGGATTTATTAAAAATGTCTTAGGAAATTGAACTACCAGACTACACACTTTTACATGCAATTGACAGGTGCCTCGTATAAGAAATTACTTTAATTATGTCACACCACTTTTTCTTATGAAAACCCCCATCGAAGCAGCGGTGGTTTATCTAGTACGTCATAAGAACGAGGTTCCTCTCATACGATACATTACATCCGTATCATAAACCAGCGTGTTAGCTGCAGATAGAACACTTGCAGGCTCCTGTTTCTCTCTTTAGTATATCCGACGCGGTGATGATTGAAACGCATACCCTTTGTTATTCAAGTCAAATAATGCGTCTATATATATGTAAGTTGTGGGAAGGATCTGGTCTCTACAGATAATTCTGTAAAAAAAAAAAAAATCTCTGTTGAACCGTAACTCTTTAAACGCTGAGTTAAATCCCCTTTGCCATATGTTGGCATTATTAGGAGCTCACCATATTCTCCATGTTAGCAGGATAATGGTTAATGAACATTCTGTTTCACGAAAAACTGAGATCATCCTGTAGCATGCATGGGCAGAAATTATCCATATGAAATTCGTTACGATCAATAGGCAAAGAGCTTGTGGATGGAGTTTTTCAAAATGTAATCGTCAAATAAACAGAGCTTGCATTTTTGTTTCGTTCTTTAGCTTCATCTTTCACGTCTCGAAGGGAAGACTACAGGATGTCTTGTGTCATCTTTTCATCTCCTTATTTCAGCTTGGACAAAATCGATTTTTTTCTTGGCACTTTTCAAATTATTTAGAGGAAAAAATCAACCCATAAAGCTAACCCCTCCGACTCCTTATTCGTTGATGATACCAGATGACCTTCGAAACACAGTAGTGCTGGAGATAACTAGCACGATATATCAGAAGCAAATATTACTGTATACGATATTCCTACGTCGTATCAAAGGCGTCTGATGTGTTAGCATAGTCGACCTCGTCTTCAGCGACGTATAAAAGAATATAATAGTATTTTGCATTCAGTGGGCCCGGTAGCTCAGTCGGTATAGCTGCTGACTACGGGCTGGACGGTCCGGGATCGAATCCCGGTGGGGATGAGATTTTTCCGCTCGTCCAGATCGGCCCTGGGGTCCACCCAGCCTCCTGTAAATTGGGTACCGGGCTTTTTTCCGGGGGTAAAATGCAGCCGGGGTGTTCTGCTGACCACTCACCCCCTTCTAGTGCCGCAGTCATGGAAGAGTAGAGTTACACCTCTACCCACCCTCTAGGCCACACCGGGGTCTGTGGGGGGAACATTTTACCAGTACTTTGCATTCACATTAAACGTGTAACGTGCAAACGGAATGCCTTTCTGATTACATAGCTGAAAATCGCTTCTATAAATTGTAATACGGATGTCTGATACATGAAAAATGTTACAGGCTGTGTATAGGCCTCTGTACTTGCATTTATGAATGCACATATGACGTAAGTATACAACTAAAGTAACACATATAGTAGACATTTTATGTTACTAGGAGTCTGTTTTGACGAAGTACCAGACAAAGCACGAGTGCATTAGCTAGTGGATGTGAGAGAGTTCATTTAATGTATGTTTCTTCTACGTATAAGTTAATGAACCTCAACCCACTTTCATTCGCCCCCCGCCTAGCAATATTACGTAATAACTCCTCGAAGTCATTTGCTATAACACCATTGTCCAGTTCTATCTTTTTTTTCCGAGAATATTGTCAGTTGTAAGCTAAAGTAACGATATTTCGTCAGTGTATTGCGGTTCTTTACGGTACTCCGATGTCTGTAGTGTCGGAAGGGTTTGAGGAAAAGAAGAAATGTTTTCGAAAGTGCAATAAGGCAAAGAATTGAAGAGTGGAAAACTGGAATTGTTGATGGAAGGTAAAAGATGATGATTGAGAGTGAGGCGTGAAATTTGGTAAGAAAGAAGCTATAGAGGAATCGGTGAAATGGGGAGAAGCGGGATAAAAAGAGATACGGTGTTGAAAGTACCCAGACAAAGTGAGATAGCTGGTTATTTGCACAAATTCTCACTGCATTTGTGGGCTGTTCTTTCTAGCTGAGAACTCTGTAGGACTCGCCCAAAAAATAAAATCGATTCCTTAGGTGCTTTGGATCCATGTAAAGGCAGTCAGCTGCAAAATACAAGTAATTTACTATAACTATTTCAGAATTACACTGAAGAGTGTTTTTGCTTACGGAAACAGAATAAAGTTGTAAAGAAAATATTTGAACCTTAGAGAGACAAAGGAAAGGAATAATGCAGATGACATGCAGGGAATTCTACTAGATGAAGGTTCCACACGAATGGTCAAAGTGTCGGCTGTGTGAGACTCATTTCCTGCAGTTTGATCGCAGCGCGTTTCGTCACGGCATCAACTGAATGATTATTCATACATATTGACAAGCTTTCAGAAGAGCCACCTATCTTAAGCTGTGTGCAAAGGAACTGCGTTCATGTTCGTGAGTGTGTTTGTTGCCGAAACATGTGCAGGGAAGAAATCTTATAAGACAAACATTCTGCAGACAATTTATCAGTTTGTCTTACGGTGGTTCGGTTCTTTCGAAATTAACAACTTGTGTACTGATGAGGGAACATTTAACATCCTTTTTGTAAAAAAAAAAACCGCAGCGAACCCGACGTGTTCTTCAGAAGAAACGTTATGTAATATTGGAGCGCGTTTAGAAGCATGCAACACAAAGCCACGTGCCAATACCATGCCATTTGAGGCCAGCCTTCAGTCATGGTTCTCCTTATTTTTTCTTCTTTATATTGTTCTTCTTTCTTAGTCTTGACCTCTTTCTACCTGCTGATTGTAGGTGTAGACATTGTTCAACTTGATCACACTCAGTGACACGTCACACTAGGTGGAACTCCTCTGGACGAGGGATTGGCCAGTCGGAAAGGCCTCTAACTGACAGCACACAACACTTACAAGAGACAGAAATCCATGCCTCCTGTGGGAGTCGAACCCGCGACTCCAGCAAGCGAGCGGCTGCCGACCTCGGCCTTGGACCGCGCGGCCACAAGGATCGGCCATTTAAATTTCATACCCTAACAATTAACATGCAGCGGCCGCGTGAATTTCAGAGCGACTTCACTGAATAAAACACGCTTTGTTAGTGAGTGAATTAACATCATCATTATTTTTTATTTTGATAAATGGTATTGATATGCATCACACCCACCACTGATTGTGTCTGATAAAATTTTGAAGATAAATTTATTTTTTACTGTATTTTACAGATTGCTAAATGTCAAAACATTGCAATAGAATATTTCCAAATTCTTTTTGCACAATTGTATTTGAGTAATTTAGCGTTACTGAAACACTGATGTAGTGACGACAGGCGTGTTTGATTACTCACGTCATACTATTGTTCCAGTTCTCGCTTTGTACGTAAACGTCAGCTGTGTGTTTTATTTTTTATGATACTTTCCTAAGTATGGGAAGTAGTACTGTGGTTGTCTGACACATTGTCTTAATACAGCTCATGTTGCCTTTCTCGCGTGACGCGTTTTGAGCGAGGTGTAAGTAATTTTTTTTTAAAGTAAGAATGACACGTACGTGACTTACGCTACACTCTGAATGCGCCTTCTTTTAAAAGCGCCGTGTTCCATTATTTCTATCTCTCTTATTTTTAAAATAGATTTTTTTTTTGTAAATTATAAAATGTTGTTAATGTTTTTCTTTGCTTTAAAATGGAAAAACTCCCGTTTAGAAAGTTGGAGATTGGTTTCTACGAGATTAGTTTCACGTGCGAACTTTTATCAGGTAATAGTATAGGGTGACAATTGTTTATTCCACGAATTTAACTTGCGCCAAGCGATACCAACATACCATTTATTCTAAAAATACGACAGTTCTCATTAATACCAGCTTTTTGTTGTAACATGTAGAGGGAGAGAAAGTTACGAAAGTGGTAAAGGAAAGGAATAGATGGAAAGAGAGTTGCAGAGGCGGAAGAAGTTTTTTCCCTCAGGGGCTAAATATTGCATGCCCAAAAAAGTCACTATCTGATAATAGGGTACTCTGCGATTATTTCGTAGTTAATCCCAGTCCATCCCCCCCCCCCCAAAAAAAATTCCGGTTACGTACTAAATCATGAAGTTTGTCATAACAACCGCTTTATTTCACATTAATCGTAAATCGTTAATCGGCACCGATTTCCGTTTGCAGTTGTTATGGTACAGGTCTACACAAAAATCTCATAATCATTGTGCAGATTATTAATTAGTTGAATTTGTTTACTGAGTACTCCGAAATAGATACGGTAACTTAGTGTGGATACGTGTGCCACGTTCTTTTTTAATAAAGTTTATAGTTATTGAGAAATGAAATACATTTTACACATACACCTACATTCTAATATCATGACATATTACATGTTTATGTTGGACAGGTGCTGCAGTGTCACCTCCACCGGGTGCAGTATCTTGTTCATGCGGGCGTTCTTTCGTTCACCATCAAAGAATGGACGTTTTATATTCAACTGTATAAAATGAAGATGAGTTTTCACGTTTCTTAATTAAGTACCATGCCACGAACTATAATTCTGCCTTTTGTTTTGTATGGGTGTGAAACTTGGTTGCTGACATTGAGGGAGAAACGCAGGCTGGAGGTGTTTTAGAATAGGGTGTTGAGGCTAATATTTGGGCCTAGGACGGGCAAGGGTAACAGGGGAGTGGAGAAAGCTGCATATTGAGGAGCTGAATGATCTGTAATCCTCACCAAATATTGTTTGGGTGATAAAATCGAGAATAACGAAATGAGGGGGCATGTAGCGCATATGGGGGAGAGGAGAGGCATATACAGTGTTTTGGTGGGGAAACTTGAGGGAAGCATTTCACTTGGGAGGCCCAGGCGTAGACGGGAGGATAATATTAAGATGGATCTTCAAGTAGTGGGATGTGGGCTTTTGGACTGGATCGAGCTGGCTCAGGAAAGGGACAAGTGGCGGGTACTTGTGAATGCGGTCATGAACTTTCGGGTTCTATAAAATGCAGGGAATCTCTTGACTAGCTGAAAACCTGTTAGCTTCTCAAGAATGACTCTGTTCCGTAGAGTAAGTAAGTAAGTAAGTAAGCCGTGAAGCCATAGGAGGATTAGAGATATACCTCCAATTATTCCTGCCTTCGGTATTATATGGATATGAGTGGTCAGCTTCACGCCTCTGTCGCATTAAACCGCATAAACGACCTGCGTTACTCATCGAATAGGAGGCTGACCGGAAGCTTTGGAAGAGAAAAGTCTGTTCCCCCTGGCGTGATCACGTAATGATTCGTCGGACTTCAGTCAATAGATCAGCCAGTATACTGACTCAGCTGTGAAATAATAGCTGTACAGTTTTGTAACATATTAATATTATCAGTTTAATTGCTAATTGTCTTTATAACAGTTCTGTTTTAAACTCAGATATTTTACGTCCCTATCGACCTGTGTATAAGACGAAGCTCTGTTTTCATACCACATAAATGTGCGGCCAGCCAGAAGATACTGTGCTTCTCTGCTTTCCATTAATAAATAACACATCACTGAAAATAGAATATGGGAGTCATTCTACTGGTAGATTATAAAATACAGCCATAAACTTAAACGTAGCGTTTGTGTTCATTCATCACATTACACGTATGGAAGTATAGCAACTATCTCACTGTGGGGAACTGTTAGTGTAAACGTAAAACTGCTGCATGTAATTAATGTTTTATAATTTTCACGTTGACAGAAACGTTGAGCGGAAAATAAGTCTGTAACCAAAAACTCAGCAGGGTGTGTGAATGTAACCTGGATTCATGTGCCTGTCGAGCGGATCCAGTAGCCTGGTAATGTGTGCACAGAAGTGATTCTTGGGGTTTAAAAAAAAAGGTAAAATATTTTGTGAATAACTGGGCCACTGTTAGCTTCTCTTGGAAAGCCTCTGTTACTTGGGTTATTCCAGAACACCAGTTTGTTCTGGAACTTGTTTTCCTTGCGAAATAATAGTACGTTTGCACATAAGTATTATTTATTTGTGGGAACCTCTTCTGATCTGATTAAATATTAGACCATAATATTTTCCAAGTACCTATTTATTTTGTGGGCCGGGTAGCTCAGTCGGTATAGCGACTCACTACAGGTTGGACGGTCCGAGATCCAATCCCGGTGCGGAATAAATTTTCCGCCCGTCCAGACCGGCCCTGGGACACGACCAGCCTCCTGTAAAATGAGTACTGTGTCTTTCCCGGAGGTAAAGTGCGGCCGGTGCGTGCTGCTGACCACCTTCTAGTGCCACGGTCATGGAAGAGTAGAGCTATACCTCTACCCACCCTCTGGGTCACACCGGGCCTGTAACGGGATCACTTTACCTTTTTTTTACCTATTTCTTGTTCTTACACAACATCCTTCTTTTGAAATACAATATTATTTTATTAGAAAAATGTTCTTTTTATGTTGGCACCCTTCATTTCCTTCTGCTTTATATGTTTTTTTTTGGCATACTGTGCCTAAAATTGATGCATGTAGATGTGATCATATCGATTCTTTCATCTTTCCGTCCACACATTTCATGTGGAGCACTACTGGACTGATTAAATTCTATATGAGTGGCATGCCATTGGAGGCCTCTCCCAGCCTATGCTCCCCAATTTGCAACAATCGGTAATAAAAACATGGCGGACACACAAAATTTTATGGCAGCAAGGACAATATCGCCACTTGAGAGTTCATTAACCAGAGTAACTAGTAATAGTGAAAATTACCTTATTAACCTTGGTAACTAGTAACTAGAAGTAATCATAGTAATCACAATAAACTAAAGTTGGATTTAATAAAGTACACGTCTTCAGCAGCGCTATGCAGGACACCCAAATCATTGAGATTATCACAATTCAAAGAAGCATGTGACAGCTTTATTCTAGGTACAGGTGGCTCCTGATTAGTCTCGCTTTCCCTAGCCGTATTTCCTAAATACGATGCCTGCCTTCAAGTAATTTGTCGTGGTTCAGACAGATTAATCGTATGCCTGTTACAATTGAAGTGTATTTTAACAGCGTGTTGTAAACCAGCCTCAACTTCATTATTTAATCTCGTTTATCATTTTAATGTGCCTCCTTCATCCAGAGATATATCCTGACTGTGACACGCATTATACCGCTACATTTAAATCTATAACACCTAATCTCGTTGTTTCCTTCAATTTAGTAAGCCTTCCTTGACTACTTTATCGTTCTGTTTCCCTGGCCTCACCCCGTACTAATATCTGCGCTGTTCAGTTTCTCTCCTGTCACTGATCTAGTGTGCAGTGTTTGTAAGTTTAGACAAGGTGAGTCTCGCGGCTTACCTTACCCTGTCGTCATCGAAACGTCATAAAGAACGTGCAGATAGCGGGTAGGTTAATAACGCCAGGGATGCTTGAATGCACGTGCAGCTGGAGTTGTTACAGGCGTCAAGAACTGTAGCATTTCCAAACGTTTCCGATCCCTGTCACTTAGCGGCACGCTAAGTACGGTATAATCCCAGCGCACTGTTGGTCGTCGCTGTTTAGTGGTTAACAATACGAATTCTCACTCCGGAATTCTCGGGCTCGAATCCCTACCAGCTGTTCGGATATACTGACTCAAGATATTTCCTAGTTTTTCTCAGCACCGCAAGGCAATTGCTAACGCTATTTTCAACAAGACAGGCAATGCACTTATAGCGTGATATTGAGGCACGTTCGTGCAACCACTGTTGCTGTGGTCAAGAAATGAGTATTACACTACCTGAGTGCGTGTTTTTGTAGTCGTAGGTATCCAGTATGCAATGCTCTTGCGCCATATCATCATCTGTGGCATGCCCCGCTCTACAATATTTTTCCACGTTTTCTCAAAAACCATACTATTTTTCGAAAAAAAGTTACTGAACTCAAAATATGTGTTTTGATTTTCTCTACAGCTTTTGTCTGAAACATTTCTCATGCTAAGAAAAAAATGAGCGAGATAGGATCAAAAATGTATATCGCTCTTCATGTAGAGTGCCTTTTATTCTTGTCCGATTTTAATGAAACTACAATTTTCACGACTTATTATCTAAAAAAAAACCTCTAATGTCAAATTTCATGAAAATCTTTTCAATGAGAGCCGAGTTGTTCCATGCGGACGGACAGCCGGGTAGACATGGCGAAGCTAATTCTATTTTCGCAAATTTGCGAAAGCACCTCTAAAAATGACACGACCTTCACCCCCCCCCCCCCTTTGTTTTTTCCCAAATCAGTGTGATATTTCTCCTCCGCCCTTTTTTTTCTGTAAAAAGAAACTTGCATATCCCAAAAAAAAAAAAATCTACCGTTTCCATTTCCTTTT
>Ga0123353_10012720_pt1 | contig 11996 bp, 6 predicted proteins | sample TergutLab28metaG_3_FD_92763 | JGI IMG/M metagenome (GOLD analysis project Ga0123353, IMG submission 92763) | Labiotermes labralis P3 segment gut microbial communities from Petit-Saut dam, French Guiana - Lab288 P3 | ecosystem: Host-associated > Arthropoda: Insects > Digestive system > Gut ... | reverse complement strand
TGAAACAAACTGCATTTTGAAGAGAAAAAACGGAGAGTATATACCATGTTTAAAATATTCGGTACCTATATTTGTTGAATAAATATATAAAATGCAACTTTGGAGGTTAGCGGTGCGGTACGTTAACTATAATTGACGTTAGGCTTCTAAAGGTTAATTATGATACAGAATTTGCGATAAGGTAGCGGGATAGAGATACACTTAGGTCTGATTGGTTCATATTAAAGATGTAAATAGGGACCCAAATATAGTCATTGTTAAACTCATTTCATGAACAACTCCTGTACGGAATTCTTACATAAGCTAAATGTCAATGTCCGCTGAAATTTACACGAAAGCCACTTAACTTAATCCCCTTCGTACTTTTACACGCAGGCCCGCTCATCCTTCGATGTCGAGCCGGACACTTCAGGAAAATTCAATTTACATGCGGGTAACATGAAATTCAATAAGCATATACAAATTGAAGAATGAATAATAGTAATATAATTACATGTAAAATTTTACCTGTGTATTTGTCTATACATCGTGTCTATACATCGTGTAGAATACAATATACTGATAATAATATAAAATATTATAAAAAATCGCACTACACAACGAAGGCTAGGAGTTCGCTACTGTTAGTCCATATTTACAAAATGAATTATTAATGTAATGTACGTCCTTATAAATAAACTGCTCTTAAGTTTTCAAAGTTGTTTCTTTGTTTTATCTCGGCACTGACAGGGAAAGGTATAAAACACTGCGTCATTCCATATGTCTCGGCGCGGCTCTAGGTGGAACGGGCCTGTCCTACGTATTTCCAGTTCACTTCATTCTTCTGTGCCACTTGGTTCATAACGCCGACCTGTGTTACCTCTGTCAGATACCATAATTTCTTACACAAAGTATCATCGATATATGTAAATGAACACAACATGCTCCCTCACCCGAGGTTACAATTCTCGCTCATGCATAATAAAGATACATAATCAATAAGAAACCCTTTCCTCTTATAGGTCATTTTATATGTACGATCACTGCTAAACTGAACCTCAAGAATTTAAGATGCCCATTTTCCAGAAAAGTAAATCAATTAGCCAGCTGTGCGGAACGTGTTCATGCGTGTGCGAGTCTGTCTATTTGCCTTAGTCCACCAACCCAACATATTTTCATATCGGCTTCAGTATGCCGCAGAAAAGAGCAAAACAGCCAAACAGAATTCTCAGAAGCACGAAGTATTTCAGAAGACTGTCTGGATTTGGAATGACATTTCGAACCGCTGAATCTTCTCACGCCTTCTGTTGGAAATTGGAATTGTTGTGACGTAAATTGAAAGCGTCAGCGCCATGTGACACAAACGGAGAATTGAACCTGGCCTGCAAGTTTTTCGTGCCCAGTACAGACCTTAGAGTCTCTTTATTTTCATTCCTCGATATTATCGCACCTTCTTCATTAGACACAAGACTTCTTCACGAGGGGAGATCGAGGTTTGATCTCCTGCAACGGCAGAAATTGTTCTGTCGTCAACAGTGTCCATTCGGCTCTGCACTCACGCATCTTCATATGGAAAGTGTAACGTGGACAAAGTGGCCAGGAAGAAAAGTTGACCACTCATAGCCACACAATTCAGAGGTTAATGACGTCTGAAACTACATCTCCACTTTTCCTTGTGTCTTCACGTGGTGACGCTTAAATAAGGAAGTTGCAAACTTTAATCTAATTTATGTAATTTACTTATTTTGTGTGGAGGTCAAACCCGGATTACTTTCACCAGAGTTCCATACATAGTAATAGTTCAATGGTCTTGATAGACACGCAGTGTTCGATAGGTGACATTAACCGTTAAATGGCTCGAAAAAAATTGACTGTGTGATAATACTTGAGTTCAAAGATAAATCACAAGGTGAAAGCAACGCGCAGCAATACTCTTGGCACGAGATTCTCGCGTAATGGTTTAAGAAAACGCGTGTAAAAATGTCAACAGTTTTGCAGTGGAAGTTTAAAATGGATAAATTGTTAATAAAAAAGAAGACATTTAAGGTTTAACCACTTAAATGGCAAACTCTTGAGCTTTGAAACTAAACTATGAACATTTTAGTCGTTTATATGAAGCTTTTAGGGTTTATAAAAGTGCACATTAAGTAGTTTCGGACGAATTACAATATACTATGTAACAAGCACCATGTGTTTTGCGCTCAAAGGCAATGTCGGGAAATGCCAGCTGCAGTTAAATATACATGATCATTTGTTTCACGACTTGTGTCTCTCTTTCCTAGCTTCAAAAATGCCGGATTTTATCTTCTACTGAATGACAAGTACCTTAATGACTTCGCCAAAGACCAAAGCTAAAAAACGTATGACGAAGCCGACGTCGAGCAGCGCCTAAGTATTGTAACACCCATTTACAAACGGGTCCCTTGCTTGTGATTAATCATAGGTTAATCTTTAAATTGCGCAATACTCTGAATGTCATGGTGTCAAAATAATCACACCACCAACGCCACGAATGTCCCTTTAATTAAGCAATACAATCCGTCTGCATTGATTCTAAACAAAAAGGCAATATGCATATAAAGTAATAATGAGCGCGTTCGTGCAACCATTGTTGCAATTGGAACGCAATAAGTATTCTAAATGTGTTTTTCTGGCCTTAGATATGCGGCATGCAATGCGCCTGCGCCATACTGCCATCTGTGGTTTGTCCGACTCTAAATATTTTTCCACATTATCTCATAAACGGTACGATTTTCGGAAAAAAAACGTTATTGTACATAGAATGTGTGTTTTTTATTCTAACTACAACAACTCCCTGAAATTTTCCATTCTAAGAAAAACTGAGCGAAATATGATCAAAAATGTGTGTTGGTCTTTATGTAAAGTACCTGTTATTCTCGTCAATTTTAGTGAAACTTGAATTTTCGCATTTTCGAAAAAATACTCAAATATCAAATTTCATTAAAGTCCTTTCAGTGAGAGACGAGATGTTTCATACAGGCGGACGGACAACAGAAACGACGCAGCTAATAGTCGTTTTCAAAATTTTGCGAACGCGCCTAAATACACCTGTCATGCAGATTGAATTGGCCTACATTTGCCATGGGTTCAGTGATGACGAATCGAAATCGGGTAGCCCAACCCATACTACTCCACTTACTAGCCGATTTACAGACATACGTCTGTGCATACACAAATGTCTGGAGTTGATAGAGGGTCTAAAATGCCCAAATGAGAAAAACCTTAAGCCTTCAGTTTCTCTAACAATCATCTTAGCAAATGTCCGACCTGGAATGTTCAACAGCACTAATACCAAAGCCCGCCACTACAAATGATCCGCAGGCAATTCAATGTACACTACATCCCACCACCACAACCTCTTCTTCTAACGATTAAACAACACTTTCAGCGAGCGCAACACTATATCTGAGTTGAAAGAACAGCTGGCTTCGAGTTTTACTGCTTAATCACGCGAATATTTTCACAACAGGGTGGGTCCGGTTAAAAGTATTCACGTGGGGCTCATCTTCCTAAGTAACTACCTCTCGTAGCAAAACTCAGCACTCAGCATCGCTAAAACAAAATGTAGCTATCCGACTCAATGACCCAGTTCTACATACTGTAATTTTCCGAAACCTCTTTCTTTAATATCCATCCCCACCTTTTCTCCACTGTCGATGTGGCTGCTTCCACTCTATGAATTCCTTGTCTTCCTGTCCCAGCTGCATGTTCAGCCATACGTATCCTACATTTCAATCCCGTAACAACACCAGGTGACCTGCATAAATCACTCGGTTCCTCAGTGCGTAATATCTTAAATTATTCACTCACTGCAACTGTCTTAAGTTTCCAGACACTTGGTGTCGAAATGAAGCTCCATATTTGGGAACCATTCCAATCAATTTAAATTTTCTGCAGCGCACAGAATAACAAGTGAACAAAGGAAAATGTTTTCCTTTGTTTCCAACACACGAAGCTTCTTTTATCAAATAAGTTTGTTTCTTGTGCATATACACGTGTCAATAAATCGAGATGCGTATACGGTGAAGTTGGCAGCGATGCGGAACAACGCGCTATGCGTTTTGTTGTGTCTCACATGCGTGCTCCATCACAATAGAATTCAGTTCGTGTATTCAAATTATTTTTTGTATACACTGACTAATTAAGTTTCGCTAATCAATCATCGTTAGCAGCCGCTTTTGTACCGACAGAGCCGAGATCTTTCCACTGCAGAGCCTTCTCGCACCCTTACACTCGGCCACTGCGCGGTGACGTGATGCAAATATGACAAGTGTGCCAACCAATGGGACAAGAGTTTCTCACAATGGCTCAGAGACTATTTAAATATGTAACTGAAAATCCAACCTACAAGACAAATCATTGCAGGAATGAATTTATTAATAACTAATCAAAACACACATGGAATCTATAAGTAATACAATGACTAGCAATATGGAAAAAATAATTCATTAATTGTGTGACTCTCCGAATAATTCACTATTAACAGCTTTACGTGATAACTATCTAAGTAAAAATTTAATTACTACACTAACTCATAGAATATATTCCTGATTTTCGGGGAAATAGCACTTAGAAAACAGAACCAGAGATAGGAACATGGAAGAAAGCCAAATACACCGCTAGAGCAAATGGAGAAAAATAGATGAATGTTTCGGTAAATGTAGGGATAAAAGAGAAAGATAATATTAGTTAAAACATACAAGACGCAAACACATTTAATTAATTTTACAAAGAGGAATAATTTAAGAAGTGTAATAAATTAAATCTGAGATACGCAGCTTCAGGCTAATGAAGCAAGTCATAAACATAGGAAATTATATTATAAAGGAACACGGTATTAAAGGCTAATTGTATAATACCACACAATAATCCGAAAAGTGCTGCAATATGTTCTACTTAAACATTTTGAGCTAAAATTATCAAAACTGTAAGCAGTGTAAACATAAGTCAAGAAAATGTGATACCGTGGAGTGGTGTCAGAGCAGGGCGTCACGCCTAGCGATTAGCAGGGTACAATATCGCATTCTCTAACACCTGTCTGCCTGCTTTGACATATGAGCTATTTTCTCACTGAATGTCATATTAACACCACATATTCAAATATTTGATATATGAGTGTCAGTATTCAGAGAAGGGTCGCACATCAATTCAGTCTCACGTGTCTAAAGGCCTATTCAACGACATTACTTCAACCGAATCCGTTGGGTTCTAAGCCGTAACGAAAAGTAAAATACTTGTGGGTGGCCGGAATAGCGAAGTCTGTTGGAGGGGCCGGGAATCGAATACCGGTGGAGAAGAGAGTTTCCATGTCCTGTTCAGAGTGGCCCCGAGGTCCACCTTGTTTTCTGCACAACGAGTGCCGAGTCTTTCCCAGGATAAAGCGGTCGGGGTGTACTGCTGACTACCCAGAACCTTCTAAAGTGGAGGTTGTGAAGTCCGCTTCCCTTCTGTGCCCGCTTAGGCATGTCACGAACTGATCTTTACCTTTTACAATACTCACATGAATAGTAGACTGAGTAGCGTAGGCAGTATAGTGACAAAAATACCATCTGGATGGTCCTGGATTCGAATCATTGCAAGTACAAGAACTCATTCTATCCTCCGAAACGGCCCTGGGGCCCACACATTCTCGTATACAATGGGCACGGGAGTTCTTTTCCCAAGGTAAAGCAGCCGGAATGTGAAGTTGACCTCTTACCCCCACATATACCCCGCATGCCTCAGTGGCATGGATTTGGAAAACTTAAGGTTTTTTCTTTAGTCACATGAAGAATTGAAAGGCAGCAAATTACCACGGCCTAACTTTAAACAATATGCAACAACTGGACAAAGGAAACTGAAGAAACAAGGAAACACAGCCAAAATATCCTGAATGTGTGGTTATTTTCAGTTCATATCCCCATATATCATATTTCCCTCAACACATTTAGTACTTATCACCGCGTTATACAAATTTTCGTTTTTACTGTGGTCAAATCTCAGTTTTGGGGGGAACGTGATGGGTGATTGCTGTTTGGGCGGAATATAAACAGCGTGTCTCACTAACCAATTTCGTAGTTCACCTTCTGACCCGCGGACACGACATCGCCAAACACTGCTTTCTTGTCCAATAGTTTGTTTTCCAAGCAATTGATATTCAAGATATTCTCCAACGAATTTCCCTCTCATTCCTTCTACACGACTTTCACGCTCCCCTCGTCTCGTTTCCCACATCTCACAAACATAATAAACTATATATATTACAAAGTTCATTCTTATATAATCTTGTACATAGTGTGCCAAACAGATCACCCTTACTACATATTACGGATGTCCGGGAATCAATTATAGGCCCAGCGTTTGGTTCTAATGCCTGTAAAATTCCGCCCGTTTTACCGGTCATTCCGGAAAGATTCCGAGAGACCTCGGATCAGACTCGATACTTTCATTCCACCACATACATTTCAATTTTTCGTTTTCAATCCTCCAATAGATATACGAAAACAAATATTCTAACGTTTCATAATAGCCCTATAAAGACGAAGCGCAGACTGTTTAATTTAAAGACACAGTTCGTACCGCGCTGTAAACACTTTTCATCTCGGTTGTAAAAACCGATCAGTGTATTTTGTACGGGGCAGAAGTCGCTGTTTGTTCTCAGATAAATACAAAACACATTAACGCAGTGTGGGCAGAATGTAAATTGTTGAATGTTAAACTGAAGGTGCATCACGTAAACAGTAAGCTTTAAAAGGATAGTCATTGACTATAAATCATTAATTTAATTAAAATAACATTATTTAAAAACTAAATATTTTTGTTTCCAGTTGAACATTTACCAATGTCACAGCCTTAAAATCGCGCATGGAAGCGTCACAGTTTTCCTGCTCAATAAAACAAGTTAGTGTGCCGTCACTCACAGATCGGTGTCCAGTTCGAAAATTTCAGCGGAAATGAAGCAAGGCCTTCAACAGAAAAAAAGCCGCATGTGCAAATGGCTCATCTTAGGGTGTCCTGTAATATTTTTATGTCGTAAAAACGAAAAAATTGTAATTAAATATAACCTTAGATATTCGATATGTAACAATAGTATGCCATTATGAAGGGCTAAGAAAATATAAAGAGTAAATGGATGTTGAATAAAGAAGGATGGCGTTCAATAGGAGCACATTGCAAACTACGAACAATGGTTATTTAGGCAGCTATTGCCGTGTGTTCTAGTAATCTACCTTAGGTAATATTTGCTTACCACTTTATTGTATCAACAGCATGTCAATATCACAGGAAAACTTGTATAGGTGTTATTATCACACACTCACTACATTTGGCTGAAGGCCTTCATTTTCCTTCCGCGACAATCTTCAAAATGGACTGCCATGTATGATTAACAGTTAAATAAGCTGTATGTTATTCAGCAGGAAGCCTGTGACGCTTTCACACGTAATTCTAAGACTATGACAATGACACATAATTTACCAAATACAAACAACACGCATTTTACCATTTTAAAATTTAATACAGTGTTATTTTAATTAAGCTTCCTGCCTTATACCCGAGAAAACTATGAGATGCTAGCTAATGATTAATTCAGTACAGAATAACGCTTTACACAGTGGGAAAATGGGAAATTTTATAAGGATTTTGGCAACATTACACTATTTTACTCTGTAATAGGTAAGCTGATTTAGAGCAGCATCTTGTAAGGTTAAACGTAAGTAATTTCAACTCTTTATTGTAAATGTGCTATGTTAGTCTTTATGATAGACCTCCCAGTTGTCTTCGACTCATTTCCAATCACAGTTTCTACCCGTAATGTTTGAAAAACGAAATCAGCACTGCGGTGTGATCATGATACAGACTTCTGGGATGTGATTCGGTGTAGTTCGATAGGCACCAAACTACATGGCGTCACATGACACATAACTGTTATTGTATTATGTGTTATATTTGTATAATTCGTACAAGGCCGTAGTTTTTTTCTAATACCACCACGAGTGTACACTGCGGTGTGGTGGAGACTGTACACGTTCACAGATACGTCATCAACTCCTCTTTCTCTTTCACCTCGCTTTTTAAACGTAACTCCTCAATTCCCTCTGGAGAGTCCCAGGAAGTCGCCGGAAGCAATGTCCACTAGAGACTTCTCTGCGTCCCCTACTGCGCATCCGGAAATTGGGATTCCCAGAAGAATTCTCTCAGACAGAAAAAACGGACGGTTTCGACCTCGAAATCATCGTCATTATAATCATCATAGCCCCCAATATGCGACACCCACTTTTATAAGGCGGTAGGGGAAGAACCTTCCATCGTTTAATTGATGGAAAAATGGGGTGTAATAGCCACGTGGCCGGTAATGACTGTTCTTGTACAGTCAGACAATGGCGGGTCCCTCCAAGTATCGCGCGTTTGTAACAACGAGTAGCTCAGTCTGTACAGTAACTAGGCTGTTGGCTAGAAGGTCGGAGAATTTTTTCGATTCCCGAAACGGGCAGAAACTCTTCTCTTTGCCACTACGTTCCAGTCAAATGGCAGCCACATTCAGCCTCCTAAATGACGGCTGTTCCCGGGGGAAAAAAGCTGCGGGCCCTGCAACGAATACCGAAAGCTAACGAATGCGAGTAATCAGCCATGTCTCCCTACCACATGCGTTTTAATGGCTTGGGGCTTAATTATTGAGGCGTCTTCTACCTGTTTTCGTGATATTCATTATAATGGTCATGACACTTGAAACTTACTCACAACGCAGTCGGGGTATTTGAAATAGCATACAGTCACAGAAATCAAGGCTGTATGCAAACGTTACCGAGTCTCACACTTTAAGTTAAATTCTGCAAGGCTAGTCTATCCTTTTATAACTACGAGCATGATGAATGGTCTCAGACTGAGGTGGATACACAGTACGAAGAACATGATATGTGACTTCGCCTAAATTTAATAGCTAACAACATTCTATTTTAGAGGCAATTTTTTGAAACTTGAGATTTTTCTCAATAAACATGGGAAAATGTAGTTCGTACCTCACGGTAAACATTTTACGTCTCCGTTAGAAAGACTACCTGACCAATGCTGTTCACAGGGAAAAAAGCTGTGCATTGTAAGGACCATACGAAACACAGCAACACTCTGTAGGATAGAAAGCAAAGTACTGGAATTTTAAACCAGGTGGTACGTATATTTACCTCTCTACTTTAAATATTAATGGCACAATGTACCGGCGGCATCGAGGAGTTTAACTACTGTGCTTGTCTTTTGGCTGGGACTGCAAGGTCTCAGCGGCAAACGTGGGTATCATACGAAAGTCACTTTGATCAGTACAACTGTGGACAAACAGCAGGATGAAGGACATTTCTGCACCAATCTGCAACTCATACAGTCCCATGCTGAATAATTACTCCCTAATGAATTTACCGATAAATAAGAGCCTATTTTTTCTGTATTGCTTCAGACTGACGTTAGATTCGTAACGAATAAAAACTGCCTGCAAGTTTGGGCATGTTACCAGGATTCGATCACTTAAAATAGAGGCAGAATGATCGTATGTTTGCTTTCGGACAGCACAGTTCTCGGAATGAATACCATCAAAACTGTGTTTAGGAAATGTCGTTAGGACGACCAAATCAAGGACGGGGAGAAGTCCAAGTGCATGGCACGCGTGAGAACCAAGGGGAAACTGTAACGTGTTTTGGTAGACAAACGTGAACTGACTACAGAAATGGAAGATGAAGGTGTAAAAGGGAAGATATTAAAGTGGATTTTAAAGAAATAGGATGCGAGTTTGCGCAGTGGATTTTTTGCTCTAGGTCGGGTTCATTGGCGGAAATTTTTAAGCACAATTATGAATTTATATATCTAAAATTTTTTCCAACAGTACGTAACACACAATGATTTTAAAAATGTCCTATAAACTCACACTACATTACAACATGTTTCGGCGGGCGGCCACCACCGCCATCATCATCATTAAAATGTTTGATTCAGGTTTCCACACATGGTTGATCAAAAATAACATTTTTTGCTGGTATAATTCTGATTTCGGGTGTTATTGTAGAAATTACAATTTGTAGTATAATTACATGGTCGCCATAATGATAACTACTGCCGGAACTGCTACCTTCTGGAGGACTTTCACCCTACTACCACAGTGGAATTCCTACGGAGGTCGACAAATTTCAACAGTACTGTGCGTCTGTGCTCACCTTGTGCTGCGTTGACAATGCGAAGAGAATCCAACTGCGTGCGCATAATAAGACAGACAATTTATTACAATGCGATGTTTTAGGTTATAAAGTGAACTTTTCTTGATGATGGTCGTGGCCGCCAACAAAATATGTTATAATATAGTTTGATTTTATAAGAACTTTTTAATATCATTATACACTGAGTACTGTTTGAACAACTGTTAGATAAATAACTTGATAACGATGCACCGCGTAAACAACAATGTGAAATTTACGGTAATGAATATTCGTGTTCCATACACTGCGGAAAGTCGGTTTAAAAGCCAAACAAATGATGGTCTACGGTACAAGGTATTCGTTTGTTAGTCAATAAAGTGTCTCTAAACCGATCGGCCGCTACGTGTAATAAAGCCTGTTTCAACACTTTCAAGTCACGGTATTTCGCAAAATTTAGTAACAACAGTTAGAATGAAGGTTCTGCTCTAGTGGGTAGCAATCCTGCTTTATATTCAAAACACGCCGACTTCAATTCTCGACCGGAGACTAGATAGTCTGACCGAACTCTTCCACAAAATGCCTTCGTTTTGTCACGCAATAACTGTAAAACTTATTACTCCAAATCACGTCACTATGTCGTAACTACAGTCCTTTCCACTTTATTTGTTATTAACTCTTTTGATTCGACGCTAATATTTGTTAAATAAAGACACAAATATTGAGCAGCAAGCAGTTTGTGCTTACACCATATTATGGTTATGTCCCGAGTTCTGCAGTAAAGAAACCTGCAGCCTATGTTAATAATACGTATTTTTGTTCTGTTATTTAGAAAGGCTTTCTATTGTCTGAAAAAGTTGGGCTGAATCGTTAAATAAAGGAAGAATAAACACATGCTATAGTACAAGAGAGGCGTATAAGGCGATTGACGCTTAATCCAGATAGAAACCTGTGAAAGTTTTCTATACCGCGTACCTGCAAACCCTTTGAGGATTCACTTCCACCCCACCTGTAACCCCTGCCGATCAAGCAATCCATTCACGTCTTGTGTGCGCACCGCTGCAGGGGGTTGATAGCCGCTAAATAATGCATCGCCACCCCTCGACCAGCCAACTGACATCGGATGTCAATTAGACCGTAGAGAAGGGTATTCAACAAACTGACCGCGAGCAGATTAAGACTGACCGGGTAGAGACTACGCTCATATTTTAAATTTACTGTATTCTGGGTTGTGATGTGTGGTGTTATGTACACGCAACTACATTAGGAGGAATATGCTGTCTCCTTCATGAGGGCAGATGAAATATTTTTCTTCGCGTTTGTTGCCATTCTGGTGAAATAGTTGGCCCTTAGAGTAACCTCAAAAATTCTCCACTCTACCCACAACAAAGAGCGGTTTGTTCCTGGTCTTGTAACGGAGAACACGCTTGCTTTATGTGAAATGGGACTTGAAGTTTTAGGTGATATTTGAAAAGAGGAAAACAAAACATCTCGGCTCTTAGTTCAAGCCACACTTCTCACAACTCTAAAGTCTTTACTTTTCTGTTATTTAAGCCAGAGAGACGACCGGGCGGAACTTTTAACCATTCTACAATACTAATTCGTTCTCCCCTCCGAAACACGGTATATATATATATATATATATATATATATATATATATACACACACACACACATAGATATATAAAGGTAAAGGTAAAGTGATTCCGTTACAGGCCCGGTGTGACCCAGAGGGTAGGAAGAGGTATAGCTCTACTCTTCCATGACCGCGGCACTAGAAGGGGGTGAGTGGTCAGCAGCACGCCCCGGCCGCACTTTACCCCCGGGAAAGACCCGGTACCCATT
>Ga0123353_10012719_pt1 | contig 11996 bp, 8 predicted proteins | sample TergutLab28metaG_3_FD_92763 | JGI IMG/M metagenome (GOLD analysis project Ga0123353, IMG submission 92763) | Labiotermes labralis P3 segment gut microbial communities from Petit-Saut dam, French Guiana - Lab288 P3 | ecosystem: Host-associated > Arthropoda: Insects > Digestive system > Gut ... | reverse complement strand
TGTGGCTCCACCGTCCGCGCCCCCAGCGAACATCCGCCCGCATACGGCAGGCGAAAGTTAGCAAACTTATGCAGCAGTACCCCCATCAACATTATCACCGACCGCGTTTTCCGTGCCGCCTCTACGTCCAGTTCATCAATTTTTAATTCGCGTGGCGGTATAATTTCTAGGTCTCGCTCCTTATTTATCCATCGCGTTTTCACTCCAATTGAGTTAAAAACCTCAATAATTCTATACACTTCCTCAATTCGCGCTAGATGTTTGAGGACAGTCTTCCCATTATTTATCAGGCTCGCACAGAGCAATCCCACCGCCGCATTTTTACTCGTATTCACCGTCACTTCGCCAGATAATTTCCGTCCGCCCCGCACAATATAATTCTGGTCTCCACTGCTACTTACAGATAGAACACTCGTCCCCAGTGCCTCACCAATCTTTGCCACCATATCCAGCGAAATATTCTGCTTTCCTTTCTCGATGCGATTTATTGCCGACTGACTCGTCCCCACTTTTTCCGCCAGCTCTGCTTGCGTCAAACCTTTTTCCACCCGCTTTTCCGCCACCACCCCCCCCACAGCTCCCCGGTAATTTGATGTATTCATAGCTATTATCATATATCACCCGCCGCATATTCGCAAACCCCCTTTGCCCCCTTTCATTTCCCATCTCTTCCTGCTATTATTTAAGCATGAGCAAATTATTCAAACGCACCAAAATCCTCGCCACCGTTGGCCCATCCGTCGATTCCGAAGAGAAAATCACCGAGCTAGTCAACGCCGGCGTCAACGGCTATCGCCTCAACTTCTCCCACGGCGACAACGAAGAGCGCGACCGCCAAATCGCCTGGATTAGAAAAGCCGCCTTTGCTCGTGGCAGATCTGTCGCCATCGTTCAAGACCTCCAGGGTCCCAAAATCCGCCTCGGTATGCTCAAGGACAACCATCTAGATGTCAAGACCGGCGACGAGCTCATCCTCGACTCCTCGCTAGAAGATCACGACGGCAGCTTGCGTGTTCCCATTCAATACAACTTAGCCGAAAAAACCAAAATCGGCGAAACCATCTTCATCTTCGACGGCAAAATCAAAACCACTGTCACCGAGATTACGAGCAACGTTGCTATCACCGTCCGCGTCGAAAATGACGGCTTCATCATGAGCAAAAAAGGTCTCAATCTCCCCGACACCGACTTCGGCGGCGATATCTTGACCGAAAAAGATCTAGCCGACATCGAATTCGGCGTCAGCCGCGACTTCGATTTTGTCGCTACTTCTTTCGTCCAATCAGCCGAAGATATCGAGAGGCTTCGCCAAATTCTCGTTTCCCAAGGCTCTACCGCCCAAATTATCGCCAAAATCGAGACCAAAAAAGCCATTGCGTCCGACAAAGTCATGACAGCTATCGTCAAAGCCACCGACGGCATCATGATTGCTCGCGGCGACATGGCTATAGAAGCCGGCGCCGAGGTTGTCCCGATAGTCCAACGCAAACTCATCGCCCTCTGCCGCCAGCACGGCAAGCTAGTCATCGTCGCCACTCAAATGATGTCCAGTATGGTCGACAACCCCGAGCCTACCCGCGCCGAAGTCTCCGATGTCGCTACCGCCGTCATTCTCGGTGCCGACTGCGTCATGCTCAGCGACGAGACCACCAACGGCAAATATCCCATCGAAACCGTCAAAGAAATGAAAAAAGTTATCCTCTACACTCAAAATCACAGCAAAGTCCAACCCATCGAATCCGACCCCACCGGCGAGTACAAGAACTACGATGCACTCAGTCACGCCGCTGTTCAGCTGGCCGAGCGTATGGATGCCGATTTTATCCTCGCCGAGACCAAAACCGGCGCCACCGCCACCGCTATCGCTGCCGAGCGCTCCAATCTTCCAATCGTTACAGTCACCTCCGACCCTCGCGTCGCCGGTCAGCTCGCCCTTACTTATGCCAACTCCGCCTACGTTCGCCCCTATACCGATACTCACGGTCTCAGTCTCGCCCGCGAGCTCAAAGAATCCGGCTATCTCCAGCCCGAATCGAGCGACGACAGCCTCACCTTCATCATCGTTTCCGGCACCGCCCGCGACCTTATCGGCAGCTCCGATACTATCCAAATCCGCAAAATTTAACCACTATATTGCTTTCCCTTGCTGATGGTGTATAATAGGTGCAAAAGGAGGTATAGTGTTCACTAAGAAGACGATTCAAGATGTCCTCGTCAAAGGTCAAATTGTTCTGCTTCGCACTGATTATAATGTCCCCCTAGACGACGCCGGTGCTATCACCGACGATTTACGTATTCGCGCCTCCATCCCCACCATAGAGTATCTACTAGATAATAAAGCCGCCAAAATCATCATCATCTCCCATCTTGGTCGCCCCGACGGCAAACGTGACAAGAAATTTTCCCTCGCCCCCGTCGCCCTTCATCTTCAAACACTACTACCGCAAACCACCGTTCAATTTATTCCCGAAAACTGTGGCCCCGAAGTCGAAGAAGCCGTAGATAATATGCCAAAGGGCAGCATTCTTCTACTCGAAAATCTTCGTTTCTCTGTTGATGAGGAGAAGGACTCCGACGATTTTGCTAGCGAGATTATCGACAGCACCCACGCCGACCTCTTTGTTCAAGACGGTTTTGCCGTCGTCCACCGCGCCCACGCCTCTACCGACGCCATTACCCGCTTGATCCCCTCCGTTGCTGGCCTACTCGTCGAGAAAGAAGTCGCCACCCTCACTTCTGCCATGGAAGACCCCACCCATCCACTTCTGCTCATTATCGGCGGCGCCAAAGTTGCCGACAAGCAGCCCCTCATCGACAAATTCATTAGTCTCGCCGATCACATAGTTGTTTCCGGCAAAATCGCCGCCGACGGATATACCCCCACCGCCGAAAACATCACCACCGCTTCTGATTTCACCACCGATTCCTCCGGTGCCAAGCTCGATATCGGACCCAAGTCCACCGCGGCAATCATCGATCTAATCAATTCCGCTAAGACTATCATCTGGAACGGCCTCACCGGCTATGCCGAAGACCCAGATTTTGCCGCCAGCTCTACCGCTGTCGCCGAAGCGATAGGGCAGAGAACAGGCGCGACCACCATCATTTGCGGTGGTGATACTTCCGGCTTCGTCGAAAATCTCAAAAAATCCCAACCATCCCTCAAATATTCCCTCATCTCCACTGGTGGTGGCGCCTCCCTCGAACTCCTTTCCGGCCTCTCTCTCCCCGGCATCGACGCCCTCGACGACAAATAACTAGCACTCTATTGACAAGACTGCCAACATTAACTAAACTAGACATATGTTAGACGACTTCAACGAAATTATGTCCCACCTCAGCGAAAACTCTCGTTTCGCCCTCCAAAAAGCCGACATGTTTAGCAAAAGATACAACAATGGCTACATGGGCACCGAGCACATTCTCCTCGGACTCCTCGCCCAAGACACCTCCACTGGCGCCGGCTTTATTCGCAGCGAAGGTATCAATCTAGGCGATGTCGAAAAATCCTTAGGCAAAGTCGCCACAGAGGTCAAAGGCGACCAAATGGCCATGATGTCGCTCAGCGAAGCCGCCGTCCTCACCCTCCGCATGGCCGCCAACTTTACCCGTGAAAACGGCCTCGACCTCATCGGCACCGAACACATCTTATACTCCCTTATCCGCCAGCCCAGCTCCCGCGCCAGCGGCCTCCTCACCAAACTCAAAGTCGACTTACAGCAAGTCGCCACCCACATCGAAGATTATGTCGAAAAACAAGCCGAAGAGCTCAAGTTAGAAAAGAAAAAACAAAAAGCCGGGAAAAGTCAACCTTTGCGCTGGCTTTCAAGATACGCTACCGACCTGACAGAGCAGGCCACAGAAGGCAAGCTCGACACGGTCATTGGTCGCGATGCTGAAATTGAACGCACCATCACCATCCTTTGCCGCCGCACCAAATCCAACCCTGTTCTTATCGGCGAAGCCGGCGTCGGCAAAACCGCCATCATCGAAGGCCTCGCCCAGCGCATCGCCAAAAATAATGTCCCGGGGCTGCTCATAGGCAAACGTATCTACCAAGTCGACCTCTCCTCCGTCGTCGCCGGCACCAAATTCCGCGGCGAATTCGAAGAGCGCATCAAAGGCGTCATCGACGAAGCCATCGACGCTCCCGACGTCATTCTTTTCATCGACGAACTCCACTTGCTCAATGGCGCTGGTTCCGCCGAAGGCAGCATGGACGCCGCCAACATCTTAAAACCCGCCCTCGCTCGCGGCCAAATCCATCTTATCGGCGCTACCACCCTCGACGAATACCGCAAAAACATCGAGAAAGACAAAGCCCTCAGCCGTCGCTTCCAGACCGTCATCGTAGACGAACCCAGCCCCACGATTACCCTCCGCATCTTAAAGGGCATCAAAAAACATTACGAAGCCCACCACCAAGTCACTATCTCCGACGAAATACTCGAACAATCCGTCTATATGGCCGAACGCTATATCTCCGACCGCTACGCTCCCGACAAAGTCATCGACATTATCGACGAAGCCGCCGCCCTCGCTCGCGTCGGCAGCGATAGCAAAGGTGCCACCGAATACAAAAAAATCATGATCGAGATCAAAGACATCGAAGCCAATGTTGACAAAGCCGTCGAAAAAGAAGATTACGAAAAAGCCGCCCACCTCAAACAACGTATGGCTTTAGCAAAAAAACGTATCGAGCAGCTCAAAAAGTCCTGGAACCCCAAAACCGACGTCCCTCCCATTACCATGGACCACCTCGCCCGCGCAATTTCACTAAAAACCGGCATTCCCACCAGCAAAGTCCACGGCGACGAACAAAAACTCCTCATCAAACTCGAAAGTCACCTGAAAAAGTCCATCATCGGTCAAGACGAAGCCATCGCCACGGTGGCAAAAGCCATCCGCCGCGGCCGCTCCGGTATCGGCAGCGCCGCCCGCCCCATCGGCTCCTTCGTCTTCATGGGCCCGACTGGTGTCGGCAAAACCGAACTCGCCCGCGTTATTGCTCGCGAAGTCTTTGGGGGCAAAGATTCTCTCATCAAAATCGATATGAGCGAATTCGGCGAAAAACACAACGTCAGCCGCCTCGTTGGTGCTCCTGCCGGCTACATCGGCTACGATGACGGCGGCAAGCTCACCGAACAAATCCGCCGTCGCCCCTACTCCGTCGTCCTTTTCGACGAAATAGAAAAAGCCCACCCCGATGTCTGGGGTGTCCTCCTCCAGATTCTCGAAGATGGCACTTTGACCGACGGACAAGGCCAAAAAGTTAAATTCAACAACTCTATCGTTATCCTCACCAGCAACCTCGGTGCCGCAGAAATGCACCGCGAGGCCGAACTCGGCTTTTCCGCAAAAACCAAATCCGCCAGAAAAGACCTCGCCGCCGAACATGAAGAAAACAAAACCTACTGCATGAAGGCCCTCAAAAAACTCATGAAACCCGAAATGATTAACCGCCTCGACGCAATTCTTACTTTCCATGCTCTGAGCAGAGCCGAAGTCAGCAAAATTTTCGACAACCTCCTCGAAGACCTCAAACGTCGCCTCGCCGAAAAATCTATCGGTCTCAAAATCACCCCCCAGGTCAAAAACCACCTCATCAAGCTCGGCTACGACGCCAAAAACGGCGCCCGCCCCCTCCGCCGCGCCCTCGAAGACCACCTCGAAACTCTTCTCGCCGAAGCCATTCTGAACGAAAAACTCCAAAAAGGCGCTATCGCGTCTGTCATTTTAGTGAAAAATCAGCTAAAATTAGCTGAAGATGCCAAAGAATAATAAACCAAACCGCTTTCTCCGCCTCCTCCCACCCATAATTATTATAATCATAGCCCTCGGGCTCTACTTTTTCGTCGATTTCACCGCTATCTCCGACTGGTCCCGCGGCCTCAGTTTCGAACCGACCAAGCAAATGCGAGCCATTATCGCGGATCTCGATCTTACCCCTGTCGGCGCCCGCATATTCAACTCCACCCACCCCACCCTCAAAAACAACCCCGCCTTCACCGACCACTGCGGCGAAAACAACGAAGGAGTTTCCATTATCGGCTGCTACGCTGCCGGCAACATTTTCATCAAACATGTCACCGACCCCGACCTCGACGGTATTCTCGAGTCTACTGCCGCCCACGAACTCCTCCACGCCGTCTGGGCCCGCCTCGACGACCCCACTCGCGAACAGCTCGCCATCGAGCTTGACAGAATTTACTCTCGCAACCTCGATCTTCTCGGCGACCGCCTCAAAAGCTACGAAGAATCCCGTTGGCACGACGAACTCCACTCTATCATTGGCACCGAGTTCAAAAGCGTCGGCACCACACTCTCCGCCCACTACGACCAGTATTTCAGCAATCGTCCAAAAATTGTCGCCTTTTGGACCGCCTACAACTCCAAATTCAAAATCCTCCGCGAAAAATCCGAAGCCCTGCACGCCCAAATCATCGATCTCAAAGACCAAATCGACACCGCCACCGCACGCTACGAATCCGGCGTCGATCAACTCAACGCCGATATCGCCGATTTCCGTCGCCGTGCCGAATCCGGTGCCTTCAACAGCAACCCTTCCGCCTTCTACCGCGAGCAAAACGCCCTGAACGCCCGCGTCGACGAATTCAACACCCTCTTCGTCCGCATCAACGACCAAATCACCCAAGTCAACGCCCTAATTGAGGAATACAACGCCAATTCAGCCACCCTCAACGAGCTCAACCAAGCCATTTCCTCCCCCACCCCCATCCCCACCGTCTAACCCCCATTTCCGTCATTCCCGCGACTCGCCGCAGGCGAGGGTGGCTCTGGGCTATACCCAGAGCCACGAAACGCTGGGAATCCAGTCAATAATCCCCCCGTCATTGCCCGACCTGTTCGGGCAATCCATTCTACGCTTAGCATTAATATCCCTTGGCAGTCTTGACATAAGACTGCTAACTATACTATACTTGTATCATGAAAAACTATCTAGTCCCCACCGTCATCGAAGAAACCAACCGCGGCGAGCGCGTCTTCGACATCTACTCTCGCCTCCTCAAAGAGCGCGTTATCTTCCTCGGCGAAGACGTCAACGCCCACACCGCCAACATCGTCATTGCCCAACTCCTCCACCTCGCCTACGAAGACCCCAAAAAAGACATCAAGCTCTACATCAACTCCCCCGGCGGCACCATTTACGATGGCCTCGCCATTATTGACACCATGAACTTCATCGAGCCTGACGTTCAAACCATCGGCATTGGCCTCCAAGCCAGCATGGGTGCGCTGCTCCTCAGCTCTGGCGCAAAAGGCAAGCGCTTCGCCCTCCCCAACTCCCGCATCATGATTCACCAGCCCAGTAGTGGCACCGAGGGCAAAATCACCGACCAAGAAATCATGCTAAAAGAAGGCATTTTCCTCAAAAAACGCACCGCCGAAATTTTCAGCAAAAACACTGGCCAAAAACTATCTAGAGTAGAGAAGGACATGGATCGCGACCACTGGATGTCCGTCGCCGAGGCCAAAACCTACGGCATCATCGACAAAGTCCTGTAAAACTCTTACATTTCTTTCCATCCATGCTACAATAAGCTTATGATAAAGTTCAAGCGTAGTAACACACGCACGTCAAGCAGACTATTATTGCGAAGAGTCCAGGATTCGAAGCAATCCAGAATTATTATCCTCCCAGCCGTATTTATTTTGTGTGCTATTGTAGGCTATACCGCCGGCCAAATCATCAGGCACAACAACAAACCAGCAGAGGCTATCGGCGCCAACATAGTAGTGACCGACAATGAGCAAATAGTGACAGTAGAACAGTCAACCAGCGCTACAGTGATAACAAAAACTAGCACACTAACTGTCACAGATAGCACTGCTAACTATGGCTATACATTGTCGGCCAAACTAGCATCTACCACTACCCTTGCTGGCCCTATTGTGACTATAGGCAGCAGCAGCTCTACTCTCTGCACCTTAACTTCTCCGTGTGCCCTTACTTCTGCTCCAGCTGATATCCTAAGTACGGACAACAACAACGCTACAGTAGTTGGCGAGACTACTACATGGGAAGTAAAGATAGTTATCCCAGCCGAAGCAGATCTTGGAGAGTTTATCCTAGACATAGAATACGATCAGAGCGCTAATTCTTCATCAGGTTCATTAATCCCCCCTCCGGGCATACCGGGTAGCCTCAATTTTTGGGACGCCACGGTCCTAGATGTCTATCCCACAACTGGTTGGGAAGGCGACGTTGTAGCAATCACTAGTAATAGCAACAACATAGATTTCGGTTTCGGCATCGAAGGCGACCCATTCACTAATGTAGAGAGCGTCACGATTGGCGGTACATCCTGTGATCCTTACGAAGTTATCTCTACGGCTGTTATTCTATGTAGGCTACCCGCCAAGCCTTCCGGATCCACCAATGAGATAGTAATAATAAATGATGGCGTAAATCTCAGCGACGCCTCGGTCTATACCCACATGAAGGTCACCTACTTTGACCCATCCCAGACCACAGTCACCTTTGCCGATACCGCCACCTTTGGCTCCAGCACCTTCAGTTATTACCCCGATGGTTTCACCAGCACAGATTGTGCTGGTCTCACCCCCAACAACACCAACAATGTAGACATCCCAGCTTCACTAGTATTCGTCAGAGACACTAGAAACAACCAAGTCTATAAAGTCAAGAAGATGGTCGACAACAAATGCTGGATGATAGACAATCTCAAATATGCCGGGCCTACGGATAGCAACGACAATCCGATTCAAAATTATGACGGAGTAGACGCAGGTGGCGTATTTAACGGCACTGCAGGTTCCATTGGCCTATCTTACCGAAACAGGGGAGTGTTCATCATAGATGGCGATTCTTTTATCCTCATAGGTCCTATTAATACCGTAGATGGCACAAATACCCAATCCGCTATCAATAGCAACCAGGCTTTCTACAACAATCCCATGGGCGAGCCTGGCTGTTATGAGGGCAGTTCTGACAATATGGCTGCCAACACTCTGACTTACTGCGGTTATCACTACAACTGGTATGCCGCTACTGGCGGTACTGGCACCTATGATACTAACGGTATGGATACAAATGGCAACCAATCCTCTGGTAGTATCTGTCCCGCCAACTTCCGTCTCCCCTCAATGTCTTCTGGCACCGGTGGTCCAACTACTAGTGGCGTTGTGTCCACCCATGCAGACTTCCCAGTCCTAAATACCTCCATGGACGCAGGTAGTATTTTTGAGGGAGGAGAGTGGGGTCCTAATGCTGACTTCAGTGGCTGGATGCCTACCGGTCAATGGTCTGGCATTTTCTCAGGAGCTCGCTTTAATAGCTACGGTAGTGCAAATGGCAGCCTCAATCCAGGCAACGATACCAGCTCTTTCTGGTCCTCTACAGCTGCCTCAGCCGACAGTGCTTCTCAGCTGTTTATCATCCAGGGTTTTGCCTACATAGGATCTTTCTCTAGCCAAGCCCTAAAATCCTGGGGCCTCTCCGTCCGCTGTCTCATCGAATAGTCCAAATAAAACTATTGCTTTTTCTCTCCATGTATGCTAAACTAGAAGTGTCTAGGTCAAAAATAAACAAGCAAACATTATGCCCGATAACCCCCAAGACACACCAGCACCACCCCCGCCTCCGGCGAATGACATCCTTGCCAGCGTCGAGGCCAAGATTCGCTCCGCAGAGAGCATTCTTGTCGCACTCTCCGCCGACCCCAGCGTCGACGAGCTTGCCGCTGCTATCGCCCTCACCATGATGCTCGATAAAATAGGCAAACACGCCACCGCCATTTTTTCCGGCGCTATTCCAAAATCTATCAATTTTCTCGATCCCGAACAGACCTTAGAGCCCAACACCAACTCCCTCCAAGATTTTATAATCACTCTAAACAAAGACAAAGCCGACCATCTCCGCTACAAAGTAGAAGGCGAATTCGTCAAGATATTCATTACCCCCTACCGCACCGAACTCTCCGAGAAAGACCTAAAATTCAGTCGCGGTGACTACAACGTCAATTTAGTCATCACCCTCAACGTCAGTAGTGCTAGCGCCTTAGATGCCGCCCTCGCTGAACACGGTCGCATCATGCATGACGCTAGCAGCATCAATATCACCACCGGCACCCCCGGCAAATTCGCCGATATCGAATGGAGTGACCCCGGTGCCAGCTCTGTTTCCGAAATCGTCACCACTCTCGCCGGTAGTCTCAAAGATCAAGAATCTCTAGTTGACAAAACTATCGCCACCGTTCTCCTCACCGGACTTATGGCCGCGACCAACCGCTTCGGCAATGAGCGCACTACGCCTGCCACTATGACCCTTGCCAGCAAACTCATGTCAATCGGTGCCGACCAACGCTTGATTGCCAGCAATATCATAGCCGCTGAGCCAGAATCAGCCCCACCTTCACCGCCTCCTGTCCCTGAGTCCAACAAGCTTACCATTTCACACGGCGAGTCCGAGCCAGAGGTAGAGACCCCTCCCGCGCCAGAGCCAGCCCCTGAGCTAGCTCCCGAACCAGCCCCAGAGTCTACTACTCCTCCAACTCCCACGCCAGCTCCTATTGAACCAACACCAGAGCAAGAGCTCGAACAAATTATCGAACCACCCAAGCCCCCTGCCGTCGGTCCTGTTGGTTCGCTCATGGACGAACTAGCCGCCGCTTCCGAACCCACCCCTGCCGCCACTGGCAAAGATTACAGCAGCATGATAGAAGAAGAACTCGCCTCGGATAACCCCGCCGCCGATAGTACTCCCGAAGTCCCAAGTGCACCCGAAGCCAACCACATCCCCGATATGGGCTACGACCAAGCTCCTTCTGGCGAAGCTGATGTCACTCCCCCCACCGACACAGGCGAATCTTATATTGTCAATAAACCCACCACCGTCATCCAACCTCTCTCTGCGCAAGCCCCTCCTCCCGCCCCCGCACCAACCATTCCCGAACCTGCTCCCGAACCTGCTCCCAATCCTCTCCCCATGCCAGACGCTGAAGCTCTTCCACCTCCTCCCGCCCCCTTCGATCCCAATGCTGGCGAAATTGCTCCTCCCCCTCCTGTTCTCCCTACTGTCCAGCCCATCCAGCCCGCTTCCCCTCCAGTCATGCCCGAGCCCACAAATCTAGGGCAACAGCCCGCCATGCAAGACCAAGTCTACATCCCCCAAGTTAACGACCCCGCCACTTTCAACCTCCCCACCAACCAGTAATCCTCACCTCGCTCCGGGACATTCCCTGCTCCTGACCGAGCCGCAGGCTCGCAGTGTGCAGGGTGTGTCCCGACACTCCCACCCCGGGACAGACCCTGCGTCAGGGTCTGTCCCGGTTTTGTTATAATATATATATATGGACGAAATCATTTTAGTCGACAAACCAGCGAATATGACCAGCTTCGGCGTCGTCGCCCGCGTCCGCCGCGTTCTATCCCAAAAAGCCGACAAACGTATTAAGGTGGGTCACGCTGGAACATTGGATCCCTTTGCCACTGGCCTCCTCATTCTCGGTGTAGGCAAAGCCACCAAGCGCATGTCCGAATTCCTCAAACTCGACAAAGTGTACGAGGCCACCCTCAAACTGGGATACACTAGTACCACCGGTGATCCAGAGGGCGAAATTATTACAACACAAAATCCCCATCTTAAGGGTCTGACCCTTAAGGAAATTGAAGCTACTACTCAATCCTTCGTCGGCGAAATCACCCAGACCCCGCCTATCTACTCCGCTATAAAAATCCACGGCCAGCCCGCCTACAAGCTCGCCCGAAAAGGCCAAACCCCCACCATCCCTCCCCGCCAAGTCACTATCTACGATATCACAATAGAGAATTACGCTTATCCCGAGCTCAAACTCCGCGTTCACTGTTCCTCCGGTACCTACATCCGCACCCTCGCCGCCGACATCGGCCAAAAACTCGGCACCGGCGCCTATCTTACCGCCTTGCGCCGCACCAAAATCGGGGATTTCGATATCAAAGACGCAAAAACCCTTGCGGAGCTTACCGAAATATAG
>Ga0123353_10012718_pt1 | contig 11997 bp, 11 predicted proteins | sample TergutLab28metaG_3_FD_92763 | JGI IMG/M metagenome (GOLD analysis project Ga0123353, IMG submission 92763) | Labiotermes labralis P3 segment gut microbial communities from Petit-Saut dam, French Guiana - Lab288 P3 | ecosystem: Host-associated > Arthropoda: Insects > Digestive system > Gut ... | reverse complement strand
GTTCGCCGTGGCGTCGCTGCCGCTCGGGGAAACATAGACGGCGCCCGCAGGGTCGTCCGCGGTATTGGCGCGCGGCCCCACAAAGATGGGCGGGCCGTCGGCGCCTGCCGTTGGCGGCAGAACCGCAAACAGCCCGAATACCACCGCAACCGCCAGCAGTATACAAAAATTTTTCTTTGATTTGATCTTCATGTTTTTTCCTCAGGCGGTTTGGGGCTTTGCCATTCGTTGTCCTCGCCGTCGGGCAGCAGTGCGTTAAAGCGGGCAAACAGTTCCGCCTTGCTCCCGACATCCAGTTTCTTATATAGATTTTTGACATGGAACTTGACCGTGTCAAATTTGATTTTGAGTTCGCCGGAAATCTGCCGCATACTGTAACCGCGCAGCAAGAACACAACAATCTCCTTTTCGCGCGGCGTAAGGCCAAGACTTTCAAACAAATCGGCCTGCCTTGTCCGGCTCTGCGTTTCCGTCATATCGACCAGATGGAAATCGTCCGACCAATCGGCATAGAACATATGCTTGGCGTAAACCGGCGACAGCATGATAAACGCAATGAAGATCACACCGGTTATCGCCGTTGAGACCAAAACCATCTGCTCGGGCAGTATCGCGGCCAGCGCGCCCGGGATCAGATACAGGAGCAAAGAGCCGGGCAGGATGATAACCAGGCTGCGCTTGAACAGGCGGAAATTTCCATGCTTTTTGAAGATACAGCCCAGCAGATAATAGGACGCGATAAAGCCCATCTGTTCAAAGCCGTGGAAATAGCGTCCGGCCTCGCGCCCGATGGAACCGGCGGGAGAGAAGTAGAGCGCGTAAGCGCAGATCATCGCGATGAAAAACAGGTTGCACATCGTCCACACGCTCCGCTTTGCCCAGACCTGCAGGACAAACGAGAGCCCGATTACGGCAAGGCCCACCATGCCGTTGGAAATGAGCGCCTGGGGCGTGGACGCGACCGGAAAATAGGTGTAGAGGATCTCCACGAGTTTATGCGCCACAAAGAAGAACAGCATGAGTTTGATGGCCGGATTGAGCTTGGCCTCGGGCTGTTTTAGCGCGCCCCCGAAGTCCTCGGTTTTATAGGACAAAAGACAGACGGCGGTCCCCGCGACAAGCAAGGTCAGGTAAGCGCGGCCGAACAGGCCCGACAGAAAGGAAAGCCCATAGTTCAGCTGCATCAGCATACAAAAGGCCGAGACGAGCGCCGCGCCGAAGAAACGTTCCGCGTTATTGAGCGCGAACGTATAGGAAAATGCCGCGCAGGCGGCGCAGCCGCCAAAACCGAACATGAATAGAATCGCGAGGCTCAGCGAGAGTTGGCCTTCGGGTAAAAACAGCCAGGGGATGAAACCGGCCAGTGTCATCATAACGCAGACGCGCGCGACCGTGAGCATATTTTTCACATCGGCAAAGGCGAAGAGCACGCCCGCGCCAATGCAGTACGCACCGCCCATCAATGTCATCGCGTCCAAGCCAAACAAGCCGACGCCGCTTTCAAAGAACGCGCCCTGCATATTGGCGAATATGGGCGCAAGGGCGAAGATCAGCATATACTTCAGATTCTTTACGCGGACGTTGGCAAGACGGATATTGTCCCGCGCGCGCCACAGCCGCGCAAGCGACGCGGTCATGAGGGATATGCGATTTTGACTCGCTTTATTCATTGCTTTTATTATATACGACCGGCAATGAAAAGCAAAGGGGTTTATCACAGTTGAAAGTGGAAAGTGGATAGTGGAAAGTTAAGGTAAAAACGCTCCGCGTTTTCTTAAAATGTAATGAGAAGATTTTCGGAGAAAATCCTCCTTCACTTTCCACTTTCCATTTTCAACTTTCCACTCTACGGTTCCCCCGGGACCAAACTGGTCAGCCACTGCGCGTCGCCGAGGTTGGTGTAGGCGTTGGGCACGTCGCCGACGATAATGCTCTCGGCAATGGGGGCTTCGGCCACCACGCTGATGGAATAGGACTTGCCGGGCAGGATCACGCGCAGGGTCGCGACCAGCTTTAAGGTGATCCGGTGCAGGGTTTGGTTGATGCCCGCGCTGCGAAACTCGCTGGAGAAGGACGAGCGCACCGCGCCGGCGGGCGTGAACTTGAGTTTGATATTGGGGCCCATGCCCGCGAACGTCGGCACGCCGGAGAGGGTGCCGACGGGAATGGAAATGCCCTGCTCGCCCAGCGCCATGATACGCTGCTGGGCCGAGGCGGCGCAGTCGGCGGCAATCACGTTGAGCCGCGCGCTGTTGGCCATAAGCAGGTAGACGCCGCGCTCGGAGGAGTAGATGTTGATCAGCGCCTTCTGCGCCTCCTCGCTGCCCAGCACTTCCAGGATCGCGTCGTTCATGACCTTGGCCGCCAGCGACTCGACGCGCGCGGCGGACAGGCCCTCCAGCACGGGACCCAGTCTGACGTTGATATAGAGAAAGCCCGCCACGAACAGGATCAGCATGGCCAGAAGGATTGTGAAGAGTTTTACGCGGCGTTTTTTCATGTTATATGCTATGCTGTTTTTTTGTCTGATTTGCGCTCTTTTTGCGATAAGGGGCGGCAGGCGCGTTGCGGGTGGTAAGATAGCTGAATATGAAACGATTGATTTTGGTCGCGCTTGCGCTGGTGATATGGGTAAACGCGGCCGTGGCGGAAAATGAGCCCGAGGAGGTGCTGGCACCCTACTTCTGCCTGGTGGACGCGGCGGACCTGAAAACACTGCTGCGGGGGCGCGAGGAAGACGTCCGCGCCGCGCCCGGCAGCACGACCAAGATCATGACCTGCCTTCTGACACTGGAGCACTGCGGACTTGACACAGTCGTGCGCGTGCCGCCCGAGGCGCTGGGACTTTCCAAAAGCATGACGCGAATGGGGCTGCAGAGGGGCGAGCGGTACACCGTGCGGGAACTGCTGTACGGCTTAATGCTGGTTTCGGGCAATGACGCCGCCATCGCGCTGGCGGTTCATATCTCCGGTTCCGTGGCGGAGTTTGCCGTACTGATGAATGAAAAGGCGGAGCAGCTGGGCTTGGCGGACACGCACTTTGTCAACCCGCACGGGCTCTACGCGGAGGAACATTATACGACCGCGCGGGACATGGCGGTACTGACGGCTTACGCGCTAAAAAACGAGGCGTTTCGGGAGATTGTGGGCACGGCCCTGTATGAGATTCCCGCGACAAGCAGGCACGCAAGCACGTTTCGCCTGAAAAACACCAACAAGCTGATCGCCGCCGCTGCAGACGCGCCGCTGTATTATCCCCACGCGATTGGCGTAAAGACGGGCTCGACGCCGCGCGGGGGCATGGCTTTGGTCTCGGCAGCCGAGAAGGACGGCGTTACCTTGATTTGCGTGATGATGGGGTTGATGGGTTCGGACGATGACGCAAGCTATCGGAGCAACCGCCGCTTTTCGGACGCGATTATGCTCTTTGAACAGGAGTTCGAATGGCGGGCCGCGTTGCCTGCGGCCACGGCGGGGAACTCCCCCCTGTCAGCTGCGCTGACATCCCCCCTCGAAGAGGGGGGCGCCCGCCCTACACCATGGACTACACCGGAGGAAGAACCCATGGAAAAAGCAACCGACCGTTTTCGATCGGTTGCCAATATTATCTTTGTTGTCGCGCTCACGGTATTGGTTTGCACGCTGGTATGGCGGAAAAGGGGTTAGGTTAGCCCGTCAACTGTTTCAAGAGCCCGTTATAGATCCCTTCGATCATCTTGTCCTGGAAGTCGTCGTCACGCAGTTTTGCCAGCTCGCCCGGGTTGGTCCAGTGGCCCAGGATCAGCTGTACCATGGGACAGCCCGCGCCGGAGAGATAGTCCTTTTTGATCTCCACGCCGGTCTTGGTCTTGCGAATGCGCAGGCCCGTGGCCGCGCTGTATTCGCTGACCAGCGTTTGCGCAAAGGCCTTGTTCGCGTTCGAGGTCTGCACATAGGTGCCGCCCGTGTTTTTTTGGCTCACATGGTTGCAGATGAAACGGATCGCAATGTCGCTCTTGGCGTTTTTGATCGCCGCAAAGCGCGTGCCGTCCGAATAGACGTCGGTGCTGTTGCTGCGGGTGATCACGACCTCTGCGCCCTTGTCCTCCAGGTATTCCGCCAGCTTTTGCACGAAGGCCAGGTTATAGTCCGCCTCGGCCTTGTATTGGCTGTTCTTGTCGCGGTAGGGATCCAACCCTATCACAAACCCGCCCAGCGGCGCGTTGGGATCGACCACACGCGGCGGTTTGGGCGTCGGGGCGGCGTCAGGATCCTCCGTGGGGATCGGGTTCGGTGTGCCCAGAACGGGCGTGTTTTGGGGGGCGGGCGTACCCAAATCCTCGGGCGCGGGCGTGAAAGTGGGTTCGGGCGAGGGCGTGGCGCTCTCCGCCAAGATCGCCTCACGAATGCCGGAGACGACCGCCGGACCGTTTTTCACGCACCAGGAGATGCCCACATAAAGCCCCGCGAGCATGGCGGCGCCCAAAATACAGGCGATGGAAAACCCTATGGGACTGGACAGGCGCAGCCGCCTTCTGCGGCGTTTGATTTTTTTCATAAGCCTCAACCTCTTGCAAAGTGATATTGCTACAAGATAATTCTAGCATGGTCGCTTTGCGCTGTGCACTACTTTGTCAAAAGGTTTACAAAACGGCAATAAAGAAATCGCAATTGACATTGCAATTTCAGATTCCAGATGCCAGATTCCGGATGCCAGATCGCGCACGCGGGGCTTTTTCTTTTTCAACCGCGAATGACGCGAATGCGCCGCGGCGGGAAAGTGACAGGGGGACGTCAGACTGTTACAAAACTCGAGAAGAAGTTGACAAGCGACTGATGTTATGGTATAATATGGTAAATTGATTGTTTGTTGAGAGGTTGAGGCAGAATGGGTTTTGTGCAGGGAGTAAACCGAGGCCAGATAAGAATGCTGGCTTTAGAGGATATGGTGGCTGAAAAGGCAATGGTGCGGGTGATTGACCGGTTTGTAGAGGTCATGGACCTTGAGAAGCTGGGATTTGAAAAAACCAAGCCCGCTCCAACCGGTCGCCCTGCCTATTCGCCCAAAGCTCTTGCAAAGCTGTATGTATACGGCTATGAGAATGGTATCCGTTCCTCCCGCAGACTGGAGAAGGAAACAAGACGCAATGTAGAAGCCATGTGGCTGGTGGAAGGCGTCACGCCCGATTACAAAACCATTGCGGAGTTTCGCAAGTACAACCTGCGTCCCCTTCAAAAACTGTTTCAAAAGTTTGTAAAGCTGTGTAAGGCGTGGGATCTAATCGGCGGCGAGCTTCTGGCGGTGGACGGCAGTAAATTCAAGGCTGACAACAACAAAAAGATGAATTTCTCGCGCAAGAAACTGGACGCACGGCTCGTGCGACTGGACGAGCAGATTGGGCAGTATCTGTCGGACATGGAACATAACGACAGCACAGAGACGGATACCGGCAATCCAACCGAGCTAAAACAGCTGTTAGAGCGCAAGGATTTGTACGAGGCCTATAAGAAACAGCTGGACGATAGCGGCGAGAACGAGTTGTCTGTTGTCGATTTTGATGTCCGCGTGATGAGCAGTAGGGAAAAGGATGATCTCAATCAGCGAATCAGGCTTCTGTTCTTATCTGACCAAAGATTATAATCCGTTATACCTTTATAAGCTTGAAGGGTCTTTTGTCCCTCCAACACCACCCGATCCGATTCCATCTCCGCCGGTGACTCCGGCTGACATGTATAGTAAGAATACCTGCGTTGCAACAGAGAAACGAATAAACTGGACATTATCCCTTGACAAATGCTGTACTGGTTAAGAAAACCCGCCGCAGCGCATTCGCGTGGTTCGTGGCTAAAACACAATAGTAGTAGTTTAGTAACTTTAGTAGTCTAGTAAATTGGTAGTTGTGATAGTTGTGGCGGGCTAGTCCTTTTCCGGCTCTGTTTTTCTTAACAGATAAATTTCGGGGTCCTCAGCGATGGTGTACATCTGCTCTGTTTCGCGCATCGCGGCCTGCAAGTCCTCGATAATCGACGCCACTCTTACGGCCAGGGTATAGTACATTTCTTTGAAGTCAGCCATGTGTCTTTCCTCCGATTTGAGATTAAAATGTGTATAAATACAATTATACGCACACTAAACCATTACGTCAAGCAAAACACGCATTGAGAACTCATGGTTTATGTGCTTGTGTGCTATACAATCTCGTAAAAAGGAGATTGTATCATGGAAACGGATTATATTGCCGCGCGTATCACAGAGTTGCGAATGAATATGGGTGTGTCTGCTCGGGATATGAGTTTGTCCATGGGCCAAACGGACAATTATATCAATCATATCGAAAATAAGAAATCGCTGCCTTCGATGACAGCATTCTTCTATATCTGCGAATATCTGAAGGTCACGCCGCAGGAGTTCTTTGACGAGGGCAACCGTCAGCCCGAGCAGCTGAACGCGCTGATCAAGGACCTCAAAAAGCTCAGCCCCACCGCCCTTGCGCATATTTCGGGCATTGTGGAAGAGCTGCTTGGCAAGAAATGATTTTTTACCAAGGGGCTTTCCTGCCTGGATTGCTTCGTCGTGTTGCCCCGTTATACAGAGCCCCCGTTCTCCTCGCAATGACAGTTGAGAGTTTTTAGAATGACAGACAAATAGTTTTGCGTTTCAAAAGGAGGCTTGCCCGCCGCAGCGCATTCGTGTGGTTCGTGTGGTTGCCACCCCACGTGTTTGCTCCCTTCGGGGCAAGCCGCGCGGGGACCCCGGTTCGTGGTTTGAATATCCCGCGTGAGCGAAAATTCGTGCTATTCGTGTCATTCGTGGTTGAGAAAAACTCCCGCGTGAGCGATCTGGAATCTGGAGTCTGGAATCCGGAATCTACAATTGCGACCGCTAGCGGTCGCAATTGATCTTCTCCGCCACAATATACAGCGGGCGGGCCTTGACCTCGTCATAGACGCGGCCGAGATAGGCGCCCTGAATCCCCATAAAGACCAGCGTGAGCCCCTGTACGCAGAGCAGTCCCGCCACCGCCCAGAGCCAGGCGGGGAAGGGCACGGCGCAGATGGCCAGCACAATCAGCGCGAGCAGGCCGAGATCGGCCAGGGCCATAATCCCGATGCCAAAGCCGCTCGCCAAGGTCAGCGGTTTGGTGGAAAAGCCCGTGATACCGTCCGCCGCCAGTTTCAGCATTTTCTTGAGCGTATATTTCGTCTTGCCGGCGGCCCGCTCTTGCCGCTCATATTCCAGCGGCACGGCCTCAAAACCCATCCAGGCCGACATACCACGCAAAAACCGCGCGTGCTCGCGCATATTCAGAAAGCAGTCCGCTACCTTGCGGTCCAGGAGCCGAAAGTCGCCCGTGTCCAGCGGAATCGGATAGGCGCTCATCGCCGAGAGCAAACGGTAATAAAGTTTCGCGGTGAGCTTTTTGAAGAAGGTCTCGCCCTCCCGCTTGAGCCGCTTGCCGTAGACGATGTCCGCGCCCGCCTTCCAGCGCTGCACCAGCTGCGGGATCAGCTCCGGCGGATCCTGCAAGTCCACGTCAATAATAATGAGGGCGTCGCCCTTTGCCGCGTCCATGCCGCAGGTGACCGCCAGCTGGTGGCCGAAGTTGCGCGAGAAGGACAGCACGCGCACCGCCGGATTCTCCGCCGCGATACGGCGCAGAATGCCCATCGTGCCGTCGCGGCTGCCGTCGTTGACATAGATGATCTCATAGGGGTGGCCCGTTGCTTGCATGGCCGCGTCCATGCGCGCGTGCGCCTCGGCGAGCACTTCCTGCTCGTAGTAGACGGGAATGATGAGGGAGAGTAGTTGGTTTTCCATAAAGACCTCCGATAGCAGTGGGCCGCGTAGGGGCGATTATCAATCGCCCGTTACAGTGGTTTTCAGATAGTATACCACAAAATGGATCGTGCGTCGCGAATCATTTTTCCACCAGATCTTTTTCCAGCTGGACCAGCCAGCGCAGAATGCGGGCGGCGTCGGCGGCGGAGACGGGCGCGTCGAAAGGCTTTGTCACCTTGGCATTGAGCTTGCCCTGCGGGGTCAGGTCTGCCAGCTGGACAAGATAGCGCAGGATCGCCGCCGCGTCCGCCGCGTCAACCTGGGTGTCGCAGTTCGCGTCGCCGGGCAGCGGGCCGCCGGGCGTCGGGGTCGGGCCCTGTTCTCCGGATACGGTGAAGGAAACCGTGCCGGTATAGGTCTTGGGCAGGCCCGCGTAGGTGCCCGTGACGGTGACGGTGACCGTATTGAGCCCGGGCTTGGTTGCCGTGATGTTTGCGGTATGTGTGGCTGTGCTGCCTGCAATTGCCGTGCAGGGATTGGATTGCTGGCTGAGAATCGCGCCGCCGGCGTCTTTGTATACAACGGACGTTACCTTGAAATTCGCGTCGCCGTAACGTGGGGAGTTGTTAAACAGCGTCGTGGTGAGCGTGAGGGGATCGCCCTGCTTGGGCGTCGCGTGCGACACGGTGAGGCCTGTCAGGCCCGTGGGATCTGTGGCCGTCGTCTCGACCCAGACCGGCGCGGTGAAGGTCCACTCCGCGGGCGTGCGGGGCTGAATGATCTTGACGAAGTAATAGGTTTCGGCAGCGGTGGTGGTGATCGTGGTCGTCCAGGTGCCGCTGTAGGCGTTGATCGTGCCGGTCGCTTTGAGGGCGTTGCCGTTGGTGCGCAGCTCAACCGTGCCGACGTTCGCCCGTCTGCCGGTGTCCTCGGCCTCGACCGTGATGTTCAGCGTCGTGCCGGCAGGGACCTGAATCCGCGTGCCCATGACCTCGCCGTTGCACGTATAGTTCACCTTCATGCCCTTATTCTCCGTGGCGTACACGCGGCGCTGGCGGACCGCCTCATAGAGCGATTCGCGCGTCAGCTCCTCCGCGAGGATCACGGTGCGGTTGGGAAAGCTGCCCCAGGCGGTGCCGTGGTGGTCGGAGACGTTCGTGGGCGCGACGTGCCAGCCCTTGTCCAGCGCGATGGTGTATTCCGCCGTCTGCCGGTAGTAGTTGCCCGAGCCCGGGCCGTCATTGTTGCCCAGATTGTTCACATTGCCCGTGCCGTTGCCCACCTCAATCAGGTGCATGACCTGATCGCGCAGTGGCGTCCACCAGAGAAAGTTTTTCTCGGGCTGGGGCGGGCCGCCCGCCTGCGTGCCGAAACGGCCGAAGGTATTGCCTGGGTGATTGAACTGGTTGATGGACTGCGGGTGCAGGACCATTTCGTCATACCAGCGGAGCAAGCCCCGCCCGTTGTCCGTGCCCGTCCAGTTGGAATCCGAGCGGGAAATGAGGCCGACGGTATTGAAGGTGTTGATGTGGCCGTAGACCGGATTGGCGCTGGACCAGGTAAACTCATAGCCGTGCAGGGTGGCAAAGATGCCGGGAATATAAGCCGCGTTCGCCTGCTCGTGGCCCTGCCGCCAAAGATTATTGCCCGCGTTGGGGTTGGCCACACCCTGCGCCGCGCCGAAGGGCGCCAGCCAGGAGCAGTGGTCGGTGACGGCAAAGAAATCGAGGCCCTGCGCCTTGGCGGCGGCATAGGCCTGGGCAGGCGTGGTGCCGCTTGCCCCGTCCGAATAGCCCGTGTGCGCGTGCAGATCGCCATAGTAGTGCTTGTACTCCTCGGCGAACGCGCTGCCGACACAGCCCAGCAGCAGGATAAGAGCGAGGATAAAGGCGAGGATTGGTTTGAGGAAGGAATGTTTCATGGTTGCTCCTTTTGCGGATTGGCGGGCGAACACAGTTCGCCCCTACGGTACGTTGGTTAGGCGGGCGGACGACCAATGGTCGCCCCTACGGTCTGGAATCTGGCCTCTGGAATCTGGAATCTTAATGATGAAACAACCTCATGCCCGTAAAGGCCATGACCATGCCGTATTTGTCACAGGCGGCGATGACATGGTCGTCGCGGATCGAGCCGCCGGGCTGGGCGATGTAGGAAACGCCGCTGCGGTGGGCGCGCTCGATATTGTCTCCGAAGGGGAAAAAGGCGTCCGAGCCCAGGCAAACGCCATGTTGGGTGGCGAGCCAGGCGTGTTTTTCGGCAGGGGTGAGCGGTTCGGGGCGGACGGTGAACCATGCCTGCCAAGCGCCGTCGGCCAGCACATCGTCCGGGTCTTCGCCCAGGTATTGGTCGATCACATTGTCGCGGTCGGGGCGGCGGATGTCGGGCCGAAACGGCAGGCCCAGCACTTTCTCATGCCGGCGCAGATACCAGATATCGGCCTTGTTGCCCGCCAGGCGTGTGCAGTGGATACGTGATTGCTGGCCCGCGCCCACGCCGATCAGCTGCCCGTCTTTGGCATAGCAGACCGAATTGGACTGCGTGTATTTTAAGGCGATCAGAGCCAGCAGCAGGTCGCGTTTGGCCTCCGGCGGCAGGAACTTTTCTCTTGTGGGGATATTGGCAAACAGCGCCTCCGTAATGGGCAGCGCGTTTCTGCCCTGCTCAAAGGTAATGCCAAAGCAGTCCTTTTGCTCCTGCGCCGCGGGCACATAGGCCGGATCAATGGCAGCCACATTGTAGCCGCCCTTGCGTTTGGCGCGCAGGATAGCGAGCGCGTCCGCGTCATACCCGGGCGCGATCACACCGTCGCTGACCTCACGCGCGATCAAGGTCGCGGTCTCTTTGTCGCAGGGATCGGAGAGCGCGATCCAGTCGCCGTAGCTCGACATACGGTCCGCGCCCCGCGCGGCGGCATAGGCGCAGGCCAGCGGCGAAAGCGGCAGATCGTCCACGAAATAAGCTTGTTTCAGCGTATCGGATAGCGGCAGCCCCAGCGCCGCGCCGGCGGGGGAGACGTGCTTGAAACTGGCGGCGGCGGGTAAACCCGTGGCCGCCTTCAACTCGCTGACCAGCTGCCAGCCATTGAGCGCGTCCAAAAAGTTGATATAACCCGGCCTGCCGCTCAATACGGTGACGGGCAGCGCGCCGCCGTCCTTCATAAAGATTTTAGCCGGAACTTGGTTTGGGTTTAGGCCGTATTTGAGTTCAATGCTGGTTGTCATCTTCTTCTCCAAACTACAATGTACAAACTACAAACTACAATTGAGGAGTGCTTCGCACATTAGATGGGTTTTTCGTTTATCATTCAAAGGAAAACCCGCGAGGGTTTTCTTCATTCATTGTACATTGTAGTTTGTAGTTTGTACATTGTTTTTACTGATTCTTATTGATAATCCTCGTCTGTATCCGTCCCGTCCTGGGATTGAGAAAGCGCACAAAAAGGCTGACCTTATTGCTTTCGTTTAAGCTGCGCCAGAGCAGGTCGGCGAAACTGTCAATCGAGCCTTCGATCGGCACGACCTTCGGCTCGCCCGCAAAGGGCGGCAGGGGATCGGCATTCTTTGCATAGGTGTGGATCAAATGCCCCGCGCCAGCGATGGGCCGGGGATATTCAAAGAAAAACCGCTGTGCGCTTTGTCCCGCCGCGTCGGCCGCCTTGATGATGGACAGGCGGTAGGAGAAGTCCTTGCCCTTGCGCTCTACCAGGCCCGAAATGCGTGGGGTAAAGTGCGGCGCGTCCGGCTCAAAGGTCCGCGTGCGCAGGGCGGCCTCGAAGTCGCTGCCGTTTTTGATGTACTCGTAGATCGTGTCCGTCTGGTCGCCGTTGCTTACGATCGTCGCCTTGCCGAACACGCGCACAGGGTGGTAGATGACCAGCGAGGAATCGGTCATTTGGGAGGAATCAAAGGCCTTGGTGCGCAGGCCGTCGCCCTCGGCTGCAAAGATACGGTTGCGTGAGTTTTGGCTGCGGCCCATGATGAAATAGGCCATCACGGCGTGAATGCCGTCCTCGTGCCGGCCCAGCAGAATGCCGCGGCCCGGATAGCGGTGCAGGCGCAGGTCTCTAACAAAATCAATCATGGAAACAGTATAGCATGATTTTCTCTTTTTTGCCAGGATATATGCTGTGAAGGAAGGATGTCCAATCCTTACATTACAGCAGGCAACCGATTCACCCGCAGCAACGTGAAACGGTCAGCCGAGGGGGTGATAGCAGCCGGTTTAGACTTCGACGAAGG
>Ga0123353_10012717_pt1 | contig 11997 bp, 12 predicted proteins | sample TergutLab28metaG_3_FD_92763 | JGI IMG/M metagenome (GOLD analysis project Ga0123353, IMG submission 92763) | Labiotermes labralis P3 segment gut microbial communities from Petit-Saut dam, French Guiana - Lab288 P3 | ecosystem: Host-associated > Arthropoda: Insects > Digestive system > Gut ... | reverse complement strand
GCGTTTCGGATCCTTGGGTACACCGGCGATTCTGTCGTGGTCGACATGGCTTTCAAGGGCCATAGCCAGGGAAAGACGTTCCTGATCACGATGTCGTACCCGCTGGTGTGGGTCGACGGGGACTGGCGCCTGATGGTGTCCGACGCCACGACGCCGATCAACACTTCGATCATCGCCACCCTCGACGGCTACACACCGTGGGGCCCACCGTGAGCTGCGACACGGGGTGCGAAGACGCTGGGGACGGTTCCTATCGTCTTCCTGCCTGACCAGCGCAGATGCTCGCTAGACCTCCGTAGGATCAGGCATACAGCCGCACCCAGCCACCGGAGAGCGCCTCCACGACCGCGCTCGTCATCCGATGGCCTCCAAGGCAAGGGTTTCACGCGGAGACAAGGGTTTGAAGACTTGGTTTCGCGTGGACGGCTTGCTTTCGCGAGGTGACTCGGACCGGGCAGCGCAGATACGTGGGCGTGCGGCGGCTGCCGGTGGGTAGGCAGCCACCGCAGGCGCACGTTCCTGGCGGACCTGGGACCTAGGCCGTGTTGCGAAAGTCCCTGCGCGCTGCGGCGCGCCCGGCACGCACGCTCGCCGCGTTGTCGATCCTCGGCCGCAGCGCTGCTGCGACTGTCGTCCTCCGCCTTGCGAGCGCACGCCCCGGACGCGCCTCGCTTGCGCACGGACTTTCGCAACACGGCCTACATGTACAGGCCGGGGGCGCTGGTGTCGTCGTGGGTCGCGATGCGGGGGGTTGAGCTGAGCGTCTCGAACAGCTCGGCCAGGGTGGGGGTCGGCGACCCGAGCTTCGCGGTTGGGTCGCCGAGCCAGGTGCGGGCCTGGTCGGCGGTGAAGGGGTGGAACTCGACCTTGGCCAGGCAGCGGCCGGGGCGGGTCAGGGCAGGGTGCAAGGACATGATGTCCTCGTTGGTGGTGAGCAAGATGATCACCTTCGAGCCCTGGCCCATGATGCCGTCGGACAGGTTGAGCAGACGCCCCAGCGCGTTGCCCGAACGGTGCCGGGCGTCGCCGCTGATGAACTCGTCGCAGTCCTCGACGACGACCAACCGGTGCATCGGCTCGCCGTCGTCGGTCTCGTCGGCCTCAGCGCTGAGCACGGCCGCCATGTAGGGCACGGAGTTGAAGAACCGCTCCGGGTCGGGGATGTAGTGGTGGGTGCACCACGACGACCACTCGCGCATGAGCGTGCGGATGGCCGTGGTCTTGCCGGTGCCCGGCAGCCCGTACCACACGACGAGCTTGCCTGACGCGTCCGACGGACGGACCGTGGTCACCAGGCGGGCCAGCTGGTCGGCGGTCGCGGCAGGGTAGTTGCGCTGCACGTCGGCCCAGGTGGGGACGTCGATCACCTTGGTGTGGCTGTAGCCGCCGCCGCCCGAGTCCTGCCACATCTGGATCTCGGCTTTCGTCGGGTCGTCGTCGCTCGCCGGTGGGATGCGGTCGACGACGGTCTGCAGCAGCTGGGCAGCGCGCTGTGGGGTGGTCGCGCTGACCGTTGCCATGTTCTGGCCGATGTGGATGTGCCCGGTCGGGGTCTGGGCGAAGACGAACGGCTTGTCGGGATGGTCGTGGTAGGCGCACGAGCGCAGCACCACGGCGTCTGGGGGCAGCAGCGTGGTGCGGTCGAAGTCGTGCCCGAGCCTCGCCTCGGCGGTGAACGGCTCGACACCGCTGATGACGGTCTCGGCGAAACCGATCCCCACCCAGCGCTCAGTCTCCAGACTGGACCCGTCGTTGGCGTTGACCGCAGGCAGGTTCAGCGCAGGAGCCACTGGCCCGGCGTCCAGGCCGGACCCGAGGATGGCATCGAGGAGCTGTGCAGTCACGAGCCGTTATCCTCTTGGGTCGCCAGCGTGTTGGGCAACCCTTTTCTCACCCGGACGTGGAGCGGGCAGAGTGTGCTCTGGGACCTTGGGGCACGCTGGTCCCGCGGGGTCTGGCGGGGGTGGTTCGACACACTGCATCCTACCAAAACCCCAGGTCAGACGCAAGATCCAGACGACGGCCGGCCAGACTCAACCAGAGATTCTGGAGCGATCGCCGGGTGACCTACAGTGGGAGCGACAACGTCGACATGAGGCCTGGTGATAGTGGTGCCCCGGATGGTTCCGCGGTGGTTCTGGGCCGTGCTGGGGCTCCTGGCGGGGTCGCTGGTCGTCGTGGGCGTCATCGCGGTCGCGCAGCTGCCCGAGCCCGAGCCGGAACCAACCAGGCGGCCCGTCGTGAACGTCGAACGCACCCCCCGGCCGCTGCCAACAGTGCCATGGCCGACGTTCACCATCCCGGACCTCACCATTCCAGACGTCTCGCAGTGGTCAGACGGCTGATCACACTGCCCGGGTGTGCCGTGTGTCGAGGTGCCTGTGGTACAGCGCCCGGGCCCACCCGAACAAGAACACGACCTCCCAGAGCGCGAGGAGCACCAGCGGCACCGTCGTTGCCTCTGGCGAGGCGACCACCAGCAGGGCGAGGGCTGCGAGCAACCCTGGGACGACCAGGACGCGGCGGAGCTTCAGCGCGACGATCCGCGCCCACACCTGGCGCCACGAGCAGCTGCGCACAAGATGGCGGAGCAGACCCGCGCAGGCCGCCGCACCGACCACCCACACGCCCAGTGCTACCTCCCGTCCTGTGTGCAGCCAGCCGACGTCGACCAGCAGGTTCATGGCGACCAGCGTCCAGCAGGTGACCGTCAGGGCCATGAGGCCGAGCACCGGCAGCGCCTCGATGACGCCCCCCACAGCAACTTGGTCGAGGGTGTCGCTCGCGTCGGTCCGGGTGGGATCGGCACGCAAGATCCCGGCGAACGAGGCGACAGCGGCGGTGGTGTGCGCATTGTCGAGGTTGACCATGCCCTGGATGTTCTTGATGACGGGGCAGGTCGGGTCGATGCGCAACCCTTGCCGCAGGGCCTGCTCGGTGCCGCGGTGGTCCCCAGAGGCGTGGTAGGCCCAGGCCATCATGGCGTGGCTGGTCGCGTTGTGCGGGTCGAGGCGCACGGCCTGCAACGCTGCGTCGAATGCGACGGCGCGCATGTGGGAGAAGGTGGCCGGGTCCAGGCATGCGGCGTTCGCGCTCATCAGCGCCAGTGTCCGGTGCGCCTCAGCGGCCTGGGGTGCGAGCTGGACCGCTCGTTGGGCGGCGTCAACGGCTGGCTGGAGGTGCGCCGCCGTCGGGTCGGGCGCGCCTGTCAGGGCGTTGGCGAGGACGATCCACGCAAAGTGGGCCTCGGGCAGGTGCTCGACCGCTTGTTGGCCGGTGCGCACCGCGTCGTCGTCGCCGCTGGCCGTCAACGCCTGGGCGAGGACGAGCAGGGCAGGGGCATAGGTGGGGTCCTGGCGCAGGCACTGGCGGGCAGTGGTCGCCGCGCGGTCCCACTGCTCGCGCTCGACGTACATGGTGGCCTGGTCCATGAGGTCGTCGACGCTCGGTTCCACGAGGGTGATGGTAGTCGCGGTGCCGGGACTGTCCCAGATCGCGCCAGGGGCACGACCGGCCGCCCAGGGCGCAGGTTCGGCACATGACCGCGGCTATCCTTGGCGCCATGGACGCCACCATCGATGCCCTGCGCAACGCTGTCGCTGCGCTCCCGCAGGACCTCGACCTGCGGCTCCACCTGGCCGAGGTCGAGCTGGGCGCCGGCCTGGTCGACGCTGCCATCGCCGATGTCTTAGCGGCGCTGGCGATCGACTCCGGCCATGCCCGGGCGCGTGAGCTCATGGCACAGGCGATCGCCGCCGCCCGTCCCGAGCCCGAGACCAGCGTGGCGGCTGGGGTTGCCGCGGCGCCTGGGCCCGCACGTGCGAACGGGGTTGACGCGCCCAACCCGGCGCCTGAGGCTGCCGCGGTGCCCGACCTGACGCCAGCGACCGGGGGTGAGGTGCCTGACCTGGCCCCCGCGGCTGGGGTTGGCGTGGTGCCTGACCCGGGCCCCGCTGACGCACCGGTTCCCGGCCAGGGCGCCGCAGGCTCCCAGTTCAACTGGTCGCAAGCCGAGGCCGACCTCGGGTCCGACGTCCCCCCGCCGTTCGTCAGCGTCTCGGCCGACGGCGACACCGGCGGCTCCGACGACCTCTACCTGGCAGAACGTCCCCGCACCACCCTGGCTGACGTCGGCGGGATGGCCGAGGTCAAGCAGCGGCTGACCGTGTCGTTCCTCGCGCCGCTGCGCAACCCCGAGCTGCGCAAGATGTACGGCAAGTCTCTGCGCGGTGGTCTGTTGATGTACGGCCCACCGGGCTGCGGCAAGACGTTCATCGCCCGGGCGGTCGCAGGTGAGCTGGGTGCGGCGTTCTTGTCCGTCGGGGTGACCGACGTGCTCAACCGCTGGTTGGGAGAGTCGGAGAACAACCTGCACCGGCTGTTCCAACAGGCTCGTCGTCTGGCGCCGTGCGTGGTGTTCCTCGACGAGCTGGACACGTTGGGGCACCGTCGCTCCAACGCCTCGGACTCCATGGTCTCGGTCGTCAACCAGCTGTTGACCGAGCTCGACGGCGTCGAGGACTCCAACGCAGGCGTGTTCGTCCTCGGCGCGACGAACCAGCCGTGGCAGGTCGACCCGGCCCTGCGGCGGCCTGGGCGTTTTGACCGCACGGTCGTCGTGCTGCCCCCGGACGAACCAGCCCGTCAGGCGGTCTTCCACCACCACCTGGCCGACCGTCCCGTCGCGGGCGTCGACCTGGCCCGGTTGGCCCGCATGACCGACGGGTGCACCGGCGCGGACATCGCCTTGATCTGCGAGTCGGCGACCGAGGCCGCCCTCATGGACTCGGTGCGCACCGGCGAGCCGCGCATGATCACGATGGCCGACCTGGAGAGAGCCGCCACCGCAACCCGCAGCTCGATCGGCGCGTGGCTGGAGACGGCCCGAAACATCGTCACCTACGGCGAGGACGACGGAACCTTCGCCGAGCTGCGCGCCTACCTGAAGAAGACCAAACGCCTGTAGCCTTCCCGCGAGATACGCCGGCTTGCCGTTGGCGTTCGCTCTGACTGCGGCCGGCGCGAACGTGCACCTGGCGAACCTCAGCTTCAGCTCTCTGGAAGCCCCCGAGTCCCGGATCGCCCTGGGCTGGCTGAGGTGAGGGCGACGACGTCCGCTGCAACGTGCGGTACAACACTGACGCAACGTGTGGTACGAAACCGTTGCACAGTGCGGTATTGTGGCGTTGTGCAGTATCGACGCCGCGTGGTAGACGCTCGTCTCGATGCCCTGCTGCAGGCCATGGGCGGGGTCGTCGTCGAGGGGCCGCGCGCCTGTGGCAAGACGTCCACCGGGCTGCAGCATGTGCGCAGCTCAGTGCGCCTGGACTCCTTGCCCCAGGCCGCCCAGCTGGTCGAGCTCGACCCTGGGTCGTTGCTGGCTGGCGAAACACCCCGCCTGGTTGATGAGTGGCAACTGGCGCCGAGCCTGTGGAACCTCATCCGGCACGAGATCGACGACCGCCAGGCCAAAGGCCAGTTCATCTTGTCGGGTTCGGCGACACCAGCCGACGACGTGCGCCGCCACTCCGGCGCTGGCCGCCTGGCCCGGTTGCCGATGCGCACCATGACGCTCAGCGAGTCGGGCCGGTCGTCCAACACCGTGTCGTGGCAGGCGTTGTCGGCCCCTGACGCCTTGATCGGTGTGCGCAGCCCGCTGAGCTATCGAGACCTGGCCGCTGAGGCGGTCCGGGGCGGCTGGCCAGCGCTGCTGGAGTCCGACCTGGCCGATGCGACGGATTTCAACGCGGCGTACCTCGACGACCTGTGCTCGTCGGACATCCCTACCGCCACCGGCGTGCGCCACGACCCGGTGCGGCTGCGCCGCCTGCTGGCCAGCCTGGCCCGCACGATCTCCGGCGAAGCCACCGCGAACGCCTTGGTCGCCGACGTGTCGGCTGACGTACCCATCGACCGCGACACCGTCGGCCGCTATCTTGACGCCCTGAACACCGTGTTCGCGTTCGACCCGCTGCCGGCTTGGAGCGTGGCGCTGCGGTCGCGGACCCGGCTGCGCACCCGGGCGAAGATCCACCTGGCCGACCCAGCCCTCGCATGCGCAGCGCTTGGCGCGAGCCCAGACCGCCTGGCCCGCGACCCGGAGTACTTCGGCCAGGTGTTCGAGGCGATGGCGATCCGTGACCTGCGGGTCTACGCCGAGGCGCAACGTGCCAGGGTCTACCACTACCGCGACGCGACCGGCCTGGAGATCGACGCCATCGTCGAACACCCCGACGGCACCTGGGCCGCCGCCGAGGTCAGGCTGGGCGCCTCAATGATCTCGGCCGCCGAACGCAACCTCCGACGCCTGCGCGACGAACGCATCGACACCGACCGCACCGGCCCCCCAACGTTCCTCGCCGTCATCACCGGCACCGAGTATGGCTACACCCTGCCCTCAGGCGTCCACATCGTGCCGCTCGCGACACTATGTCCCTGACCATCCCCGACGAGGCTGCGGAACGAGTCGCGAGCTGTGGCATGACCAGACCACCGGACACCTGCTGTACCTCGGCGGCACTGGCGCGTACACCCTGGACATGGACGGGCATGTCCTGGCCCATCGTGACGACATCACCGCCAACACCGTCCGGGACGCGCCCTCGGCCACCCCCAAGCACTACACCGCTGCTGGCTGGAGGCTCGCCTCCGAGCACGGCGTTCTCTACCGCCCAGACCCCAACTCTGACGCCATCTAGGAGACCCGTCCCACACAGCCGTGACGCGCGGAGGCCGGAACTCTCAGTGGAACGGCCGGCCACCAGATGCACCCGTGAAGGTCATGGTTTCCACAACCGGTCGATGGGCAGGGCGATGAGGCGGTCGTCGTAGCGGAACGAGCGTTCGCCGGTGTGGAAGAGGACGCCGAGGGTGAAGGCGTCGCCGAGGGCCGTGCGGAGCTTGGCGAGGCTGCGGAACGAGTCGCCTGAGGCTCGACGGCCGGCTTTGACCTCGAAGGCGACGACCTGGCCGTCGTCGCGTTCGACCACCAGGTCAACCTCGTCGCCGTCGAAGGTGCGCCAGTGGCCGACAGCCGCGATGCCATCCATCCAGCTGACCTCTTTGAGGATCTCACCGACGACGAACGTCTCGAGCAGGTGCCCAAGCTCGGTCAGGGCCGTCGGGTCGCGCTTGTCGAGCTTGGAGACCGTCAGGCGCAACAGCCGGGCTGCCACGCCGGAGTCCACGACGTGGACCTTGGGGCTCGCAGCGGTGCGCGCCGTCAGCCTCTTGCCCCACGCCGGGAGCAAGCGGACCAGGAAGACAGCCTCCAGCAGACGCACGTAGTCGCCGACGGTGCTGCCCTCGATTCCCATCGCCCCGGCGATCGTGGCTGCGTTGACGACCTGCGCGGTCTGGCCAGCCAGGCGCGTGAGCACTTGCGCCAGGGCGTTGGCGTGGCGGACCGCGCGTAGCTGGGTCACGTCCCGCTCCAGGGTGAGTCGGACGTAGTCGTCGAACCAGCGTGGGCGGGTCGTGTCGCTGCGGGCCAGCGCGAGCGGGAAACCACCAGCGACGACACGTGCGATGTATTCGGATCGCGGGGTGGTCGAAGGTGGGGCTTGCGCCCCCGACTCACCTTCGAAGAGCCGGGCGAGCAGGCCGGGCGAGCCTCCCAGCTCACACTGTGCAAGCGGGAAGACCTCCATCCGGTGCAGACGGCCCGTCAACGCCTCGGCCGCCCGGGGCAGCGCTTCGTGGCGCGCTGATCCTGTGAGCACGAAACGGCCTGGGACGGTCGGGGGACGGTTGAGCACCGTCTTGATGGCGCTGAGCACCTGCGGCGCTCGCTGGTACTCGTCGATGAGGACCGGCCCAGGGACGTCGACAAAGACCGACGGGTCGTCGCGCAACGCCTCCAGGGTGGCTGCGTCGTCAGCGTCGACCAGGCTTGCGCCGATCTCGGCCGCGATCTGCTTGAGCAACGTCGACTTGCCTACCGTCCGGGGTCCTTGGAGCAGCAGCACCGGCTCCTCGCGCAGCCGCTCGAGGGTTACTGCCAGCACCGAGCGAGTGACGAGCCCCGAGACTGTCGGGGTCGGAAAGGCTGTAGGAGAGGGGTCTACCTGGTCGTTCACATGCCCCACCCTACCATCAAGACCAGATTTCGAGGGGCGCCTGGGCCAGATCTCGATGGCGTTCTAGACCAGATTTCGAAGGGCTGAGCCGCTTCTCGGCGGGGCTCAGGTGGTCGAGGCACCAGCCTCGACCCTGCCGAACGCGGATACACCGAACGGACCGCCGTCGAGCACGGCCGGCTGCTGGCACACACCCGCCGCACCGGCCAGCCACGACCCCCGCGACCTCATCATCGCCTCCCAGGCCGCCGAGACCGGACGCACCATCTGCTCCCTCGACGCCCACGCCAAGTTCTCCGACCTCCCAGGCGTGGACGCCCTGACCCCGACTGCGCTGGGCTGAATCAACGCCGGCCGGTGCCGCCTTCTGGCACTCGGCGTCGATTGAGTTGGCCCAGGCACCAACCCCCGCCAACGCCGAGCGTCCTGAATCAGGAACGGCGTCGCGAGCGACACCACCACCACGGGAATCACCAGCAGGTTCGCCGCTCGCTGCTCGTCGCGCAACTGCCCCGTCAGTTGTCCACCGGAATGTCGATGATGCGGAAGCAATCTGCAGCCTCGACACTGACGGTGTCCGTCCCCGGATCAGGGAACACCACATCGTATGTGAAGACGCGTCCCAACGGCGAGCGGTTCGTCACGTGCGAATCCGCGAGAAAACTCACCGTCTCAAAGCCTCCCCAACTCGGAGTGTACTGGGCCGAAAAAACCATTCCTGCGTCAGTCAGCAGGTAGACGGGCCACGACCCAGAGAACCGCTCATTCATATTAAGATTTGGAATGTAGGGACCGTCGCCGAACCAGTGCAGAACCCCGTAGGCAGCACCGCTGTCCTCCGCGTCGTCCTTGACCAACGAGACAGCGAATGTGGCCACGAGGTACCCGTCGCGACGTACCACACCGTTGGCCGACACTCACCGTCATCGGAGGGTCGTCTCCGTACGCGTCGTTCTGGTACTCGACCGGGGCGTTGCCCGAGGAGACCGGGACCTGCGCCGCGGGAATCGCCGAACCCTCGAACCCAACCAGACGCTCAGCCGTGAACCGGATCTCCACCCGCCGGTTCGCCGCCCGCGCCTCTTCGCTCGTACCAGGCACGGCTGGCAGAGTCTTGCCCTTGCCCTCGGATACCACCGTGAAACCGCTGGGCAGGTCAAGGGCCTCGGCGACAGTCTGCGCACGTTTGACCGACAGCTCCATGTTGTACTCCGCCGAAGCCACGTCGTCGGTGTGACCTACGACGTGCACCTCACCGCCGGTGGCTGCCCCGTTGATCGCCGTCCTAGCCTCAGCCACGACCAGCGCAGCATCAGGGGTCAGGTCAAACTTGTCGGTGTCGAACAGCACGTCCGAGGCCAACGTCACCGTCTGGTCAGACCCCTGCCCCGACGCTGACACCCCCTCCACGTACGACCGGGTGTAGGTACGAAGCGGTACCGGACCCGGGAAGGTCACCTCACCGGACAGATCTAACGACTGCACCGAAGCAGTCGACGCACTTCCCTGAACGACAGGCACGCCGGGCACCAGCCCCGCCCCCGGCACGAACACATCGACCTTCTCAACGCCCGGCACCGCGAACATCGTCACCGTTGTCAACGACACCCGCGTCGATATACACGAACCCGGTCGCCGCCGGAGCACCCTCGGCGTCGTACCCAGCCGTCCACACCCGATCACCTGCAAGATCGACCAGACGAACCCCGCCAGCACCCTTGAAGTCAATGTCGGGCTCCAAAGAGATACCGAGAGTAAACATCTCACCCGCCGGATCAAAAGCAAAGTCGAGGGTGACCACCGCACGGTCGTCGACGGCCTCGATCGGTAGGACCGTCGTGGTGACCTCCCCGCCCGAATACCACGACTTCAACACCAGCGGATCCATAGCCCCCGGGCCCGGTGCAGAACTGTGAGAATCATGTGTTGCCTCCCCGACGCACCCGCCCAGCAACAATCCTGTGGCAACACAACTGACCAGAAAAGACAACGGTTTCACCGAAACATCCGAGCACCGATCGGAAGGTGAGCTCAGTTCCCGGCGGCCACGTTCGAGCGTTACGCCGCCGACGCGGCGCCCCCGGCCTGGCCGCTGGGACGCGAGATGCGACCGGAGACACCAGATGCGACGTCACAACGTCGCATCTGGTGTCTCCCGAGGGTGAAGCAACGCGCTGACCAGGCAGGACATAGGAACCGCGTCCATTGTCTTCGTGTCCGGCTCCGGACCGTGCCGTGCGGGCGAACGTCCACGGTCGCGAATGCACATCGCAGGGTCGCGAGTCGGGCCTCGTCAGCGACAACGGTGTGCATCGAGCGCCACGGTTCGCATCGAACGCCACGTGAAGAACCGTTGACCTCGCGTCGAACCGTGGCGCTCGATGCATACGCTCGGGGCGGACCCGACGACCTCCATAGAATCAGATAATCTGATATCATGGTTGCCATGCGGACCATGACAGCCACCAGCGCCTCGCGGGGGTTCTCTGAGCTCCTCGACTCCATCGAGCACGGCGAGACCGTGCGGATCACCCGTGGTGGCCGTCCCGTCGCAGAGCTGCGCCCGGTCCCGGCGACCACCGGGCGAGCACTGCGAGAGGCGTTGGCCCACGCGCCACGGCTCGACGAGACCATCGTCGCCGATATCGCCGCAGCGACCTCGCTGCTGACCGAGACGGACGACCCGTGGTACGCCGCCTGATCTTCGACACCACCACACTCATCGCGTTCGAACGCGGCACCTTCGACGTCACCCGGCTCGACGACGACGACCTGGCCATCGCAGCGATCACCGTCGCCGAGCTCCGCACCGGCATCGAGCTGGCAGACACCGCCGAACGCGCCGCCAACCGCGCACGGGTGCTCGCGACGATCACCTCAGCCGTAGCCGTCCTGGACTACACCGAACGGACCGCCGTCGAGCACGGTCGGCTGCTGGCACACACCCGCCGCACCGGCCAGCCCCTCGCCCCCCACGACCTCATCATCGCCTCCCACGCCGCCGAGACCCGACGCACCGTATGCTCCCTCGACGCCCACGCGAAGTTCTCCGACCTCCCAGGCGTCGACGCCCTGACCCCATGACTGCGCTGGGCTGAGCTGTGGAGCAGAACCCCCGGCCTGGCCGCTGGGACGCGAGATGCGACCGGAGACACCAGATGCGACGTTGTGACGTCGCACCTGGTGTCTCCGGTCGCATCTCGCGCTGGGCGATGGTCAGGCCCTGGTCACCGAACCAGTCCGCAGGTAGCTCGGCCTGCTCACAGCTGCCCACCAGACTGTCACGAAACATCACAGTAGAGCGTCTCGAAACATCATAATAGAACGTCGCGAAACGTCGTAGTAGGGGTAAGATCGCAGGGTGGAATACCAGCCACGCGTCATCGACACCCGGCTCGACGTGCTCATGTCTGGGCTGCCGGCCATCGCCCTGGAGGGGACAAAGGGGGTAGGCAAGACCGCCAGCGCGCAGCGCCGGGTCGCCACGACCCTTGCTCTGGACCTGATGCGGACCAGGAGCACCGTGGCTGCTGACCCGCAGGTGGTGCTGACCCAGCCGACCCCGCTGCTGATCGACGAGTGGCAGCTGGTGCCCGAGGTGTGGGACGTGGTCCGACGCGCCGTTGACCAGGACCGGACGCCTGGCCGGTTCCTCTTGGCCGGGTCGGCGCTGGCCCCCCGTGAGGCCCGGGTGCACTCAGGTGCTGGACGGATCGTCCGTGTGATGATGCGCCCGATGACCTTGCCCGAACGCGGGACCAGCACACCGACGGTGTCGTTGGAAGACCTGCTCAGCGGCACCAAGCCTGAGGTGTCCGGCAGGTGCGACCTGAGGCTGGCCGACTACGCCGAGGAGGTCGTCGCCTCGGGGCTGCCAGGGATCCGGCACGACCCTGCGCCCCTGCGGCCAGCCATGCTC